>Ga0307987_1000363_pt1 | contig 27208 bp, 25 predicted proteins | sample EllFjometagen181_FD_203157 | JGI IMG/M metagenome (GOLD analysis project Ga0307987, IMG submission 203157) | Marine microbial communities from Ellis Fjord, Antarctic Ocean - #181 | ecosystem: Environmental > Aquatic > Marine > Unclassified | place: Southern Ocean | collected 2014-10-08 | reverse complement strand
TTCTTCTTGATCTTGTCTTCCACCCGGCCCATGCGGGTCTCTTCCACCGCCTGACGCGACAGCTGCACCGCTTGTTCGGTGAGGCGCTTGCGCATGTTGGCGATGATCTCGCGGCGCTTCTCCAGAGGGAGCGCAACGAGCACCTGCTGGGCACGACGCGCGGCATTGCAGCACTGGGTGACGTCCGGAAGGACGCCGTGCGGCTGTGCCGGCGGTGCGGCGGGCGCCTCCGGAGCCTGGCCCGCTCGGACCTGGTTCAGGACACGTTCGACGATCTCGGAAACCTGCTCGCGAGGCAACATGGGGAACCCCTGGGTTCAGGCGCAGCCGAAGGTGGAGATCACCCCTGACCGTGGCCCGGGTTCTTCTGATACACGAGTTCTCCACCCACATCGATGACGTCGACGATGGCCATGACCACCGCGTCACAGGGACGCTTGTCGGTGGCTCTGGTCATGCGGGCGCTCGACCCCTGGGCGTACAGAACGACTTCGTCGATGCCCGCGCCCATAGCGTCGGCCGCGACCACGAAGGTGTCCTTTTCTTGCAAGTCGAGAGAGAGATCGCGGACCAAGTAGAGCTTGAGCCCTTCGATCTTCTCGTCTTTTTGGGTCGAAACGACCGTACCGACGATCTTGCCCAACTTCATTGCGCCTCCGGAATCGGCGTGAGGGAGAGTTGCGCGCCCCCACGACGGGGACGCGAAGACGCGATCCGGAAGAGGCTACTTCTTGGGCGCAGACTTGCGACCCAAGGGCAGCACTTCGTCGATGTTCTCATGCGGGCGCGGGATGACGTGCACGCTGACGAGCTCACCGACACGCTGCGCCTGGCGGGCGCCGGCTTCGGTAGCGGCCTTGACCGCAGCGACGTCGCCGCGGACGATGGCGGTGACGTAGCCGCCGCCAATCTTTTCGTAAGAAACGAGCTCGACACGAGCGGCCTTGACCATGGCGTCACACGCCTCGACCATCGCCACAAAGCCCTTGGTTTCGATCATGCCCAGAGCGTCGGCCATGAGGTACTCCTGTGTTGCTTCCGTACGGAAAGCGTCTGCGGGGTGGAGGGGCAACGTGCCCCATCCGGGACTGGAACGGGGGTGAACCTAGCTCGCGGGCTCCCTCGGAGCAAGGGCGGCGCGCAGCACCTCGGCGCGTGGTGGTGGGGGTTTTCGACCCGGCTATCGCTGGACGAGCTGACGGGTCTCCGCGTCGAAGGCCACGCCCGTTCGCGCGCTGTCGGCCAGGAGGTGTACTCGCAGGCCACAAAGGGCCGCCGCGTGCAGCCCGCCGTCCCCCCCATCATATGCCGAGGGCTGCGGCGCCAGGCCCTTCCAGTCCACCTCGTGACCAGACACCACGATGGTGGATGCCTGGGGTTGAGAGCCCACTTCATCGTTGTCCGCGAACAACACCTGTGCCGAGGCATCGTCGGGCCGCTCGAGCAGCGAGCCATAGGCCAGCAGGAATCCAGTGGCGCCGGGATGGTCGTACAAAGCTCGGTATAAAGCCTCGTGCCCCACGTCCCGGCGCTCGCTGTCGTGGGCGTCCACGATGGCCACGGCGTCCAGCAACAGCGGAGGGTCGTCCCCTGGATGCAGACCGTAGGGCGCGGGGGCGCGGTCCACCACCCAGGCGAAGCGCTCTTCGTGCAAGGGCAGGTCGCCGTAGGCGTACCATTCACCGGCGTTGGCGCCGCCAACCCCTGGCCAGGACACGGCGACGGCGTCGGCGGGCGGCTCACCCACCCGACCCGGCTCCAGCTCGAAGCTCCAGCCATCGGTCAGGCGGTCCAGCTGTAGGTCGGTGAACACCAGCGGGTGCCCGCAGTCGCGCACCAGGCTGCTTGCCGCTGTGGCCTGCACGAAGGACACAGCACCCACGCCGATGACCCGCGCCTGGCCATCGCGCACCACCAGCCCGGTCTGCTGCTCTATCCCCACGCCCAGCAGATCGACTGTTGCACCGTCGTCGATGGCCCGGGCCATGGCTCCCACCAGCCGCCCCAGGCGACCGCGCTGGGTGAAGTGGGTGTCCACCAACACCCCGGGCACAAAGCCCAGGAAGTCGTCGTGGATGCTCGAGCCCCCGTCGCTGGCATCATCCAACCACGGCGTGCATGCGTCCTCGAGCACGTCCAAGGCGATGAGGTCCTGGCCGCCCGCCAGGGCATGCTCGGCTTGGGACATGGCGCCCGCGCTGGTGCCCCCGATGCCCCCGCCCCGCTCGTGGACCAGGGCCCGCAGGCCGGCCTCGAGGGCGGTGTCGTTCCACAGGTCGTAGTACTCGCCCTGATCGCCGCCCTTGATGAAGGCCGCGTCCACCGCCGCCAAGCGCGCCGTCAGGCTGGCGGCGTCGGCGTCGTCGCGGGTGGCCACCTGCAGGTTGAAGGCTTCGTCAGCCCCCAGCCACTCGAAGTAGCCCGGCAGCCAGTCGCTCTCTTCGGCGGTGGACAGCACCGCCACCCGCACCAGGCCATCGCCGGTGACGTCTCCGCCAACCAGCAGCTCGGCGTACAGCCGGGCGCTCCAGCTGGTGGGCTCACCCAGTTCACCCTCGCTGCCGCCGCCGGCGAGCACCACGATGCCAGGCCCGGGAAACGGCAAGGGGTCGCCGGTATCTGCGGTGCTATCAGGGCTCCCGCTGTCGGTGAGGGAGTCCCAGCCCGGGCTGTCCGCGTCGCTGTCGCGGGATCCGGGGCAACCCATCAGCAGCAGGGCGAGCAGGCAGCGACGGGCCATGGTGCATCCTCCGTGGGCCGAACAAGATAACGGCAAGGGGTACCCTCGCACGGAGCTTCCCATGTGGCTCGTGTTCCTGCTGCTGGCCTGCGGCCAGGCCCCCCAGACCGAAGCGCTACCCGACGCAGTTCAGCGGGCCATGGCCAAGGATCTGAGCCCCGAGCTGGGTGCCGGCCGCCGTGCGTTCCGCGAACACTGTCAGGCCTGCCACGGCCCGGACGCCGGGGGTGACGGCCCCGCAGCCGCAGCCCTCGAGGACAGACCGGGGGACCTGGCCATCACCACCCGCGACCCCGACGCGCTAAAACGATCAATCCGCCGGGGCGTCTCCGGCACAGCCATGCAGGGCCACGACAAGCTCGACGACGGGGATCTAGAGGTCATGGTCGCGTGGCTGGCCGGCCTGCCCGCTCCCGCGCTGACAGCCCCCGCAGCCGAATGACGAGAGATCGCCTGGGCTGGCTGCTGGCTGTGGCCATCGCCTTGCTCTGGGGGGTCGGCCCCGCCCTACCGGCACTGCTCTCCCACCAGCTCATCGGTCAGCCCCACACGGATCTCTACCCCGCGGTCTGGGGCCTGCACTGGTTTGCCTCCCACCAACCCGGGCTGCCCACCATGGCCCCGGAGCTGGCCTGGCCCGACGGGCTGGGCTTCTACTACAGCTCCCCCCTGCACGGTTGGGCCGCCTGGCCGCTGGTGGCCGCGGGGCTCCCCATCGGCTGGATCTGGAACGGACTCATCGTCGCGGCACGGGTCGCGGGCCCCCTGCTGGCGTACGCCTGGCTACGGGCCGAAGGCGCCGAGTACCGGGGCGCTCTGGCAGGCGCCGCGGTGTTCGCCTGCGCCCCCATGTTCCACGGCTACGCCGTCGAAGGCATCGTCGAAGGCACCGACGCCTGGACCCTGGCCCTGTGGGGCCTGCTGGTCGCCCGACGGCGCTTGGTGCCCGGCATCCTGGCGTTCTGGCTGGTGGTAGCCAGCTCCTGGTACCTCGGCCTGGCCGCGCTGCTGGTGGCCGCGGTGCGCGCCCGAGAACATCGGGTGGTGTGGCTCTCCGCTCTGGGCGGCCTGCTACTGGCGGTCCCCCTGTGGTGGCAATTCTCGGGGGCCTTCTCCGCTTCGAGTCCCCTGCCCTCCGAGATCCGCGCAGCCATGGGCGCCGGCATGGGCCTCCCCACACCCGGTGTCCTGCCCGGCCTCAACCCCTTCGCCATCACGGCTTACATCGGCTGGATTCCCACCGTGTTGTTCATGATGGGCGCCCGTCGCAAGCCCTTCTTGGCGGGCGGCGCCGCCCTGTGCTGGCTGTTGGCCCTGGGGGCCGGGCCCTGGTACCAGCTCCCCGGCCTAGAACTGGTGCGCTTCCCCTACCGCCTGGTGGCCGGCAGCCTGTTCCTGGGTGCGCTGGTGGTGGCACAGGTCGCAGGACGCTGGCGCTGGGGATGGCTCATCGGCTTCGCCATCGCGGCAGAGTTTCTGCTGCTGTCACCCGTGGAGCCCCTGCTGCCCAGCTCCCCCACGCCCCTCCCGCCCAGCTACGCCCCCGTGGAACCCACGGTGCTGCTCGAGGTCCCCGGCCCCGTGGCCATGGCGCCCGGGGAGATCAACCGCTCCCGGGGTCGCGCCCGCTACCTGCTCTACTACCAGATCGGACACGGCGCGGCGTCGCCCTGGGCCCCCGACTTCAATGGGGTGTCGGCGGGGCTCCAGCACCCCTGGCTGGTCAGCTGGCGGGCCCTGGATCCCCTCGAGGATCTCGGTGAGCCAGGCCTGCCCGATGTCGCAGCCCTCGAGGCCCACGGCATCCACCAGGTGATGCTCCACGGGGACGAACTGGGGGCCAACATCGATCTGGCCCGCAGCGCCCTCGAGTCCGCAGGCTGGCGCGGGATCACACGCGGCGCCCACCAGGAACTCTGGCAGGCGCCGCAATAGTCGTCGTAGCTCGGTTCTACTCGCCGGTGTCGTAGCTGAGATCCGCCGAGGTGCTCCAGGCGTGGCTCTCGAGGCTGGAGTAGATCATGGCGTTGGAGCTGTAGACGAGGGCGTAGGCGTCGTAGCCCAGGGTCTGCAGCCAGCCGGCAAACATGGACGCGGTCTGGCCGGTCCAGCAGTAGATCACGATGGTGGCGCCGGGATCGAAGATCTCGAGGTCCGCCAGGCCGATCTCGTTGGGGGTGAGCTGGTGGGCGCCGTCGATGTGGCCGTAGTGGTCCCAGTCGTCGAAGCCCCAGTAGTTGAAGATCTGGTAGTCTTCGGGCGAAGCCAGCACGTCGGCGGCCATGACCTTGTTGGTTCCGTCCCACACACGGGCGCCCATCTGCGCGGCCAGGATAGCGTCACCATCGGTCTCGCCGGTTTCGATCATGGGTGCATCGAAGCTACCGACGGCGGGCACCGTGGAGTCCATGGTCCAGGAGTCGTAGTCCAGGGCTGCATCGCCGGTGGCCGCGGTCCACAGATCGAAGTCGCTGTGCCAGCCGCTCATGCCCCACTTGAGGGACACGGCGTCGTGGCCCAGAAGACGCAGGCCCATGGTCGCCTGGGCGGAGGTGGTGCCAGTGTAGCAGTAGACCAACACCTGCTTGCTGTCGGTGTTGTTGGCGGCGACGTAGTCGGACAGATCCGCCAGGGCCACACTGTGGGCGCCGGGGATGTGGCCATCGATGAAGTCCACAACGCCGTTGCCGTCCTTGTCGGAGGTGCGGAGGTCCACGATGAAGTAGCTGTCGAGGCCGGCATCGAAGGCATCCTGGGCGGCGACGATCCAGGAGGACAGCATCGTAGGCAGGTCGAGATCGTTGTCGGCCATGTAGGTCGTCAGGGTGTCGAACTCGATGATGTCGGTGTCGGCGTCGGTGTCGGCGTCGGTGTCGGCGTCGGTGTCGGCGTCGGTGTCGGCGTCGGTGTCGGTGTCGGTGTCGCCCTCGGGAGGCGCGGTGTCGTCCTTGACGTCGTCGCCGCAGGCGACGGCCAGGCTGAGACTCAGAACCGAGGTGAGGAGGAGGAAGCGAGTCATGTTGGTCTCTCTTGCGGTGGATGCGGCCGTACAGCCGCGGGTGAATCGGGCGGCTAGTCTTCCCAGGTCAGGGGATTGCCATCCGGAACGACGTAGGGTTGGTTGGCGGTGGCCTCGTCCGAGAATCGGTCGAGGTCCACCTGGCGAAGGAACCACCCATCGGCGGTCGAGGGGCTGTCGTGGCAGTTGTCCGCGCAGGTCTCGCCATCTTCGGGGGTCGTGCGCGCGGTCCAGCGTTGGATGTTGTGCGGCGAGGTGTACTTGAACGAGGGGACCTGATCGTAGTGGGCCAGGTCTTCCTTCACGCCCCAGGGAGCGTAGGTGTCGGGCACGATGGGGATGTGCCGAAGCGTGACGAACGCGTACTCCCGGTACTCGGGCAGCGGGTTGCGCCCAATCTTGAAGCCGAGCTCCGAGGGGTCATCCAGGCCCACACCCGCGTGGCAGGACGCGCACTGCTTGTAGTCCTGGGCGTGGCACACCTGGCAGCTGAAGCTGTCCATGTGGGAGCTGTGGTAGCTGTTGGCCGTGGCGATGTCCTTGTGGCAGTCCTCGCATCGGGGCATCAGCTCGCTGGCATAGCGGTGCTCACCGGTGGCGCCGTGGATCTCCTCCGCGCCATGACAGGCCTCGCACCGCATGCTGGCCAGGTAGTGCACATCGGCTTGATAGCCATCGATCTCGTCTCGGTGGGTGCCCCGGAACTCCTCGCCCACGCGGCTGCCGTGGCAGGCGGTGCACTGGTTGATCATGCTGGGGGTCTTGTCGAAGGCGTGGCCGTCGATGAACCCGCCGTCCACCGAGTCGGGCCGGCTGATGTGGCACTGCCCACAGGAGGCGTGACAGCCGTTGCAGGAGGCCTCGAAGCCCGCCATCATCGCGGGGTCGGACTCCCAGTCCTCGTTGCCCGAGCGCGTGGCGATCATGGTGCGCTCACCCAGCAACAGGGCGTGGAACGAGGTGGCGTAGGTGGCCACGATCTCGGGATGACACTGGGCGCAGACCGCCTCGGTGCCCACGGACGGGTCCACACTGACGCCGTCGTGGGCATCGTACTTGTCCTCGGCCGGCTCCACGCCGCCGTGGCAGAACACACAGCCCATGGCGCCGTGGCTGTTCACTCCAAAACTATCGGGCTCGACGAGTGCTTTTTCCCACGCTTCCAGCGGGGCAACCTCGCCGCCTCAGCCCTCTCCGGAGGACTCGCCTCCGGACTCCCCGGTGTCCTCGGGCTCCTGGGTGGCCTCGAGCAGCTCGGCGTCCTGGTGGCAGTCCAGGCAGCCGTAGCTTTCGGGCTCGACGTCCGTGTCGGCATCGGTGTCGGCGTCGGCATCGGCATCGGCGTCGCTGTCGGCATCCGTGTCCGTGTCCACGTCGGTCTCCGACGGGCTGGTGTCACCGGTGTCTTCGGGCTCGTCCTTGTCGCACCCGACGCTGAACGCCAGGAGCATGCCGGCGGCGAAGGGAGCAAAGCTGCGAAGTCTGGGGATCATTTCGATTCCTCTGTAGGTGTCTCGGTGTCCAACCAGGCCGAACGGGCGATGATGTCCATCAAGCGATGGGGCTGGCGCGGGCGGTGACAGCAACCAGCCCCATTTCGCCCCCGATGTCGCCCCGAACGATCCCCACAAGGCCAGCGCGAGCGGCCGAGGGTAGGACGACGGAAACACCGAAGGTCTTCATGGGGGGAGCCGGGGCTGGTGAGCCCCCATTAAAGGCAAGTACCGTGCCAACCCTTCGGGCCTCGCCACCCCTCCGTTCCCGACGTTCCATCGTTCCGTCAGCCAACCTCGAGACAATACGTAAAGTTACACGTAAACTTTACGCGCATGTATACGTTTACATACTTGACGTCAGTGTACGTTTACACATCCGAGGTGGGGGGCCACTGGATCTCGAACTCCCGCATCCACTTCCACAGGGTCATGCGGCTCACACCGAGAGCCGCGGCGGCCACCGTCCTCACGCCATCCGCCTCTTCCAAGGCCGAAATCACCTGTTCCCGCGACGGCCTGGCGTGCCGCCGACGACTACGAGAGGCACGACGCGGTGCTACGCGGGCCGGACTGGGCGGAGCGTTCCTTCCACGAGCGGGATCCACCGCCGACTGTACGGCCGGCGGCAAGTGGATGGACGAGATTGGGCCTTTTCCGCCGATGACCACGGAGTACTCCAAGGCGTGGAGCAGCTCGCGGACGTTGCCGGGCCAGGCGTAGCGCATCAGCTTGTCCATCGCGTCCGCATCGATGCCGGGATTGTCGATCTCCATGCGTTTGGAGATCAGCTGCAGGAAGTGGTCCACCAGCAGCGGAACGTCCGCGAGGCGCTCCCGCAGCGGCGGCACTCGAATGGGGATCACCGCTAGACGAAAGTACAGATCCGGCCTGAAGGTTCCTTCCTCGCACATAGCTTGCAGATCGCGGTGGGTGGCAGCGACCACCCGCACATCCACCTGAATGGAGCGATTGCTTCCCACTCGCTCGAACGCCAGCTCTTCGAGCACCCGCAGCAACTTGGTCTGCACCCGGGGAGAGACATCGCCGATCTCGTCCAGGAACAGCGTGCCGCCGTCGGCGGCCTCGAAGCGACCGATCCGGCCGGACACAGCGCCCGTGAAGGCCCCTCGGACGTGCCCGAACAACTCGCTCTCCAGCAAGCTCTCGGACAGCGCCGTGCAGCTCACCCGCACAAAGGCCTTGTTCCGGCGCGTACTCATCTCGTGGATGGCCCGGGCTGCGACGCCCTTGCCAGAGCCGGTCTCCCCCTGGATCAGCACCGCGCTGTCCGACGGGCCGGCGGTGGCCATCAGGTCATACAAGCGCTGCATGCTTGCGTGTCGGCCGATGTAGCCGTGAAAGTCCGTGGCGCCAGCGCGCTCGGAGCTCACCCGCCTGAGGCAGGTGAGCTCTTCCTCGAGGCCCAGCACCTGTGTGATATCGGTGACGGTCTCGGCTCCGCCGCTGACCTGCCCTTTCTCATCGTAGAACAGGCGCGCGTTCTTGATCACGTTGACCCAGGTGCCGTCCTTGCGCCGGATGCGACAGCGCTTGCCCTGCATACTGCAGCTCGTGAACAGCGCGCAGGTCTGGGACTCTGGGCGACCAGGTCCCGCCGGCTTGGCAAAGCACTTGTCGCCCTCGAGCACCGAGCAGTGCTGCCCCACCACCTCGTCGATGGCGTAGCCGGTGATGTCGGTCATCTGCCTATTCCAGGCGGTGATACGGCATCCTCCGTCGATGAAGAAGACCCCGCTGGGGAGCAGATCCATGGCCTGCTCCAAGAGCGCACAGTCTTCGGCGTCGAGGGGAATTCCCTGGTGCTTGCGCTCGGCCATGATCCAACCTCGTCTGGTGTTCGATGGGCACATTCTAGACGCATATCGGAAGGTCGGCCAGCCAAGCGGCCGCGCCCACAGCTGCGCAGAGCTGGGACCAAAGCAAGATTCGGGCCAGACCGCCACCCTGCCCCGGGCCGTCAGCGCAGCTTGTGATCTGGGATCAGCACCAGGTGGTCTCGCCCATAGGGCCTCTCGCCTTCGACGATGCCCCAGTCGATACGGGCCACGGACCGGCGGCTGAAGCCCAGCTCGAGCCAGGGATCCACCACAGCAGTGGCCGCCGGGCCGTCGGCGAGTCCCAGCACCACCTCGATGCGCTTCAGATCCGGATCGGCGGCCATGACGGGCCGCGCCAGGGCGAAGACCACCCCCAGGGCGTCACCGACCCAGGCGTCGGGCAGCTGTGGGTTCGGCCCCAGCACCTCCGGCTCGAGCACCACCAGTGAGACCTCGAGGCTGGAGCCGTCCCGGACCGCGAGCACCCGAATCGCCGTGCCGTCCCGGAGCCGGGACCGCTGGGCCAGCCCCTGACCGCGCAGGTCAGCCTTACCGAGTACCCGCACCCACTCCGGGAGCTGGAACGGCACCAGCCCCCCCTCGAGCACCTCGGCCACCACCGATGCGAGGTGCTCCCGCAGGGCACTGTGCAACCGGCTGATGCGGTTGACCTGGTACAGCATGAGCTGCGCGCGGGTGAGCAGCGGTAAGCCCAGGCCATCCCGACCATCGTGGCCACCCGCGAACAGCGCCGCGACGTCTGTCTCGAGCATGGGGGGCGAAGCGGGAAGAGGGCCACGCACGGGACCGAGGGTCAGCTGGTGGTAGTGGGCGGCGCCCACCACCGCCACGTAGCGACGCAGCACCCGGGCGGCCTCGTCGACAATGCGGGCGTACTCGGGGGATACGAAGTTGTCCGGCTCGAAGAGCTGCTGCTGTGCCGGCGGGTGTGCCAGCAGCTGCTGCACGTCGCCTTCGGCGTCGCTCAAGGCCTGCTCCACAATGCTCGAGCACCAGCGGGCCGCCACCTCCCGGTCGCTACTGCGCAGGGCCGCGGCCGCGTCGATGGAACGCTCGAGAGGGATGGGGTCACCCTGAGCCAGCGCGTCGTGGATGGCCAGCTCCAGGCGCGGCCGGGCGGACATCCCCGCCAATACCAGAGCCTCCACCACACCCTCGGGGGGCTCGAACGCACCCTCGAGCTGGGCGAGGAGCTGCTCGATCCACTGACCGCGCAGCTGCTCCGCCGATCCCCGGGTCGCAGGCTCCAGCCGCTCGGCCTGCTGCAGGTCCCGCATGGCGAGCTCGGGGCGGCCCACCAAGAAGCTGCGCCGCCCCCGCTCGAGGAAGGCCCGTCCCAGCAGGGAGCGGATCTCCGGATCTCCGCTCAGGGCCAGCGCCTGCTCCAGCTCGCCGACGGCGCTGTCCATGCGCATGGCGTCCAGGGCTTCCTCACCGCGGGCCCGCCGAACGGCGGCCTCCATGGCGTCCACGCCATCGCCCGGGGCGTGTTCGCGGGCCTGCTGCACCCGCTCGAGGGACACATCCAGGCGGCCGCGGGCCAGCTCCTTGCCCGCCTCCACCAGCAGCTTGTTGGCGAGCTCCGAGCGCACGCTCCCGGCGGTGGCGGTGTCGCCGTAGTGCTCCAGGAAGGCGCGCAGCTCGACGATGGTGGGCTTTCGCCCCAGGCGAGCCACGGCCTGCTCGGCCAGCAGATCGCGACGCAGCAGGTACACGACGTCCCTGCGCGCACCCTCGGGGTACCACTCGAGATAGGCATCGCACAGGCCGATGCTTCGCTCTTCGGACATGCGCTCCACCAGCAGGTCCTCAGCGATGTCGAAGGCCTCGAGGGCATAGGGCCGCAGCTCGGCGATCTCCAGGGCGTCACCCATAAAAGCGAAGTTGGCGGGCTCTCCCATCTCGCCCAGCGCCAGGATGCAGCGCCCCGCCGCCGAGCTCTTGCGCAGCACGGCATCCTGCAGCGCCATGGATGCCGGCATCCCCATCTCCACCAGCACCCCGTAGGCTTCCTGCCAGGTGGCATCGTCCCGCGCTTCGAGCCCCCGGATCAGGCGGTCCAGCTTCCGGGGGTCCACCTGGGCCTGGGTGGCCAACTTCTGAACCTTGCGAGGGCTGTGTACACCACAGCCCATAGCCAGTGAAGCGAGCATCGGGATCAGGAGGGGCAAGCGCATAGGGGAACCGAGAATAGCACCCTCGAACCTCCGAGAGAATGAACACGGATGGAACCTCGCACGTGGAGTGTAAGGAACCCGAGCGCGCGCGCGTTGTCCAGCCGCTCCCAGGAGGTCAGTCATGCGACGATGGATGCTCACTTCGAGTCTTGGCGGCGCGGCAGCGCTCATCGCCCTGTTCGTTCCCAGCCTGCAGGCGGCTCTGTCCACCAGCACGCCCCTCCCCACCCAGCGTCCGCTTCCCGTAGCCGTCGCCCCCTCGGCGCCCAACGGCCCCACCGGCAGCCTTGGCTTCACCGCCCGGCTGGACCAGGGCACCCTGCTGGCAGGCAGCGACGAAGACCGCTTCCTGGTCATCTCGGTCACCGCCCCTGAGCCCGACGTGGGCCGACGGATGCCCGTGGACGTGGCCATGGTGATGGACACCTCGGGCTCCATGAGCGGCTGGCACAAGATCGCCTACGCCAAGCTGGCGGCCCAAGAGCTGGTGGGTTCCCTGCGCCCGGGGGACCGCTTCAGCCTCGTGACCTTCAGCGACCGTGCCAGGGTGCTGCTGCCCTCCCAGCAGGTAGGCGACCGCAGCAACATCCTATCCACCATCGACCGCATCCAGGAAGGCGGCGGCACCAACATGTACGACGGCATCAGCACCGGCCTCGAGCAGCTGCGCTCAGGGGACGAAGGCTATGTCCGCCGGCTGCTCCTGCTGTCCGACGGCCACGCCAACGTGGGCATCTCCGACGCCACCAGCCTCAGCTCATTGGCCCGCCAGGCTTCGGTCGCCGACGTCAGCACCAGCACCATCGGCCTGGGGCTCGACTTCAACGAGGACCTGCTGGCCAACATGGCCGACGCCGGCGGCGGCTCCTACCACTTCGTGGACCAGGCGCCGCAGTTGGCCGCGATCTTCGAGGAAGAGCTGTACGCCATGACCCGCACCGTGGCCCGAGACGTCACCGTACGCATGGACCTCCCCCCCGGGGTCAGCGTCGTGGACACCTACGGCTACACCGACACCAGCGATGGCCAGGGCTGGCGCATCTACCTGGGCGACATCTACGCCGGGCAGGAGCGCAAGATCGTGCTCCGCCTCGATCACCCCGCGGCCGACGCGGGCACCCTGCAACTAGCGGGCGTCACCCTGGACTACGAGGATCTCGACCTCGACCTGGACATCCACCGCAACCTGGCCCTCGATGCGCCGGTGACCCACAACGCCGTGCGGGCCCAGGCCAGCCTGGACCACGAGACCGCCGTGAAGGCGGCCCGGGGACAGGCCGCCGCGCTGGCCGATCTGGCCGCCCGAGCCTTCCAGTCCAACGACCGCGACAAGGCCAAAGCCTCCCTGATCCGCACCAGCGCCATCCTGCGCAGGGCCTCCGAAGAGCTGGCAGCGCCGGAGTTGATGGACGACGAGCTCGACTACATGGCCGCCATGCCCGCCTACCAGGCGGCCTCACCCTCCAGCGAGGAAGGGCTGCGCGCGGTCAAGTCCCAGAAGGAGGTCTCCCGTGAGTACGCGTTCTGAGACCATGCTTCACCAGGGCCGCTTCGCCCTGGCCACCGTCGAGATCCCGACCCTGCCCCGCCGCGTGCTCACCTGGACCCTGTGGCAAACCGCCGCGGGCCTGGGACTGGCCGCCCTGGGGCTGGGCGCCAGCGCCTTCGCACCCGCGGTGGCGGTGGGGCTCGCGGCCTGTACCACCCGCCCGCGACACCTGCCCTTCACGCTGTTGGTGATCCCTGCCGCCGTGCTGGCCGTCGCGGCATCCATGGCCGTGGGGCTGCCCGCTTGGTCCGCCTCGGGCCTGGTCGCCGGCCTGGCTGCGGCCTGGCTCACCCTGGGCCGACACCAGGCCTGGCGCCTGCTCAACACCGCGCTGGCCGGCGCTGCGCTGCTACCCCTCGGGCTGCTGGCCCAGCACTATCTTACCGCGCTGCTCCCCGTGGGCCTGGCCCTGCCGGTGACCACCCTGGTGGCATCGCTACTCACGGCGCTGCTGCTGGTGGTCATGGCCGTGGACTGGCGCCCCCTGGCACGCATCCCCTCCCCCCGCCGCATACGCTCTACCCTGGCGCCCCAGTACCAAGAGCCCTGCCTGAAAGCCTGGGAGCACGATCGTGTGGTGCGCTCCATGGCGCCCGACCGAGAGACCCGCGACGGCCTGGGTGAGGTCGCGGCCTGGGTCTACCGCCTCTCCCTGGGTCTCCAGGAGCAGGACACCGAGCTGGGGCTGCTGTCCCAGGAAGACATCGGCGACCGCATCGAGGGCGCCAGACGCGCGGTCTACGAGACCGACGACGCCTACACCCGCGACCGACGGCAGGCCACCCTGCGCCACCTCGAGCGCATGGAGCAGCACCGGGAGGCCCTGGCCCTCGAGCGCCAGCGCACCGAGAGCCTGGTGGAATACGCCTTGGCCACCCTGGCCGAGGCCCGCGCGGGGCTGGCCTTCTCCCGTCGCGGCACCGGCGGTCCCGCCCCCGAGGGCATCGATCAGGTGCTGCAGCGCCTGCGCACCCACGCCACGGCCGAAGCCGCCCGGCGGGACACCGCGCGGGAGCTCGAGGTCGCGAGCGTGTAGCCGCGGATCAGAGCGCCGCAGCCAGGCGCTCGAGCTGCTCGACGATGCGCTCCGGTGCTGTGTCGGGCGCCCCCACCCAGGTGCGGCGACGGAGGCCACGCTTGGCGCGCACCAGCACCTTGTGGGGACCCACCCCAGCGCGCCACTGCACGGTGAGCCTGACGCCGTCGCGACGGCCACGGGCCTCGATGCGGGCCTTCCAGCCTCGGCTCTCCACCAGCCCACCAGCCCCCGCTACCTGCTCGAGGGCGGACTGGTAGCGACGCCGTAGCCAGTGCTGCCACAGCTGGTTCTTGAGAACGAGAATCCAAGCGATGACCAGCAGCAACAGCACACCGGCGAGCTCGCTTAGGAGCATGCTCTCATCGATCCACGAGCTCACCCCTCGAGATCCACACTCCCTCCTTCGCGAGCAAGGCGGACCACGGGTTCCGTGCTGTCTGCCCACTTGGCGGCCAGGGCGTCGAGATCTTCGTCGCTCGCCTCGGGCGCGTGGTGGAACAAGTACAGCAGGGGGACGCCGGCAGCTCGTGCCAACGCCACGGCGTACTCGGGGTAGGAGTGACCCCAACCCATGCGCTCGAGGTACGCTTCCCGGGTGAACATGGTGTCGAATACCAACAGATCGAGGCCGCGCAAGGCCCCGATGATGCGTTGCTCGGCCGCCGTGGGGGGCAGGCCGGCCGCCACGCCTTCGTCGGGCTTGGCGAAGGGGGCGGTGTCGGTGAAGTAGGCCAAGGCCTTGTCACCGTGCTCGACCCGATACCCACATGCGCCGCCCGGATGGTTCATGGGCACCGCACGCACGCGGTAGGGCCCGACCTCACGCGTGATGCCCGGCACCATGGATGTGTAGCGCACAGGAGCGGGGATGTCGGGGAGCCTCAGGGGGTGGAAGATCCCGTTGAGGAACTCCATCAGCAATCCACGGGCTTCCACCACCGAGTGGCCCGGCAGCAGGATCTCCACATCGAAGGAGGGGGCGTAGATGGGCGCGAAGAACGGAAAGCCCAGCGTGTGGTCGATGTGGAAGTGCGTGAAGCCCAGGATCAGCTTGCGCGAGGGCCGCCCGAGCAGCTCGAGGCCGAGCTGGCGCCCGCCAGTGCCGCAGTCGAGCACCATGGTGGGCGCATCGGGGGCCGTGATCTCGACGCACGAAGAGTTGCCGCCGTAGCCCAGCGTACTGGTGCCCGGCACAGGGATGGAACCGCGCACGCCCCAGAAGGTCAGCTTCACCCTTGACTCCCCGAACAGCGAGTGCGCATGGCTACAGGGATCGGTGAGCTGGCGGACATGGGCAAGTCCCCGGGTTGCTGGAACTAGAAATAGTAGCGGGCGCCGATCTGGCCGTCCATAGCCCAACCGAAGGTATCATAGACATATACGGTCGGGGCTATCTCGATGAAGAGGTCCACCGGCAGCGTGGGCACGAGCACCGTGGCCCCCAGCACCACCCTGGGACCGAGCAGCAGCTGACCACCGGGCACGGACCACAGGATGTCGGTCTTGATCCCGCCGCCGGCGTACAGGGGCAGGGAGAAGTCGTCGCCTTCGACATTGATGGGCCGAAAGTGCACCAAGAAGTCCGCGGTGGCGGAGACATCCTTGAACTGGCCCCAGCCACCACCAAACGAGAACTGGACGGCGTTTTCGGTGCCGAGCCAGAGCTTGCCGGTGAGGCCGGTGGGGGTGCCGAGACATCCACCGAGCCCGAAGTCGCCACCGAGGCGCTCGCGGGTGGTGGTAGCACCGGAAAAGGAGCCGTCGATGGGCACCTGAGCGTGGGCGCTCTCGACAGGGAGCAGCAGGGCGAACACAAGCGCGCTGGAGATCATGGCCGAGCCCTGGACGAGCGTTGGGAGCGGAGGGTCGGAAGGATGGCGCGCGGTATAGGATTCGAACCTATGACCTTTGGTTCCGGAGACCAACGCTCTATCCAGCTGAGCTAACCGCGCACCGGACGGCCAAGGTGCAGGCACCCGAACCGCCAAGCCACATACGCTGGGCTCCAGGGCTTGTCAACCGTCCTGAGCGACCATCCGCTCGCCCACCCAGGACCGGATGGATGGAGCTGTGAGCTCGCTCCAGTCGGCCGTGGAGCGGGCCAGGGCGAAGCGCTGGAAGAACGCTGCAACCAGGCTGTGGAGCTCCTCGTAGAGGAACATGCGGTCGTACAAGGCTTCCTCGCCACTGCCGGAGACCACCTGAGGCAGCGTGACCTGAGCCATGTCGAGACCGGGCGCCTTGAGGGTGACCGCGAACTCCCGCTCATCGCGACGGATGCAGAGGCGGAGCTCCCGCAACACCTTGCCACCGGCGATGGCCGCGCGGGCCTCGGGGGACTCGGCGGGGTTCTCACCGGTGATCACCGCCGCGGCACGCCCCTCGTCGGGGGCGCGGAAGCACAGACGATCGTCCACCCAGAAGTCCACCGGCCCCAGGTCGTCGCCCAGGTCGGCGCGGCAGCCGCTGTTGGCTGCGGACCACCACAGCCACAGCAGGAACTCGGCCGCGATGTGAGGCAGGACCGGCGTAGCGTCGTCGTAGCCGCCGTAGCTGTCGTTGGCGCTCATGCGTCCACCTCCGGACGGTAGTCCAGCCCGCCGGTGCAGAGCATGGCCTCGCCGAGTTCCTCATCGCTGCCCAGCAGGTCCAGCGGGGCCTCGGGCTTGGGATGCAGGCCGAAGGTCTCGAAGAACAGCTTGACGAAGCGCTCGTTGGCGCGGTCGCTGAGGTTGTGGAACAGCAGCCAGCCGTCGGTGACGTTCCAGCACACCTCGTAGACCGAGACGCGGGGCAGAGTCTTCTGGAGCATCTCGAACTCGAGCAGCTCCTTGAGTTCTCCACGGACCGCAGCCGGGCACTTGGAGCGCTGGTGCTCTTGACACCAAGCCTCGACCCGCTTCTCGAGGTGGGCCTTGAAGAGCTTGGCGGGGAGCACCCGCTTATCCACCCGCAGCGAGAAGATGGCGTAGTGATCGTACAGCCAACGGTTGATGTCCTCGAAGCCCACATCCAGCAGGTTGTGGATCTCTACCCACCCCACCAGCTCCTCGCCGGCAGTGGGGCTGGACTTGTCCTGGAAGGCATAGCTGCGAAGGCCCTCCGCGAATCCTTCCCTGAAGCCGATGGGGACTTCGCCATCGACCCTGTAGCGTCTCGCTGTCAACGCACCGCTAAGAATTCCCATACCGTGTCCTTGTGCGCCATAGCTGCATGGCGACTGAAAGCGAAGCACGACTATAGTGCTGCAGCCCGAGCGGCCAACCCTCCACCGAGAGAAGCCAGCATGCGCACGGCCAGTGTCCTCGTCCTCCTGACCGCGACCCTTTCCCTGGCCTGCCGCCCCCCCGGCGTCGGCGACGACGACGGCAAGGGCGACGGCCCCGACGACAGCGATGCGCCCGTCGACACTGGCGAACGGCCCGATGCCGATCCCCCGGTCGCGGTCGCCGCGGTCCCCGAGTCCGCGCGCGTGGGCCAAGTGGTCACCCTCGACGGCTCCAGTTCTTCGGATCCTCAGGGCTACGAGCTGACCGACTTCACCTGGAGCTGCACCGACGGCAGCAGCGTCAGCGGCGAAGTGGCGGAGCTGACCTTCTCCACCGCAGCCAGCCTGGAGTGCAGCCTCGAGGTCACCTCGGCCTCGGGTCTGACCGCCCAGGACAGCGCCCCTCTCCAGATCTTCGACCAGGGCACCGCCCAGTGGACCTTCATGGTCTACATCGCCGGCGACAACAACCTCGAAGACGCCGCCCTCGAAGACGTGAACGAGATGGAGCAGGTGGGCTCGAGCGACGAGGTCAACATCCTGGTGCAGCTCGATCGTTCCCGCAACTACACCACCGCCGACGGCAACTGGGATGGCAGCCGCCGCTACCGCATCGAGCAGGACAGCTCCACCAACTCCATCAGCTCCACCGTGCTCGACGATCTGGGCAGAATTGACTCCGGCGACCCTGACACCCTGGCCGACTTCGCCGTGTGGGGCATCGAGAACTACCCCGCAGAGCGCTACGCTCTGGTGGTCTGGAACCACGGCTGGGGCTGGGACTTCACCTTCACCGGCGGCACCAAGGGCGTCGCCTCGGACGACGCCACGGGCAACGACATCTCCGTGGCCCGGGGCGAGCTCGCCGAAGCCCTCACCGCCGCCACCGACGCCATTGGGGGCCCCCTGGATCTGCTGGGCATGGACGCTTGCTTGATGGGCTCGTGGGAAGTGGGCTACGCCGCGGCGCCCTACGCCGACACCTTCGTGGGCTCCCAGGCCTCGGAAGGCCTCGACGGCTGGGCCTACGACACCGCGATGGCCGACCTCGTGGCCGCCCCCACCATGGACGCCGCCACCCTGGGCGACTTCATCGCCCTGCGCTTCAACGAGACCCACGACAGCACCCAGGCGGTGTGGGACCTCACCCTCAGCGCCGAGCTGGCCAGCGCACTGGACGGGCTGGCCCAGGCCATGATGGACAGCGGCCACGCCGGCGCTCTACTCGACGACGCCGCCGACAGCGCCCAGGACTTCGAACACGGCTGGGGCGACGACCACGACATCGGAGACTTCCTGGACCAGCTCGAGCGCTCCGGAGACGCCGACAGCGCGGTGCTCGAGGCCATCGCGACGACCCGCGAAGTCTACGAGCGCACCATCATCTCCAGCTACACCTGGGGCAACGACATGCGGAACGCCACCGGCATGTCCATCTACACGCCCACCTACGGGCGCGTAGACTCCGACTACACCCGGGGCACCTGGGCCGCGGAGACCCTCTGGGACGATTTCCTGGATCAGGCCCGCAGCGGCAACTAGCCGCAGCTAGTCCACTCGCACCTCAGCCAGAGCGTGCCGCATCAGCACGACTTCGGCGTCGCCGCGAACTGTGACCCCCAGCTCGTAGCGGCTGAACCAGGCCACAGAGCCCTGGACCCGATCGCCTTCGACCGTGACGAAGGTGAGCCGACTGCCCGCCTCGTGCCAAGGGAAGAGCTTCTTGTCGGGACAGTGGTAGCGGTCCTGAATGCGGAACACGGGCTCGGCCACCACACCGCGGTAGGCCTTGTCCTGTGAGATGGCGCGCCGCGCGGCCTTTCGGTCTTCGGGCCGGTAGACCAGCTTGACCATCAGCTTGTGGAGCTTCTCGGGTTCGTCGCTCTTGGTGTCCTGCACCTCGAGCTCGAAGCGGTCCGTGCTCAGCACGGTGAGCTGACGGATGCCCCGACCGAGCACAGCGAAGGTGTAGGGCTCGCCGGCTTCGACAACCTGGTCGAACACAGAGCGCGCACCCACCTCCGAGCGATACTCGTGCCGCCGTCGCTTGGCGAGGTAGGCATCGAGATCGGCCTGACCGAGCACCACCTGAACCGCCAGGGAGCGGGGGATGTCGTGGGCGGCCACGAGCTTGTCCACGCGTTCTTGACGGGCCATCTCCTGGAGGACCTCGTTGAGCTCGCGCTGGCCACCGACCACCTGCTGCGCAAGTCGGCGAGGAATGCCCATATCGAGCAGGTCATTGAGCCTGTTGCGCGACGGACGTTGGCTGCGACCCGGAGGTCTGGCACCACCGCTCCCGCGCTGCGTGGGTACCCTCGACTGCTGATCGGACGACATGCTACTCTCCTTCCCCCCAATGCAACCCTCGGATATTAACGGAGGCTTCCATCGAGGGCCAACGGTGATGGCCCAGGCGGTGAAGCCGGCCTCTCATTCGGATAGGTCCACAGGGATGACGCGCCTCCCCTTCCCCGTCCTCCGCCCCCATACGCTGACCGCCACGCTGAGCTTGGCGGTGTTTTTGGTGGGCTGCCCCAAGACTCCCACGGTCGAGAGCTCCGCCACGCCAGAGCCCGCGCCCAAGGCGGCGCCCGCCCTCGAGGCCGTGGAGATCGAGGCGCGTCGCGAGCTGTCCGGGCTGCAGGCCGTGGCCTGCGGTGAGCAGCGCTGCATGCTGGCCGACGCCGTACACATCGTGCCCTTCGATCCGATCACCCTCGAGCCGACGGCCGAACCACAGCCCCACGGGATGCTGACGGTCGAACAAGCGAGCTTCGTCGGCGAGATCTTCACCATCAGCGGCCAGTGCGAGCACGGCCCCTGCAGCGCGAGCTATCAGCCCGACGGCACCATCCAGGCGGATCTCTCGACGGTGGACGCCTCATCCGAGCCGGAGATCGAGACCGTGGGAGTGCCCGAGACCGAGGGCGAGCCCGCGCCGGAATCGGCCGAGCAAGCTCCTGATGCGACGGCTCCCAACCCCATGATCGCCGAGCGGAGCCAGTGGGCCGAGTTGATGGACACCCAGCGCCGCCTACCCTTCCGGCGAAGCGTGCCGGTGTTCGGCGGCGGCATGGTCACCTACCAGCGCGACCTGGGCAGCGGCACAGGCAAGCTGCTGCGCATTGGCGGTGGTTTTCGAAGCATCGACGCTCCCGGCATCCGCCACACCGTGAGCTGTGAAGGCTGGCTGGCCACCCACCCCAGCGGCATGGAGATCTACCTGTTGCTATGGCCCGAGCCCGTCTTGCGGGCCTACGACACCCGGGCCATGTCCCCCCGCTGGTCCCTCGAGCTCCCGGGCCCGGCACAGGGCCTGTTCGTGGACCCGGCGGGACGCTTCGCGGTGCTCTCCCACAGCACAGCCCCAGATCCCGACCGCCTCACCGACTACCCAGCCCCAACCCTCGACGCCCAGGCCGAGACCGAGCAGCTCGAGGGCTCCCAGGCGCTACCTCGAGAACGCCCAGAGGCTCAGGGCGTGATCCTCGTGGATCTCGCGGCCCACCGCGCAACCGTCCGATCCAGCGGGGCCTTCGTTGGCTGGTTGCCCACCCCCGACGGCGCCCGACTCCTTGCCACCGAGTCGGAGATCCTGCGGCTGGTGCCTCGTTAGCTTCAGTCCAGCGTCACCACCAGCACGCGCCCTTCGCCCCAGCCGTTCACACCGTCGCTGGGCAAGCCCACCGCCAAGGAGCCCCCCTGACTGTGCAGCGCCGGTGGTCGTGAAGCCGGAGCGCGATCGATAGCCAACACCGGCCCCCCATCCAGAGGCGCCAGGCGGAGCCTCGCGGGCACGGTCCAGGTATTGAACACGCCGGCGGCGTGAGAGCTGGACAGGCGTCGGCCCAAGTGATCTCCCTCGATACCCTCGATGCAGCGACCATCCTCGGCACAGACCCGGCCGGCTCCGGTGGCGTGTTCGAGCTGGGGGTCGCCCCACCAAGCCATACCCTCGACCTCGATGACCGCACCGCCGTCCCCCGCACTGCCGAGGAGCTCCAGAGCCGCACCTTCGGGCCGCCAGGCCGAGACCTCACAGCCTGCCTCGACGCAGCTGAGCAGCAGCACCCGCTCATGCCCGATGGCGATCTGCTGAACTCCCGCCTGCTCGAGACGGGCCAGGACGGTTCCGTCCTCGTCCCAGAGCTGCACCCCATCCGCTGTGGCGGTGGCGACCCTGAACGCGTCGGCCATCCAGCCCGCTGCGAACACAATGGCACCCGGGGTCTCCCACAGCAGCGCCGCCCGCTCTCCGCTGATGTCGAAGACACCTGTGAGGGGCTGAGCAGCATGGGGCCGACCCTGGTTCCACCACACCCAGCGCCCCAGCTCATCATCCCCCTGGACCACCGCCCCGGAGTCCAAGCGCCAGACCTGACCGAGACCTGGCGCTCCTGCCAAGAGGGCCTCGCCGTCCAGGGCCACCGCAGCACCCAGCGCAGCGCCCTGCACACCGCGATAGCTCGAACTCTCCAGCTCTCCCGGCACCACCAGCTCCCCGGGCAGCAGATCCGCGGCACAACCGGTGCCCAACGCCAGCACCATGCCCATCCGCGCTGCAGCCCCCCCGGACGAAGTCGCCCGACGCACCCGTGGGTGAGGGCGGCCAGGGCTCACGGCAGCTCGGAGGGGTCCAGACCTTCGATGAACGACGCAGCCTGTGCCATCAGCTCGCCCATGCTGCCGGCCACCAGCGTGGCCAGCGCCTCGCTGCGGCGCTGCTGGATGGCGGTCAACAGCTCCGGATGTACGCCGCCGTCGTCCCAGATCACCACGAACTGCGCCCAGTTCAGGTCGTGATCCAGTGCGCTGTCGGTGGCCAGCAGGCCGCTTGCCCGGGCGCGCAGCTGGACCCGTGGGTCCTTGCCCGCGTCCAGCCAGGCCTGATGCCACTTGCGGCCGCCATAGACCAACACGCGGGTGATGCCGCTCAACAGACAGGCATCCGAGAACAGGTGATGCACCCGCGGCAGCGCCTGGCCGCCACAGAGCTCACAGCGCTGCTCGGGCACCCGAACATGCTCCACCGAGCGCGGCTCGCCACAAGCCTCTCGCCCGCAGCAGAGGCACAGACGCTCGCCGAGGACCCGACGCATGCGCCCGCTGTCAACGCTCACCAGCAGCGGTAGCGAGTTGTCCAGCAGGTGGGCCGATAGCAGGGCGCGCAGGGCGAAGCCCGCTTCATCGATACCTCGCAAGCCGCGCTCCTGCAGCAGGGCCAGGAGGCTCGTGGCGCCATCGGCGACCCCAGGAAGCGGGCCGGCGGTGGCCAAGATGGCACTCGAGGCCTGAAGCTCGTCGCGCTCGGTGCTGAGCGCATGGAGCTGCTGGCTGGCGTGCTGGTGCTCGTCGTGCAGCTTCGCCAGCTGCCCCTCGAGGGTACTCAGCTTGGCTTGGAGTTCAGCGCAGCAGTCGTTATCGACAGTACCCTGCTCGCGCTCGGGTGCCGTCGGCGCAGGCCCGACCTCCGCAAGCCCGGCAAGCACGGCTTCGGCGCGAGCAGCGGGGACAGGGGCGGACTCGACCGCGGGGGTGGGGACGGGCTCGAGCGCGGGGGCGGAGACGGGTTCGACCGTGGGCACGATGGCTGGCTCGACCTGGGGTGTGGCGACGGGGGCCGTCTTGGGAGCGCCGCGCCCCTTCACCTTGCTCAGCTTGCGCTTCTTGGGGCCCTTGGAAGGGCTGCTTCGACCGTCGAGGCGTTTCACCCCCGCGGCGCTCATGGCCTGGGCAAAGAGGTCTTCCTCTAGAGGACCGGCAGGCCTCTGCGGGGCGACGACGGTGGCCGGAGCCAGACGAGCGCGCACTTGTTCGGCCAGATCATCGCCGACCTGCTGGCTAAACCGGCTGTAGCGGAACTGCCCGAGTTCGATGAGGATGCGAAGGATCTCGCGCGGAGCCACACCGCACTGTTCCGCCAACGCGTCGATTCGAATCTGCCGAGCCATGAGCTGCTCCTATCGGGAAGCAGCACCTCTATCCCGGCTGGGGGACGGAACGACGGGCGAAGGAGATCCTATCCGCCGTCGACAACCACCAAGCGCAGCAGGAGTTCCTGGGCGTGCACCATGGGGTAGAGTCGGCTGGTGACCACCATGCCAGAGCACGGAGCCGTGACCTCTTCGAGGGTCTCGCCACCCACGGGCGCTACAATTCTCCCCAATAGGTTCCCCTCTTCCACACGATCGGCCACGGCGACCTCGGGGACAAAGAAGCCCCCTGTGCCACAGCGAAGGTCGACCATGCGCTCGTCGGTGACATCCGCCAGCACAGGGCTGGGAGCCGGCGGACGGCTCATGCCCATGGCGCCCATCAGCCGCCGCAGCGCGTCGGCGATGCAGGCCCCCACGCGCTTATCCAGCGTGGCGCCCCGGCCGCCGGTGATGCGGAAGGCCGTACAGCCCTCCGTGCGCCAGCAATCCACCAGCTGGTTGCTGTTGCCGGGCCGCGGCTGCCGACGCCACACCAGGGGCAGCCCCAAGGAGCGAGCGAGCTCGTGACCTTGGCCTTGGGTCGAGAGGCGAACCTGGGGGAGCTGTTCCACCAGGCTCGAACCCGAGTGCAGATCCACGCACACATCCGCGCAGCTGGCCTGAAACAAAGCCTGGGCCACCCGCTGCATGGCGGTACCGTCGGCGTCGCCAGGAAAGCACTGGTTGAGATCCTGATCGTCGAACGGCCCCAGCTTGTTGCCCTCTTCGATGCCGAAGGCGTTGGCCATGGGGATCAGGTCCACGGTCCCCGCAGGAGCCTGGGCGCGCAGGGCGCCCGCTAGCAGGTTGAGGGCATAGATCGAGTTGAGCTCGTTGCCATGCAGGCCCCCCACAACCACCAGGCGAGGACCGCCTTGGCCGAAGCGAAGGCGCTGTAGCCGGTAGGTGCCTCGGAACGGGACCTCGATGGTGTAGATATCTTCGATCACGGCGACCTCAGCTTTCTGCCACCACGCGAGCCAAGAGGCTCCCGGGATGCACGGAGGGCTGCTCGCGGATGGCCAACACCAGGCCCGCAACCGGCGCCTCGACACGCTGGAGAACGGTGGCATGGACCGGGTCCACCACGGTGCCCAGCGGCTGTGAGCGGGCCACCAGGGCACCCGCCTGCACGGAGGGCATGAACACACCGCCAAGCTCGGTGCGAACCCGCAGCACCTCAGCATCCGTCACAACGCGGGGGCGATGGATGGCGGCCCAGTGTACCGGGACGGCCTGTTCATCGACCACCCCGAGGGAGGCGAGCACGTTCATCACGCCGGCGGTCATCTCGTCGCCTACCCCTTCACTCAGGCGGTTGCCGGCGCCGCCTTCGAGCACCATGACCGTGTCGAACTGCGCGGCGAAGGTGGTGGGCGCCATGGTGTCGGGCGTGCGAGCCCAGACCACCTCGACATTGGCATTGCTGGCCAGATCGATGGCCGCAGGCACACCCGCGCGCACGTGAGCTTGACAGATCTCGCGGAACGCACGATAGGCGCCGCGGATCTCGATCACAACGTCGGCGCCGCGGAGGTTCTGCACGAGCTCGTATGCCACACGATCGGGAGGGTGCCCGTCGATACGACCGGGGAAACGACGGTTGAGGTCAACGTTGAAGAACGGCCAGCGCTGCACACCGGCATAGGCGGCCAAGGGGTTGGCGCAGGGGTAGACATCCACCGTGCCGCAGATCTCGGGGAGCTGCCGGAGCAAACGGGTGACCTCGTAGAGCACGCGAACACCCTCGGGCGTGTCCCCACGGATCCCTGCGACCAAGGCTACAGACGGCCCCTCAGAACCCTGGAACCGACGACGAACCACCTCCACCTTGTTGTGGGTGGGGAGCTCGATGCGACATATGGCGACCTGGCTTTCTGTCACACCGGAAGTCTACCCGACCCCCGGCCCTGTGGCGAATCTTCGACGGGCGGGGCCAGAGGGGGCCGAGACCAGGGGGAGCTCAACCTCGAACAGGGCCCCACCATCGGGATGGTTGGAGGCGCGCAGCTCGCCGCCGATACTCCGAACGATGGACTGGCTGGTAGCCAGGCCCAGGCCCACCCCGCTACCCGGAGGCTTGGTGGTGAAGAAGGGCTCGAAGAGCTGCTCCATGACCTCTGGGGAGAGCCCAGGGCCGCTGTCGTGGATGCACAGCACCACGTCGTCTTCCACATGGCTGGCACGCACGCTCAGCCGCCCGTGGCCCTGCATGGCGTCGGAAGCGTTGAGCAGCAGATTGACCAAGACCTGATGGAGTTTACCAGGCTGGATGGCCACGTGGGGCAGGGAGGGCTCGAGCTCGATCACCAGCTCGAGATCCCTGAAGCCGGGCTGATACCCCAGCGTAGATAGGGTCTCGCGCAGGATGCGGTCCACCGAGGCCTCGCCCTGCCCTTCGAGGGAAGGGCGAGCGTAGTCGATGAGATCCCTCAGGATGTGGTGGATACGGTCCAGCTCTCGGCCTGTGCGCTGGAGCAGATCGTCCACCAGCTCGGGCGACGCATCGGCGCCCCCCGCCCACTCGGCCTGAAGCAGATCTACGTAGCCGACCACCGCGGCCAAGGGATTGCCAACCTCGTGGGCGATGCCTGCCGCCAGTTGACCGACGCTGGCCAAGCGGGCCGAGCGGACGAGGTCCTCTTGGGCCTGAGCCAGGGCGAGGTTGGCTTCTTCGAGGCGCTCGACCTGGTCTCCGGTGCGCTGCCGATAGGTCTGCAGCGAGTGGGCCAAGTGGTTGAGGGACTCGGTGACGGCTACCAGTTCGGCTGAGGCATCCACCTCGACTCTGTGCTCGAAGTCACCCGAGGCGATCTGCTCGGTGCCGCGCATGAGTTGCTGGATGGGCACCACCAGGCGGCGACGGAGCACCACGTAGCCTGCCAGCGTGATGACCAGCCCCGTGGATAGCAGGTAGACCAGTAAGAAGACGGGCCGCGACTCGAGCGACGAACCACCACTGAGGGGCATCACCACACGCAGGGCGGCCACAGGTGGCCCCACGGGAGAGACCGGCCAGGTGACGACGGCCAGAGGGCGGGCGCTGAGGCGGTCTTGGATTCCCACATGGGACTTGCGGCTGAAGAATGCCGTTCGGAAGCCCACGTCGAGGGCGCACGGAGGCTTTCCCCGTACCGTGGCGAGGGGCTGGAGCCCCTGGTCCACCAAGTACAGCTCGCTGACGTCGAGGTCCTGAACCTCGAAACGCCCCAGCACCTGCCGATAGTGGGGCTCGTCGGGGCTGGTGCGCGCTTCTGACTCGAGAGCCATGGCCACATAGGACGCGAGCTGTTCGGCCATCTCGACCCGCCCGTCCTGTTGGGCCTGACGCATGATCAACCAGAACAGGCCCGCATTGAGCACCAGCGCCGCGAGGGTGACAAGCGCCAGGGTGAGAGCCACATCGGCCCACAGCGCAGGACGCCGGGAGGTCGCCCGCAGGGGCGGATCGGGCTGAGCGCCAAACGCCATGGCTCAACCCATCTGGCGATACAGCCCCACCACGACACCCGCCAGCTCGAGCTGGTTGGTGGGCGCCACGACGATGGGCTGGAACCGTGGGTTGGCGGGCTCGAGCACCACCATCCCCCCACGACGGCGGAAGGTCTTGACGGTGGCCTCGCCATCGACGATGGCGACCACGACTTCACCATCTCGGGCGCTGTCGCGACGCTGAACGAAGACCAGATCGTCTTCGTAGATGCCGGCATCGACCATCGAGTCGCCATGTACCCGCAGGGCGAAGACATCGTGGGTGGGGCACAGCGCGCTGTCCATGCGCAGGGTTTCGTCGGGCATGGCGTCGGCCATCGCGGGAAGGCCCGCGGCCACCTGGCCCAACACCGGCACCTGGACGATCTCTCCACCCGATTCCGGCAGCCCCTTGGAGGTCAGGCGCATGGCCCGCGCGGGGGCCCCCTGAGCCTTGCGCTCGAGGAATCCCTTGTCCTCGAGACAACGAAGCTGGTAGGCGACGCCATTGGTGGACCTGAACCCGAGGGCCGCGGCCATTTCGCGGTACGAGGGCGGATAGCCGTGCTCGTCGATGTAGCTGCGGAGAAAGTCCAGGAGTGCCTGCTGGCT
>Ga0307987_1000362_pt1 | contig 27210 bp, 24 predicted proteins | sample EllFjometagen181_FD_203157 | JGI IMG/M metagenome (GOLD analysis project Ga0307987, IMG submission 203157) | Marine microbial communities from Ellis Fjord, Antarctic Ocean - #181 | ecosystem: Environmental > Aquatic > Marine > Unclassified | place: Southern Ocean | collected 2014-10-08 | reverse complement strand
CCCAGGCCCACCAGGGAGCGCTGCACCGCCCGGCGCTCGCCGTGCTGCTCGTACAGGTCCATCAGGGCGTTCGACGGCATGGAGCCCGCGCGCTCGGGGGTCATGGGTCCTTCGTCCAGCCCGTTGCTCACCCAGGTGACCCGCCCGTGGCGATGGCAACCCACGGTGATGCCGCCCCCCAGGTGGGCCACGATGAGGTTCTCGTCCTCGTAGTCCTTCAGGTGCTCGTCGGCGTAGCGCCGAGCCGCAGCCTTCTGGGACAGGGCATGCCACACCGCCCGCCGCGGGTAGCCGGACAGCCCCGTCAGGCGGGCGACGTCGTCGAGCTCGTCGGTGACCACCGGGTCGACGATGTAGGCCTGCTTGCCCTGGGCCGACGCCAGCGCGTGCACGATGGTGGCACCCAGGTTGCTGGCGTGTTCCCCGAAGCGGCCCGAGGCCAGATCTTCGAGCATGGCCTGGTTGACCCGGTAGGTCCCCGACACCAGCGGGCGCACCAAGCCGCCGCGGCCCACGAAGGCATCGATGCTGGCCAGATCGACGCCCCCTTCCGCCAGGGCCTGCTCCACCACGCTCCGGCGCATGGGCAGCTGGCCCTGCAGGGAGCCACAGGCCTCGAGCTGGGCCACCGAGTGACTCACCTCGCGCTCGAACTCCACCTGCCGCCCCCAGAATACCGCCAGCCGCGTGCTGGTGGAGCCGGGGTTGACCACCAGGACCCGGTGCATGGGGAAGAAGCGGTCCTTGGGGGTGCCGCTCCAGCCGGGCTTACGCTTGATGCGCAGCAGGCTGGCCGCGGCGCCCAGGGTGACGTCCTTGGCGGTGGACGAGCGGGAATAATCCAGCACCCGGGCGTCCATGCCGCCCACCATGAGCACCTTGTCGGCGTCGGCGTAGCGGGTGGCGTAGAGGTGGTACATCAGGTTGCCCGCGTCCAGCGACGGCAGGATGAGCACGTTGGCACGCCCCACGGCGCTGTCGGGGTTCGCCAGGGCATCCCTCAGCTTGGACTGGGCCGCGGTCATGGAGATGGCGCAGGAGATCTGCAGCTCGGCGTCGATGTGGATGCTGCCGTACAGCGGGTCTTGCTTGGCCAGCTCCGCCAGCATCGCGGGGATGCGCTCGCCGGCTGCGCGGATGCGCTCGACGGAGGGCCCCGAGGCCGAGCCACGGGTGGAGTAGGACAGGATGGCGCCGTTGATGTGGGGCAGCACGTCCACCGGCACCAGATCGCGCACGATCTTGCAGGAACCCACGGCGATCTGCGCCAGCGTGTCGGCGTCCGGGTCCACGTTGATGGCCACATCCGAGAACACCACGATGTTGTTGCGGTAGATGTCCTTGGGGTGGCTGTCGGGCAGGGAGAACAGCCCCGCTGCGAAGGCCTTACGATCGGTGTGCAGCAGCCGCAGGGCCGGGCGGAAGAACTCCCGCGAGGCGTGCACCGCGCCACCCAGCACGCAGTCGGCGTAGCCCAGCTGTACGGCCATGCAGGAGAACATCACGGGCTCACGCACCAGCTTGGCCACCTGCTCGTAGGGCACCGCCCAGCGGCTGCCGTGGGACAGCTCGAAGAAGGCCTCATGGAACTCATCACACAGGGTGGGGTGGTCCTCGGGCACCAGGCAGCGCACCGAGCCCAGGAAACGCTTCACGGAGCCCCGCAGCTCCACCTGCTGCTCGTCGATGACCTGCCGGGCGCGGTCCTGGGACGTGACCAGCACGATGTTGGCGTAGCCGGTGAGGTGGGAAGCCGCGGAGAGGATGCGGGGGTCGTCACCTTCGGGGAAGATCAAGGTCGGACGAGGCCCGGCCAGGGACTTGATCTGGTCTTCGAGCATCGGAAGGAGGCGGATCATGGCTCACTCCGTGGCGGCCAACGGGCCGTGACATCCGGGGGCCGGCAACCTATCCCACCGCCCCGTATCCTCCCTCGCTGGCGTCAAGGCTGCTGGGAGGGCATGTGAGCGGGGTCAGGGAAGTTCGCCCATGTGCACCATCATCGCCATCCATCGACTGCGCCAGGACATGCCTCTGGTGGTCGCGGCCAACCGGGACGAGTTCCTGGACCGGCCCGCCGCCGGCCCCACCCTGCTGCAGGCCGACCCGCCCGCCATCGGCGGCACCGACCTCGAGCGGGGCGGCACATGGATGGCCGCCAGCGCCCGGGGCTTCTTTGTGGGCCTGACCAACCAGCGGCCCAGCGGGCCCCAGGTCCCGGCACCGCGGTCCCGGGGTGAGCTGGTGCTCGAGGCCCTGGCCACCGGCAGCGTCGAGGGCACATCGCGACTGCTGGAACAGCTTGACACGAGCCAGTACAACGCCTTCAACCTGATGTTCGGAGATGGAGAGCAACTATATGTGGTCTACGTAAGGCCGGGCCGACCCATCGAGCGCGTGAAGCTCGCGCCGGGCCTGCACGTGCTCGCCAACGACCGCATGGGCTCGCCCCATTTTCCCAAGGCCCAGCGGGCCCAGGCCTTGGTGGCTCCCGTGATCCATGAGCCCTGGCCCCAGCTGCAGGCGGGGCTCCACGCTGCGCTGGCCGACCATCACCTTCCCGAACCCGACGCCATCTCCCCGCTCCCGCCAGGCCTGGCCCTGCCGCCGCAGATCGCCCAGCAGCTGCAGGCCCTGTGCATCCACCTGCCCCGCTACGGCACCCGCAGCGCCACAATCCTGGCCCTCGAGCCCGGTCGGCTGCAGCGCTACCTGTACGCCGACGGCAAGCCCTGCGAGGCGACGTTCGAGGACCGCCTGGGGCTACTGAACTAGTCCGAGAAGACCACGTCCAGGGTGAAGGTCCCCTCTTCGTACACCAGCACGTCTTCCTCGCCCGTACCGTCCCAGAGGGTGTACTCGAGCTCGTTGATCCCCTCGACCACCTCGAGGCCGCCCAGCAGGTAGTCGCCGCCGTACAGCAGGAACTCCGGGTCGCGACCGTAGATGTACTCGCGCTCGGTGTCACCGGTGGTGAGGTTGGTGATGCTGAGGGGGAAGTACTCGCCGTACATGGGCCAGGAGACCGACAGCAGCCAGTAGCTGGGGTCTTCTTCGTCCACGATGTACAGGGTGGCTTCCTCGCAGCCGTCGGGGCCGATGTAGACCCCCGTGTGGTACAGCGACATGCCGGTGGGATCGCAGAGGACCTCGTAGTTGTCGCCGTCGGGGTCCAGCGCAGAGGAGATGTCGGCGTTGCAGCCCATCATGGTGAGGGCCACGCCGAGGGTCGCCAGGGGCAGGGTGAGTCGGGACATGGGGCTTCCTTGGATGTGCGTGACACTGACGCGGGGAGGATAGCCTGGGATTTCGGGGTCATGTTACCTCAGACAACATTTGTTACATGTGGTTACATACGCCAGTGAATATCCCCGCGCAGGGTGAGTCGAACCGGGCTGAATTGTTATAAAGGCCACCCATGTCAGCCCTCGCCCACCCCCTCATCCTGGCCTCGGTCCTCAGCGCGGCGGCCGCTGGCGACGGCGGCATCGTGCTGACAGATCTCCCCCCCTGGCAGACCTTCGCCATGGTGGACGAGCTCACCCCAGAGATGCACTGGTACCGGGTGGACTACGACTCGGTGGAGCGCTGCAGCTGCCAGGTCGGCATTCCCCTGGACGACACCCTCGAGCCCCGCTTGCGCTGCTGGTACCCCGGTGTGCACGCGAAAGATCGCCAGCCCATCCCGGACCATGCCCGCGCCGGAGCCCGTAAGGCCGTGCATGCTGTGCGGCGCTCGACACGGGGAGACGAACGCCGCGCCTCGCGCATCGACGTCCACTACGAAGGCACCTGGCGCAAGCTGCTGCTGCGGGACGTCGTGCTGCGGGTGCCCGGCCCCCCCGACGAGGCCATCTTCACCACCACCCGCGCCGCGTTTGGCATCGATCCGGACAGAGGTCTGGTGCTTCTCGAGCACGGCCCCCTGGGGGAAGCCGAAGGGGGCACGGGCCTGCACTGCTACGGCTCTCCGTGCACCAGCAACGGGCTGCTACCCTGGGTTCCCCCACCCCCGCTGGACGGATCGTCCCTGCTGTGGGGCCTGGTGTGGGACCTGGACCCACAGGCCCAGGCCGCCTGGCCCGCACTGGAGCACCAGGCGCTGCTGGCCGTGGCCGCCATGGACGCGGGCACATGGAGCCCCGCTCCGCCCTCCCCTCGCCTCGCCCCCGGCGTGGCGGCCACCGTGGCCACATGGGCGCTGACCATCGGCCAGCAGCGGGAGGTCCTGCCCATCGACCTGGCCCTGGCGGCACAGGGGCCATTCAACCTGTACCGTCGCGTCGAAGGCACGGACAAGCGGTTCGTCGCACGCTTCGATGTAGGTGCCGGGCGTATTGAGCTGGTGGCCTGGGGCCCCGCAGGCACAGTGGAGACCGCCACGTGGCCGCTCCCCACGCTGGCCACCGCCCCCCACGGTGGGCTCACCCAGAGCGCCGTGTTGGACGTACCCTACGGGGATCTCACCCTGAAGCTGGGCGAGCTCGAGATCCACGGGGACAACTACATCCACCCCGGCCCCCTCCCCGTGTCTCCGGATCTCGTCCGCCTCCCTGTGGCCGGCCAGCGTGATGGCGACCGCGTGGTCTGGACCGCCTGGGAGTGGCTCGACCCCGGCCCCAGCAGTATCCTGGGGCTGCGGCTCGAGGTCTGCATCCCCGGCGACCCGGACGCCTGCTCAGGCCTGCTGCAGGGCGGCGCCCAAGTGCCAGCGGACTTCGACTTCCAGCTACCCGAGGGCCACGTGGACGTCAGCCTCGAGGTCTTCGACACCGACGTCCCCACCGGCCACCTGTGGCAGCCCGGCAGCGGCGACTACCACAAGCTGTGGTCCTCGAGCTTCACAGCCATAGAAGCTGAGAGCCCCCCGGGCATGACAACCGAGCCCTGAGGGCTACACGTCGTCGAGCACGAACTCCACCTGCTCGCCGGTGAGCTTGGCCGCGCCGGGCTCGTCCGCACACAGAACCACCCTGTTTCTCCCGACATCTTTGGCCGTATACAGGGCCAGGTCGGCGCGGCGCATCAGGGAGTAGATGTCGGGATCCGAGGGTTCGATAGTGGCCACGCCGATGCTCACCGTCATCTTGATGCTGCGGCCGTGCCAATCCACCACCAGCTCTTCGACCATGTGTCGGATGCGCTCAGCGGTACCGCAGGCGTCCTGGATGCTCGCTTCCGGCAACAGCACCGCGAACTCTTCGCCCCCCAACCTGCCCAGCATGTCGCTCGAGCGCAGGCTGGCCAGGCAGACATTGCACAGGCCCTTGAGGGCCTCGTCGCCGGCGAAGTGGCCCCAGGTGTCGTTGACCTTCTTGAAGTGATCCAGATCCAGCAGGAGCAGCCCCATAGGGCGCCCGTAGCGGCGGGCCCGACGGAACTCGTGCTCGGAGCGACGCAGCAGGCTGCGGCGGTTGGCGACCCCGGTCAGGGCGTCGGTGGTGGCGAGGAAGCGCAGGTGGCTCTCGAGCTCGTGCCGCTCGGTGACATCCTGGAAGATCACCACCGCCCCCAGCAGGCGCGAGGTGAGGTCCAACATGGGCGAGATGGAGACCTGGAAGTCCCGCAAGCCCTGGCTGGTGGGACCGCGGATCTCGAGCAGAGAGTGCTCGGGGGTCTCGGAGTTCAGCAGCCCGTCGATGGGTGGCAGGAATGACACGAGCTGCCGGAGCTGAGCCCCGATCATGCCCTCGGGATCCCGCGTGGCGGCGGCCTCGGCGAGGTCATCGACCCGGGGTGACGAGCGGGCTTCTTCGTCGCAGGCGTAGTAGGCACCACCGGGCCGATCCAGGCCCCCGAGCATGCGCATGGCCTCGAGGTTGAGGTTGCGAACCCTACCCTGGGAGTCCACCAGGAACGCTGCGTGAGACAGGCTCTCGAACACGGTGAGGTAGGCGTTCTTCTCGTTGATGATGGCCCGGCTGCGGGCCTGGAGGTCAGCCAGCTGTTTAGTGCTGCTGGCACTGGTCCACGCTGCGCACAGGGCTTGCTCGATGCGGTCGAAGAGGCGGTCCAGGGAGTTTTTCATCTCCTGGTAGGTGGCCGTGGTGCCCAGCTGCTGCTCGAGCAGGTCGTGAAACGACCTACGGTAGTACTTGAACAAACCCATGAACATGGGCAGGTCCACGCCACGCCCCAGGTGAGACTGGGCCAGGCGCTGGGCGAACAGCGCCAGGGGATCGCCCTCGAACTTCACGTGGGGATCGAGCTCCGGGGCTCCCTCGTGGAATGCCAGGCCCGCCTCGAGGGCCAGCACCAGGTCCCGAACGGTCCTGCGCCAGGCTTCTTCGAGGGTGGGCGTGTACTTGCTGAAGCCGCGCATACGCACGAAGTGCAGCACCCGCTGGACGAGCCAATCCTCCCCCACCCGAAGAGGACGGATCAACGCCGAGGCACGCACCAGGTGCACAGGGATCTCTGCTGAAGGGAAGCACTCGGCCATGACTCACGACAGACTACCAGAGCGTACCGCCCATTTGGTAGTGGTGCCGCGGACCCTCGACGCTCGAAACCCAGTGTTTCAGCGGGGACGGGCGGCGAGCATGGGCGAGAACAGGCGCACCGCGTTGTCATGACACAGCTGCGCGACCTGCACCTCGGGCTCTCCGCGCACCGACGCCAGCGCGCGTAGGTTGACCCGCAGGTTCACTGGCAGGTTCACGATCCGCCCAGCGTCATCCCGCGGCAGGGCGGGATCCAGCAGCGCCTGCTCCCCCAGGATGGGCGGGATGTCCGGCGCGTCGGTCTCCACCATCAAGCGGCCGGCGGGCACAGCCCGAGCCGCCGCGTGGGTACGTGTGGCGCGATGCCGTGTGACAATGCCAGAGAATGAAAAGTAGGCGCCGAGGCGAACCAGGGGCTCCACCAGCTCAGCGGGCCCTGCGAAGGAGTGCAGCAGCCACCCCGCCCGGTGGTGCCCCAGAGGTCGCAACAGCTCGAGGATCCGGCCCCAGGCCCGCACACCGTGCAGGGACAAGGGCCGGCCGAGGGCGACAGCCAGCCGGGCCTGGTCCATCAGCGCGGACTCCTGGTCTTCGAGGCTCGCCATGCCGCGACCACGCCGGGCACGGTCCAGCCCCGCCTCGCCCAGCGCTACCCAGGGCGCAGCCCGCAGCCGAGCCTCGAGGCGCCCCTGCCAGCCAGGGCTCGCTGTGGCCACGAACCAGGGGTGCAGACCCAGGCTGGGTGACACATCGGGCTGCGACGCGGCCAGGTCGAGCACCGCCTGCCACTCCGACTCTTCGGCCGCGCAGCAGGCGAAGCCAGCGACCCCCAGGGCACGGGCGTCGTCCAGGGCCTCCGCGCGCCAGGGGTCCAGGCGTGGGTCGTGCAGATGGCAGTGGGCGTCGAACAGCTGCAAGGGCTATCGCCGGTCGCCGGGGCCCTCGTTCTCGCGGTCGAGCCAACGATCGAGCTTGCGCCAGGTGGGGAGGAAGTCCTGGATGTAGATACGCCGCACCACCACGCGCAGGTAGCCGAAGCCCAGCAGCCCCAGCAGCAACACCACCCACAGCAGGTAGGTGAATCGCTCGGCGGAGCCCTCGACATCGGCGGTGGCCGCGGAGGGGGCGGCCGTGGAGGTGCTGCCGTCGCCGGTGGCGCTGGCGCCGCCTTCGCCTTCGATCACCAGGGGAGGGTCGCCGTCCATGGTGCGCAGGGTGATGATGGCGTCGTCGGCGGCGGGTAGGAACAGGCTGGCGCTCCCCTGGGCTTGGCCCGTGGACGTATCCAGCAGGGTGAAGGCCAGCTTCTGCACCCGCCGCAGCTCCATCTCGCCCACCCACACGTGGTCGCCGGGGATGTCGCCGTCGATGGAGCCATCGTCCACCAGCGGGAGCAGCTCGGCGGTGCCCAGGTCCAGGCGCAGGGCGGGCGACGCCAGCTTCAGGGCGACGTCGTCGCGCACCACGAAGCGCACCGCGATGCGGTCGGTGGCCTGGTCCTGCCCGAAGACGGGCAAGGCGGCGAGCAGGATCATCGGCAGCAAGGGCATGGGGCTCACTTCTCGTGCAAGCTCGAGCTCGCCATGGCCCCAGGGGCGCCGGTCTCGGCCACCCAGGGTGCCGCGGAGACACCGAGAAGGGTCAGCAGAGTGAGAGCAGTCATGGTGAGCCTCGCGTCCGTGCGCCAGAAAGGTAGCACGGAAACCCCGAGGGCTCTCGGCGAGCGATGAATGGGGGCACGCCTCGGCGCACCGTCATCGTTCGTCGATGAACACCCGCTTCTTACGGCCCACGCCGGCCTGCTGCAGCGCCGCGAGCTCATCCGGCCCCACCAGGGTCATCGCAGGGGTGACCTTCAGGGCGCCCTGCAGGCGCTGGCGGAGGCTGGACAGCAGATCGGGTGCCGCACTGCGGAGACACAGGCGGATCTCGAGGCTGTCGCTCAGGGCGCCGTCGGATCGCGCCACCAACACATAGCCCTCGAGTCCGGGCTCGCCGTCGAGCACCCGCGCCACCGCCGCGGGGTAGACCGTGGTGCCCTTGAGCTTGAGCACCTGGTGCTTGCGACCCACGATGGGTCCCAAGCGTGGGGTGGCCAGGCCGCAGGAGCAGGGCTCGGGCAGCAGCGCTGCGATGTCGCCGGTGCGGTAGCGCAGCAGGGGCAACGCCTCGACGCCGAGGGGGGTCGCCACCACCTCACCCAGCTCGCCGGCCGCCACGGGTTCGTCCCGCTCGTCCAGGATCTCCACGTGCAGCAGCGAGGGATGCAGGTGCCCCCCCGCGCCCGCAGCGCACTCGCAGGTGGACGCCGCCAGCTCGGAGATGCCGTAGCTGCCGTGCAGCGCAGCGCCCCAGGCCGCCGCCGCCCGCCCCGCCATGGGCGTGGGGGCCAGATCGGGGCCGCGCACCGGCTCGCCGATACACACCAGACGTGACACCGATGAGTCGCGGAGATCGATGCCCTCACCCCGGGCCCAGTGGGCCGTGTGTTCGAAGAAGCTGGGCACGCCCACGAGGGTGCTGGGCTCGAGCCGCCGCACCATGTCCACCAGCAGCGCGGGGGAGCCGGAGCCCACCCGAGCCACCGAGGCCCCAAGAGAGCGCAGGCCGATGAAGTAGGCCAGCCCGGCCATGAAGCAGCGGTCCAGGGTGACCGCCACCAGGGCTGTGTCACCCTGTGTCAGTCCAGCGCAGGTGAAGCTCAGGCGCTCGTTCTCGGCCAGACGCTGCAGGTCCGCCTCGGTCAGGGGGCACAGGGTGGGCTCGCCAGAGGTGCCGCTGGTGGTGGAGATGTCCACCACCTGGTCCTGGGGCACGGCCCACAGCTCCCGACCGGCCGCTGCGAGATCCTGCTTGGTGGTGGTGGGCAGGCCGCGAAGATCCGCCACACCGCCCACGGCACCCGGGGTCACCCCCGCCGCCACCAAGCGCTGCCGGTTCCAGGGTGAGCGCTCCAGCGCCCAGTCCACCGCTTGGGACACACCGCGGTCCAACAGGGCCTGCACCCCGGCCGACGACAGCCCGGATTCATCCACCCTCGGAATACGCATCAGCCGCGCCGCCGGAGCGGGAGGAGCTGGTCCTGCAGGGTTGCATCCTGCAACACGCCCACCACCCGCTCGATGTCCTCGAACAGGGGACGGTCGCTGGCGACGAAGGGGGAGACGGCGCGAATACGTTCGTAGAGTACGCGAAAGTCGGCACCGAGAATCCGGTCGGTGTCGTCCCGTAGATCGGCGGCCTGGCACAGGGCCAAGGCCTGGATGGCGGACAGCTTCCAGACCAACGGCAGCACGCGCCGGGTCCAGCGGGCCGCGTGGGTGCCCATGCTCACCACGTCCTGGTTGTTGGCGTTGGTGGGGATGGTCTGGACGCTCGCTGGGGTGGCCAGCATGCGGGCCTCGGCAGCCAAGGAGGTGGCCAGCAGCTGACAGCCCATGAAGCCCGAGTTGAGCCCCGGGGCGCCGCCGCTGAGCATGGGGGGCAGGCCCCGGCCATAGCGCCAGTTGACCAACTGCTCGAGCTGACGGTCCAACAGCAGGGCCATCTTGACCAGCCCCAGCCGAAGGTAGTCGGCCACCATGCTGACGTGCTGGCCGTAGAAGTGGCCGGCGTGGATGACCATCTCCTGGTCGGGGAAGATCAGCGGGTTGTCGGTGGTGGCGTTGAGCTCGTCCACCACGACCCGCTCGATGTGCCACAGGGCGTCTTGGAACGCACCCAGCACCTGTGGCACGCAGCGCAGGCTGTAGGGGTCCTGGATCTCCTGGCCCGCATCCACCGGCTTGGCGTCCGTGCCCCAGGCGTGCTGTTGGATCAATGCGTCGTAGGCCGGGTGGGTGCGCAGGTGGGTGGCGATGCGATGGGCCACCTGGCGCTGGCCCTTGTGGTTGCGGGCGCGATGGGTGAAGGCACAGAGCACCTCGGGGGCGCCGCTGTGCACCTGGAACAGGCACGCCGAAAGCAGCTCGGACCAGCCCAGCAGCAGCTTGGATTCGGCCACGGACAGGCCAGTGGCGCCGGTCATCACCGAGGTGCCGTTGACCAGCGCCAGGCCTTCCTTGGCCCGCAGCACAGCGGGAGCGAGGCCCGCAGCGCTCAGGGCCTCGGTGGTGAGCACGCGCTGGCCGTCGGCGGTGCGCATGTAGCCCAGCCCGATGAGGGAGCGAGCCATGTGGGCCAGGGGCACCAGGTCGCCGCTGGCGCCCACGGAGCCCTCCTGGGGGATCTCCGGCAGCAGGCCGGCGTTCATGGCAGCCAGCGCGAGGTCGATGACCTCCGGCCGGATACCCGAGTGCCCACGGGACAAGGAGTTGCAGCGCGCCACGACGATGGCCCGGGTCTCCACGGGGGAGAACAGATCACCCTGGCCCGACGACAGGTGGTGGATCAGGTTGATCTGGTGCTGAGCCAGATCGTCCTGGGACACACGATGGGCGCTCAGGGGCCCAAAGCCCGTGTTGATGCCGTAGATGGCGCGGGGTTCGCCCGCCAGCTGGTCTACGTACTCGCGGCAGCGCTGCATGGCGGGGCGGGCGGAGTCGGCCAGGTGACAGTCCTCGCCGCGGGCGGCAGCCCACAGGGTGGCGATGTCGAGGTCTTTGCCGGTGAGTTCGAGCATGGTGGCGGGGTCTCCGGGAGAGGGGGCCGAATAATCTGTCGCGCTGTCCCACGCCGCGATCGCGACACGAAGCCCCGACCCGCAATACAGCCTCCGGTGGAGCCACCATGTCCCCTCGCCTCCCCGCCTTGGTCATCGCCCTCGCCCTGGTGGGCTCGTGCTTCCCCACCACCCGGCAGGAGACCGGCCTGGTCTGCTGGTCCCTGGTCAACGGAGACGCCGAGGCCCAGGACCTCGAGGGCTGGACCGCTCAGCCCCCGGATGCCGTCGCGGCGGTGTCGAGCCAGGACCAGAGCAGCAGCGTGGTCACCCCCCAGCACGGCGAGGGCTTCTTCTCCTTCGCCCGGCAGCCCGCGCAGCAGGTCAGCCTCACCCACAGCTGCAGCCCGGCCCCCGTGGCCAAGGCCTGCACCTTGAGCGGCTGGGTGCAGACAGAGCACCTCGGGACGCCCGGCGACCAGGCCAGCGCGACCGTGCGATACCTCGATGCTGGTGGAGAACCGCTGGGCGAGACAGCCAGCGAAGCCCACGCTCCCACCAGCGGCGACTGGCAGCACTTCGAGCTGCGGGCCGAGATCCCCCCGGATGCTACCGAGATCCAGGTCGTGCTCGAGGGCATCGGAGTGGACGGCGACACCGTCAACGTGTTCTGGGACGACCTGTCCCTCAGCTGCAGCGACGGGGTGAGCGGCGCATCCTGAGGCAGGCTCAGGGCCGCAGCAGCTGATCGCTCCACTGCTCCAGGAACGCCCGCATCACATCGGGCTGGTTCAGGATGAGGTTGCCCTCGAGGTCGGTGAACACCTGCCGGGTCTGGCCCTTGGCCAGTAGGGTCTCGTCCGAGGCGCGGCGCACTTCGTAGCTCAGCTCGATGACGGCACGGTCGGTGACGTGCAGCCGGGTGACCACGGTGAGCTCGTCCCCGAAGCGGGCAGGCTTGATGTAGTCGCAGCTGACGTGGACCACCGGGGCCACCAGCCCTGCGGCCCGGACGTCCTGGTAGCCCAGGCCGTACTCTTCGCCGAAAGACTCACGACCGTGCTCGAAGTAGGACAGGTAGTGGCCGTGCCACACCACGTGGATGGAGTCCACGTCCTGAAAACGCACCCGCAGGTAGGCGCGATGCTCGAGGTAGGGGGCGGGGTTGGGCTGGCGACGACGGCGACTCATGCGCGCTCCAACAGACAAGCCGACGCCACCGCGGGCTGGTCCTGGTCCGGTGCGTCCAGCCCCAGGGCCACCAGGCGTGTGGCGCGCCCGCGGCGGATCAGCCGCCGAGCTTCCTGCTCGGCCTGGGCCATGGGACCCACCAGCACCACCGGCGGACCCCGGAGATCCCAGTGGATGGTGGCCTCGGCCAGGGGGGCTCCGGGCACGGTGTAGACAAAGTCCAGCCGGGAGGCCTGGGCTGCGCCCCGCTTCACGAGCCGCTGGTGGTAGCGCAGATCCACCCCGCGGCAGTTGGCGGGGGACGCCAGCACCACGCCGGTGTCCGAGGCGGGGGGGGCGGGCAGCTGCGCGAACAGGCGCTGCAGCACCACCAGGCCGGTGCGCACGTAGCGGTTGAGCCGCCGGAAGCGCTCGGGAGCGTCGGGCCACAGGGCGGCCCAGTCCACCCTACCGGCGGGAAGCTCGAGGGCCGCGCGGGCCAGCTCAACGACCTCTACGGTCGGGGGCTCCGACCGGGGAGGGAGATCCGGATGACCCAGGAGGAGCGCAGCGTTGCTGCCCCCGAAGGCCGATGAGGTGGACAACGCCAGTGTGGGCCGGGGGGCCGGCGCCGGGGGTGCCACGAAGGGCAGGTCGTCGGCCAGCACCGCGGGCGGTGGGGGCTGCTGGCCTTGTTGCAGTGCGTCCACCAGCACCGCGGCTTCCACCGCACCGGCGGCACCGAGGGTGTGACCGATGGCGTGCTTGACCCCGTGGAAGGCCACCGCCCGATCGCCGAACACGCTCCGCATGGCGTGAGCTTCCATGGCGTCGTTGAACACGGTGCCCGTGCCGTGCAGGGAGACCATGTCCACCGCCGCGGCCTCGAATCCCGAGCCATCCAAGGCGGCGGCCATGGCGCTGGCGGCGCCCCGACCCTGCCGATGGGGCGCGGAGATGTGGGTGGCGTCGGCCGCCAACCCGGTGCCCAGCAGCCGGGCCAAGACCGGGGCCCCGCGCTGGGCGGCGGCTGCCGCCGGCTCGAGCACCAACACGGCGGCGCCATCGCCCAGGGTCAGGCCATCGCGCTGGGGATGGTAGGGGCGAGCGCCATCCAGGGACAGGGCCCCCAGGCCGTTGAAGCCCGCGTGGATGTACAGGGAGAGCGCATCGACACCCCCCACCAACACCGCGGGGGCCAGGCCTTCCTCGAGCCAGCCCGCCGCCAGGGCGAAGGCTGCAGTGCCCGAAGCGCAGGCCACGCTGATGGTGGTGCAGGGACCCTCGAGTCCCAGCTCGGCGGCCAGTGCCAACGTGGGGGCATCACGTCCGCAGCCCTGCTCGCTGGCGGTCTCACCCCGAAGCACCGCGCGATGCCAGCGCTCCCAGGGGCCAGAGATGTTGCCGGTGGACGTGCCGATGACCAGGCCCGTGGAAGCGGAGGGATGGGGCAGACGGGCCTGGGCCAGGGCCTGCTGGGCGGCGTCCAGCAAGAGCTGTTCGGCGGGGCGCTCCCGATCCACGCCGCCGTAGATGGCGCAGCGCGGGCAGCTTAGGCCTCCGGCGTCGTAGGGCGGTGCGTCGACGAAGGCGTCGCCGCCGCTGTGCAGCAGGCGCCCCAGGGGCTCGACTCCACGACCCGCCGCGCTGACGACGCCGACTCCGGTGATGACCAAAGGCACTAGTCCGACTCCAGCAGTGCGCCCACGGTGACGGGCTCGAGGCCCTGGGCGCGCAGATCCCGCAAGATAACGGGGAGGGCCTCTCGGGCAGGGCGCGGACCCTCGTGCAGCAACAGGATGTCGCCGGCGATGGCCTGAGCGCAGACCTGGCGCAGGGCCAAGGGGCTGCCGCCCACCCCGTCGCCAGTGCGCAGGGAGCACCACACCAGGCGCATATCCGTCCGGGCCAGCGCTGCACCGAGGCGCGGGCTGGTGACCCCGAAGGGCGGCCGGTACCAGCGTGGACGCTGCCCACAGAGCTGCTCGATGCGGTCCTGGGCCTGCACCAGCGCTTCGGCCCCGCGCTGGGGGGCGGCGAAGACGATGCCGGTGTCGTGGCTCGGACCGTGCAGGGCCACTTCATGGCGCTGGGCCATGGCGCGCAGCAGCTCGGGGTGGCGCTCGGCCCGATCCACCAACACAAAGAACGTGGCCTGGGCGCCGGCGGCGTCCAACGCCTCGAGCAGCGCCGGCGTGGACGCGGGATCGGGCCCGTCGTCGAAGCTCAAGGCCACCCGGGAGCGCGACGCCGATCCGCGGCAGACCGCGGGGGCGTAGACCTGCAGGTGAGGCCACGCCGAGGCCGCCACCAGCCCCAGCACGACGAGCACCACCGCGGACACCAGCAGAAACACCAGCCCCCCCAGCGGCAGCCAGCCGAGCTGGAACCCGCCCGCGCCCACAAGGACGAGGACCAGGGCACCACAGAAGATGGGCAGGAGCCTGCGCATCAGGTGTGGCTATCCCGAAACGCACCGAGACCAAGACACCCATGGGCTGCGGCCCCCCAAGGGTGAGACGGGATAGAGGCGCGTCATGTTGCAGAAGACCCGGCTGACGCTCGCATCCTGGCTGGCTTGGACCATCTTCCTGACGGTCTCGGGCCTCAACATCGTGGTGGGCATGGTGGTCCAGATCGCCGCCCTCCCCTTCGATGGCCAGCGCAAAGCAGCGCTCTGGATCAACCAGCGCATCTGGGGTCGACTGCTGTTTCTGCTGGAGCTGTCCTTCCCCATCCAGCGCAGCGGCCTCGAGCACGTAGGGGCGGGCCCCTATGTCATGGTCTGCAACCACAGCTCGGTGCTGGACATCCCTTCTTGCATGGGGCTGCCCGTGCTGCAGCGGGTGGTGGGCAAGACCTCGCTGTTCCGGGTGCCCTTCATGGGCTGGTACATGAGCTTCTGCAGGCAGATCCCCCTCGACGCCAGCTCGCCGGAGAGCATCGAGCTGTTCATGAAGCGCTGCCTGGACACCTTGGATGCCGGCATCTCGGTGCTGATCTTCCCCGAAGGCACCCGCAGCTCCGACGCGGTGCTGCAGCGCTTCAACCGGGGAGCCTTCCGCCTGGCCAAGGACACCGACACGCCGGTGCTCCCCGTGGCGATCTACGGCACCCATCGCGCCCTGGGCAAGGGCAAGCTGCCCCTGCAGAGCGTGTACTCCAAGATCCGCCTCGAGGTCATGCCGGCCCTGCACCCCAGGGACCACAGCACGGCGCGCAAGCTGTCGAACCGGGCCCACGAGGCCATCGACGGCGCCCTCGCACGGCTGCGCCAGGAGTCCCCATGACCCTGCCCGTAGATGTCGCCGCGGCCCGCTACCGTCAAGCCGGGCGCATGGCCCACGGCTTCGCCCGGGGCAAGATGTCCGGCGATCCCGCCTACGCGACGGTGATCGAGCACCTCCCGGCCACCGGGACCCTGCTCGATGTGGGCTGCGGTGAAGGCTACCTGCTGGCCCTGGCCCGCCACGCCCAGCCAGGCCTGGCGCTGGTGGGCATCGATCACGACGAGCGCCGGGTGGACCTGGCCCGCACCGCACTGGCAGGGGAATCCGCCATCGACCTGCAGGTGGGGGACCTGCGCAGCCTGGCGCTGCCCCAGGCCCAGCTCATCACCTGCCTCGACGTGCTGCACTACATGCCGCCCCCCCAACAGGACGCCGTGCTGGCACGCCTCGCGGACATCCTCGTCCCTGGTGGCGTGCTGCTGGTGCGCGATGGTCAGGCCGACGGCGGGCTGCGTTCTACCGTGCTGAGCCTGTCGGAGAGGCTGGCCGTCGCTTTGGGACGCCACAAGGGCGACGGCGTGTTCTTCCGACCGGCCCCAGACCTGCGCGCAGCGATGGAGTCCCTCGGCCTGGACGTCGAGGTCGCCCCCTGCCGAGAAGGCACCCCCTTCGCCAACCTCCTGTTCGTGGCGCGCAAGCCCACCGAGGCCCCCAGCCCATGATCATCGCCATCACCGGGGTCGGCGCCTTCAGCGCTCTGGGTAGCAGCGCACAGGCCACCTTCGATGGGCTCTGCCAGGGCCGCAGCGGGCTGCAGGACGCCCCGGTCTGGGGCGAGCGCGGCCCCGTGGGCATGCTCGACCATCAGCAGCCACGCACCAGCGCCGAGCTGGCGCTGGACGCCTGCCACGAAGCCCTCGGGGGCCTGCCGACGCCCAGGGGCGTCGCCGTGGTCGGCGCCACCACCAGCGCCGGGATGGCCCAAGCCGAAGAAGCCTGGAGAGCCCTGGCAGCGGCCGGCGACACCGAACTGGACCGCTTCGACATCTGGCCACAGCTCTGCCACCAGCCCACCCAGCGGGTCGCCCGAGCCCTGGGGGCCACCGGGCCGCGCCTGTCCCTGTCCAGCGCCTGCACCTCCGGGGCCTGCGCCGTGGGCGTGGCCGCGGATCTCGTCCGCGCCGGACGGGCGCCTGCGGCCCTGGCCTTCGGCGCCGACGCCCTGTGCGACACCACGGTCCACGGCTTCGCCAGCCTGGGGCTGTACGACCCGGACCCCTGCCGACCTTTCCACGCCGACCGCCGGGGCCTCAACCTGGGCGAAGCCGCGGGCGCCCTGCTGCTCGAGCCTCTGGACGCAGCGCTGGCCCGGGGCGCCACCCCCATCGCGCTGCTGGCGGGCTACGGCAACAGCTCCGACGCCCACCGCCTCACGGCTCCCGAGCCCGGGGGCCACGCGGCCGGCGTCGCCATCCGCACCGCCCTGGGCGATGTCCCCGCGGCGCAGGTGGGCTGGGCCTGCGCCCACGCCACGGGCACCCCCATCAACGATCAGGTCGAGGCGGAGGTGCTGCGGCGGGAGCTGCCCAACGCCGCCGTCGCCGGGTTCAAGGGCGCCGTGGGACACACCCTGGGCGCCGCTGGTGCCCTCGAGGCCGTGCTCACCGCCCTGGCCATCCACCAGCGCCGGCAGCCGCCTCACCAGGGCGCCGACGGTGGGGCGTTCCCCGGTCTGAAGCTCCAGACCGCCCCCGCGGCTCGTACGCTGGACGCCGCCATGTCCGTCAACTTCGCCTTCGGCGGGCACAACACGGCCCTGCTCATCACCCGGTACACCCCATGATCCGAATCTCCTCATCGAGCCTATGGGTCTCCGGAGGTCCCGAGGGTCTACTGGACGACCTGCTCCGCGGAACCCAGCGCCCCGCTCCCGCCCCCACCCCCCCGCGCCCCCTGGGCGTGGCCGTGGGTCCCTGGCGACGCATGTCCCGCCTCACCCGCATGGTGGTGGCCACCGCGGCCCCCCTGCTCGAGGGGCGCGATGACCTGGACCGACTGCCGGTGATCTGGGGCAACACCATGGGCGAGCTGGTCCCCGTGGGCCGCTTCCTGGACCGCCTGTACCGGGAAGGTCCCGCGACCTGCAGCCCCATGGCCTTCCAGAACTCCGTCACCAACGCCCCCGTGGGCCACCTGAGCATCGGCATGGGGCTCCGGGGTGCATCAGAGACCGTCTCCGCCGGGGGCGCCAGCGGTCTGGCCGCAGTGATGCGGGCCGTGGACATGCTGGTCCTGGGCCAGGCATCCTCGGTGTTGGTGGTGGCCGGCGACGACCTGAACGAGCACACCCAGCGCGCCTGGACCCAGGTACCGCATCCGCCCGTGCTCGGGGAAGCCATGGCCGCGGTGGTGCTGTCCATGCACGGCGAGGGCCCCGGGCTGGAGCTCGAGATCGGCCTCGCCCCCCTGCCCACCGCCCCCCTCCTGGCCCGCGCCACGCCCATGCCTGACGAACCCCCGCTGCAGCCGATCCCCGGCGCTCAGGCCCCCGAAGCCTGCTTGGGCCTGATCCCCAGCAGCGGCCTAGCCTGCATCGCCGCCCTGGCCCAGGCCGGGCGCGCCGGATCGGTGGTCGACCAGGACGGCCCCATGATCCTCACCGCCCGTGTGCAGGAGCCCGTATGATCCCCATCGCACTGCTCTACCTGCTGCTCGCGGCCGCACCACTGATGGCCCAGGAGCCCCCGCCCGGCGCCACCGACGAAGCGCCTGCGCCCCCCCCTGTACCCCACGAAGACGTCACCCACGTGGAGGTGCCCCACGTGGACATGCCCCACCAGGACGTCCAGCCCGAGCCTCCCCCTCCCGGCGACCCGGAGCAGCCCCCGCCCGAAGCCCCGGACCGCGAGCCCAAGCTCATCCTCGACGCCGCCCCCGAGTACCCCCAGTCCGCCCGCGACCAGGGCATCCAAGGCGACGTGCTCATCCGGATCGACCTGCGCGCCGACGGCACGGTGGGTGGCGTAGAGCTGGTACAGGCCCCCCACGAAATCCTGGCCTGGCCCAGCCTCGAGGCCGCCCGCCAGCTGCTCTTCGAGCCCGCCCTGCAGGACGGGCAGCCCGTGGCGGTGCAGATCATCTACCGCTTCCGCTTCGACCTGGGCGTGGCCGACGAGACCGGCCAGCCCGTGCCGGGCAGCCTGCACGCCCGTGTGGTGGATCCCGACGGCATGGCCGTGCCGGGCGCCACGGTCAAGCTGCTGAACCTCGACGACGCAACAGCCGAGATCGTGGATCTCGAGGTACGCGCGGACGGGTCCTTCAAGGCGCTGTTTCTGCCCTCGGGCCAGTACAAGCTGGTGGTGGAACACCCCAGCTTCTCCGCCACCGAAGCCGAGCTGACCATCGAGGCGGGGCAGGTGCAGCAGCACGCCATCACCCTGTTCCCCACCGGCTCCTATGAAATGGTGGTCAGCTACGACACCCGCACCTGGCGTGAGGTCGAGCGGGCCCCCCTCGAGGCCAACACCAGCACCGTCACCGGCGCCTACGAGCTCACCCGTCGGGACATCGAGGCCAACCCCGGCTCCCTCGAGGACGTCAGCCGGGCGGTCCACAGCCTGCCGGGTGTGGTCAGCGACGGCGACATGCTGGCCAGCTTCCACGCCCGGGGTGGCGAGACCGACGACGTGGTCTTCATGCTCGACCGCGTACCCCTGCAGAACCCCTTCCACCTCGCCGGCTTCAACAGCATGTTCAACCCCGACATGATCGCCGGGGTGAAGTTCTTCGCGGGCGCCGCCCCCGCCGACGTGCCGTCGGGGACCTCCGCGGTGCTGGCGGTGGAGTCCTGGGACGGCACCCCAGAGCAAGACGGCGACGCCATGGACGGCGCGCTGGACATCAGCGCCTCGAGCCTGCGGGCCCACGTCATGGGCCCCATCGGTCAGAACACCAGCTTCGCCCTTGCGGCACGGCGCTCCTACCTCGAGTCCTACTTCCAAGTCATGAAGTGGCTCAACCTGCTGGACACGGCCTTCGCGGCGCCCGAATACAGCGAGATCTCCGCCCGCTTCGCCTGGCGCCCCGACGCCCGCCACCGGGTCATCGCCACGGCCATGCGGTCGGGGGACTCCCTGGCCCTGGTGAACTCCGAAGACGCCTCCCTCATCAACTACGAGGGCCACCTCGAGCTGGACAACAACCTGTCCCTGCTCTCCCTGGATCATCGCTTCGAGGCGAGCGAGTCGCTCACCCTGCACTCCACCACCGCCTGGACCCGCGACCGCTCGTTCTTGCTGCGGGACATGGGCGGCGAGTACCGCCAGGACGTGCTCACCAACCGCTGGTTCGGCCGCAGCGACCTGTACATCACCAAGGGCCGACACAAGCTGTCGGGCGGCGTGGACTTCAGCTACATCGCCGTGGACGCCGAGGGCACCATCGAGGACACCCGCACCGAGCCCACCTGGTACAACGCGCCCCTGGCCGAGTACGACCTACCCCAGGTGCAGCTCGAGCAGGCCCTGATCTACCCCGAGGGCTCCGCCTACCTGCAGGAGCTCTGGGAAGGTCCGGTGCAGATCCGCGTGGGCGCCCGCGCCACCGCCACCGGCAGCACCGGCGAGCTGCTGTTCTCCCCCCGCGCGGGCCTGTCCGTGCCCCTGCCCACCGGCACCGTGCCCAAGCTGAGCTGGGGCATCTACCACAAGACCCCCAGGGACCCCCGCATCTTCGACGTGGACCTGGGCAACCCCCACATCCAGTCCGAACAAGCCATGCACTACGTGGCGGGCATCGACCAGGCCTTCCCCCTGCCCGGCGAAGACGCCGGCGGCCTGCTGCGGGTCGAGGGCTACTACATCGAGCTGGACGATCTTGTGGTCAACCCGGACAACTGGGACGCCGTCGAAGCGGGGACCACCTACACCAACGATGGCTCGGGCACCAACCGGGGCGTGGACGCCATGCTGGGGGCCCGCAGCGGTCGTTTCCAGACCATGATCACCTACTCGTTCCTGGTGGCCGAGCGCACCAATCCCCTCAACGAGGTCTTCGCGCAGACCTTCGCCCCGGCCCAGGATCAGCGCCACACCCTGGGTGCCGCCTTCGAGTACCAGATCACGCCCCACTGGCGCACCACGGCCCGCTACAGCTTCCACACCGGCCGCCCCATCTCCACCGTCGATGTGGTGGACGGGGCCGATCTGGTGGAGCTGTCCTGTGTCAACTGCGAGCGCATGGGCAACTTCCACAACCTCGACCTGCGGGCCGAGTGGCGCCGGGCCATGCAGCACTACCGGCTCACCTTCTACGTGGAGGTGCTCAACGCCACCTACTTCCAGAGCGACTTCGTGCCCACGGTCACGGTCACCGACGGCGAGCGCATCGACGGCATGTTCTCCCACCTGCCCACCAGGCCCTTCATCGGCGTGCGGGCCGACTTCTGATCGAGCGTAGGGGTGCTCACAGCGTCCCTTGCTGCCCCCGCGCACCAGCGATATGCGGGCCGGCCCCGAAGCGCTGCGGAGTGACGCCATGGCCACCCTCGAACTCGACATCAAGAAGCTGATCATCGAAGCACTGATGATCGAGGACATGGAGCCCAGCGAGATCGACGACGACATGGTGCTCTTTGGCGACGGCCTGGGCCTCGACTCGGTGGACGCCCTCGAGCTGGCGGTGGAGATCGAGCGGGTCTACGGCGTGACCTTCCCCGAAGCCTCCCGCAGCCGCGAAGTCTTCCAGTGCGTGCGCACCCTCGCGGCCTACATCGCCGAGCACCGGGTCAAGTAGCCTCGAGCGGAGCCCCAGTCCGTTAGCGGAGCCCATGCCCGCTCGTCGTCATCCCTGGCCCGTCCGCCTGCTGCTCGGCCTCACCGTCGCGGCCGGGCTGCTGGGCGCAGCCGAGCTGGGCCTCCGCTTGATCCTGGGCCCACCCGACCCGCCCATCCTGGTGGCGCCCCGCTGGACGCGGGACGGACCCGCGTTCAACGCCGAAGCCGATGGTGTCCACCCTCGCTACCAGAACCGCGACCAGGTTCCGAGCTTCGCCGCCGAGCCTACCCCCGGTCGGCCCAGGGTGTTCGTACTGGGCGGTTCGTCCGTGCACGGTGGCAGCATGCTGGACCACAGCATCGAGTTCCCAGCACTGCTCGAGGCAGATCTGGCCAGTAGTGGGCTCGACGCCGAGGTGATCAACCTGGCCAGGCCCTCGCTGGACAGCCACGGCATCAGCATCATCGTCGACGAAGCCCTGGCCTACCGACCCGATCTGCTGGTGCTCTACCTGGGGCACAACGACCTGGGCAACACCACCATGGAAGCACGCTACGCGGGGGTGACCGGCGCCCTCGAGGCCCGCACCCAGGTCCTGCTGCGCAGGCTCAAGCTGTACGAGATCCTCACCGCCGGCGCCGCACGCTCACTGCCCGCGACCCAGGCGCAGCACGCCGACCGCTTCCGCAACCCTCCCCTCGACGCCAGCCAGCGGCTCCTGGCGGCGACCTCCCTTAGGGACAACCTGCTGCACATCGCGTACAGCGCGAAGCGGCAAGGCGTCGCCGTGATCATGGTCACCCCCATCTCCGAGCTGTCGCGGCACCCTCCCTCGGGAACCCTGTGTCCCGAACACCAAGGCCTCCTGGAGCAGCGACGCGGCCCCCGTAACCAGCCCGAGACCCCGGAGCTCGACCGCGTGCTGGCCGCGCAGCCCGACTGCCCCCGCCTGCTCTTCGCCCGCGGGGAGCGCAGGCTGCGGGCCGATCTTCCCGGGGCCTGCGAGGACCTGCTGCGAGCCAACGACCTGGACCCACGGCCCCTGGCCGCCAGCGAAGACATGGTCCAGGCCGTCCGGGACGCCGCGCAAATCAGCGACGCGGTGCTGCTGGACATGCGCGCCGATGTGCTGGCCGAGCACTGCGTCCCGCCCCAAACCTGGTTCAGGGACAACGTGCACTTCACCGACGCTGGCCACCGCTGGATCGCGGCGTATCTGGCGCCCGCGGTGGCCGCGGAGCTCGAGCGTTAGCCCTGCTGGCTTGGCCCCCACCCTGGAGAGAGGGGTCCGATCCCCACAGTCACACGCCGGGTTAGCGGAACCCATGCCCGCTCAGCATCATCCCTGGCCCGTCCGACTTCTGCTCGGCCTCACCGTGGCTGCCATGCTGCTGGGCACGGCAGAGGTAGGCCTCCGCCTGATCCTCGGTCCGCCCGACCCACCCATCCTGGTGGCGCCCCACTGGCAGGGCGAGGAACCCGCCTTCGCCGAACAACAGGGCCTTGTCACCCCCGTCTACCAGCGGGTCAACCACGAGACGCCCTTCCCCATCGCACCGCAGGACGGGCGACCGCGGGTGTTCGTGCTGGGCGGCTCATCCGTGCACGGTGGCAGCCAGCTGGACAAGGAGCTGGAGTTTCCCAGCATGCTCGCTTCGCTGCTGCACGATGGTGGCCACGACGTGGAGGTGCTCAACCTGGGGAAGCCCTCCCTGGACAGCCACAGCATCCGCCTGATCTCCGACCAGGCGCTGACCTACCAGCCGGATCTCTTGGTGCTCTACCTGGGCCACAACGACCTGGGCAACACCACCATGGAGTCTCGCTACAGAGGCATCCAGGGTGCCCTGGAGGCACGAACCCAGGTGTTGTTGCGCCGGCTCAAGCTCTACGAAGTCCTGGTGGCCAGCGCGGTGAAGACCCTCCCCCCCGTGCAGGGGCCAGCAGATGATCGCTGGACCTCTCCCCCCCTGGACGAACCCCAGCGCCTGCTGGCCGCCGCCAGCCTGCAGGACAACCTGGCCCACATCGCCCACACCGCCGCCGACGCAGAAGCCGAGGTCATCATGGTCACCCCCATCTCGGAGCTGTCCCAGCAGACGCCGCTGGGTGCGCTGTGCCCCGAGCACACCCACCTGACCCGGAGAGGGGGCTCCCTCGAGAAGGTCGCTGAAGCGATCGACGCCGTGCTGGAAGCCCAACCCGACTGCCCCATACTCCTGTACACCCGAGGTAGTCGCAGGCTCCAAGCAGGCCACCCCGGCGCGTGTGAAGACCTGCGCAGAGCCAACGATCTCGATCCCAGGCCCGTCACTGCCAGTGAGGACATGGCCGACGCCATCCGCGCCGCAGCCCGCAGCAGCGGCGCCGCGTTGGTCGACCTGCGGGCACAGGTCCTCGGGGAACACTGTGTCCCCCCTCCTTCCTGGTTCGAGGACAGCGTCCACTTCAGTGAACTGGGTCATCAGCAGGTCGCGGCGATCCTGTCACCAGCTGTAGAGTCGGCCCTCGAGACCTACACCGAGCGCTGATCCGGACAGGCCAACCACGCCCGGGTTCAGGCCTCCCGACGCCCCCGACGCCAGCGCGCCCAGGCCCACACCGCCGGCCCGAACACCGCGGCCAGCCCCAGGCCCAGCACCGCGTCCCCCAGCAGGCATGACAGGAACATGTCCGGGATCTGCCCCGAGAACAGCGCCAACTTCGAGATGAAGTCGTGGCCGGCGGTCAGCTCGATGGGGCGCCAGTAGCCGAAGCGGATCCACTCACCGATCCCGATACCCGCCGCCACCAGCAGCGGGGCAAGGAAGGGGTTCGAGATGTTGGCCGCCAGGTAGACGGTGGCCTTGTTCAGCCGCAGGGCCCAGGCCAGGGCGATGCAGATGCCCAGGTGGATGCCGTAGAGAGGCAGACAGCCCACGAACAGGCCCAACGCCACCGCCGCGCCGAGCCGGTGGGGCTCGGTGTGCTCGTCGCGGACGTGCCGCCAGAGCTTTCCGAAACGGGTAGTGACGGCCTTGCGCACGCCATCTCCAGGAGGGAAATCGGTGGTGAGCGCTGCTATCGCCCCTCTCGCCCCACCACCAGCCTCGGGATAGGATGGGCCCTTGCCGACAGCAGAGGTTCGACGTGGAGCGCGTGGTCATCACAGGTCTGGGACTCATCAGCTGCCTCGGGCGAGATCGCGCGGAGATCACCGACTCTCTGCGCAGCGGAACCCCAGGCCTCATCCGGCACCCCCAGCGCACGGAATTGGGCTTCCAATCTCCCCTCACCGGCGCCCTGCAGGACTTCGACCCCCGGCGCTGGGTCAGCCGCAAAGAACGCCGCGCCATGGGCGAACCCGCCCTGTACGCGGCCTGCTCCGCGCTGGACGCCCTCGAGCACGCCGGCCTGGCCCGGGACGCCCTGCGTGGCCCCGACTACGGCGTGGTGTTCGGCAACGACTCCACCTGCGGCGCAGCCTACGACTACGGCGCCAAGACCGTGGCCGAAGGCGGCACCCGGGGCCTGGGCGCCTCGGCGGTGGTGGAGTGCATGAACTCCTCGCCCAACATCAACCTGTCGGTGCTGCTGGGCACCCAGGGCGCCTGCTGGACCGTCTCGGCGGCCTGCGCGTCAGGCGCCCACGCCATCGGCCAGGCCTGGGGCCTGGTGGCCACAGGCCAGCAACAAGCGGTGGTCTGCGGCGGCACCCAGGAGCTCCACTGGGCCGGCATGGCCGGCTTCGACGCCCTGGGCACCTTCTCCACCTGGGACGGCGACCCCGCCCAGGCCGTGCGTCCCTTCTCCGCAGACCGCATGGGCTTGGTTCCTGGCGGGGGCGGCGCGGCGCTGGTGGTCGAGAGCCTCTCCCACGCCCGCGCCCGAGGCGCACCGATCCTGGCCGAGATCATGGCCTACGCGTTCTCGAGCGACGGCTCCCACGTCACCACCCCCTCCGGCGCTGGCGCCGCCCGCTGTGTGCGCACGGCCCTGAAGCGTGCCGGGATCAGCGCCGGCGAAGTCGAGTACGTCAACGCCCACGCCGCGGGCACCCCGGTGGGCGACCAGGTCGAAGCCAAGGCCATCCTCGAGGTGTTCGGCAGCGCCTGTCCGCCGGTTTCATCCACCAAAGCGCTCACCGGCCACGAGTGCTGGATGGCCGGCGCCTCCGAAGCCGCCTACACCCTGCTGATGTGCCACGCCGGCTTCCTGGCCCCCAACCTCAACTTCAGCACCCCTGACCCGGGGCACGAAGGCTTGGACGTCATCACCACCACCCGCCACCAGCGGGCCCGCATGGTGGTCTCCAACTCCTTCGGCTTCGGGGGCACCAACGCCGCCTTGGTGCTGCACGTCTCGGACGATCCCGCATGAGCGCTTCCCTACCCCCTGTCACCGAGCTCATCCCCCACCGGGGACGCTACCTGCTACTGGACCGCCTGCTGTCCCTCGAGGGCGACACCATCGAAGCCTGCGGCCACTTCGAAGAAGCCGACGTCGAGGGCCACTTCCCGGGCCAACCCGTGGTGCCCGGTGTGCTCCTGCTCGAGGGCCTGGCTCAGACCATGCTGTGCCTGCACCTGTCCCACCCCGAGACCGATTCTGGCACGCCCTACCTCACGGGCTTCGAGAAGGTGCGTTTCCGCCAGCCCGTCCTGCCCCCCGCCACGGTCACCTACCGGGTCACCCTGCGCGAGATGCGCTTCGGCCTGGTGCGCGCATCCGGCACCGTGTTCTGCGACGGTACGCGGGTGTGCAACGCCAAGCTGTCCGGCGTGATCATGCCCACCGACGGCTCCGCGCCCACCAGCCAGTCCTGATGGCGCCCCAGCCCACCGCCGCGGTCATCGGCGCCGGCATGTCCGGCCTGGTCTCCGCCGTGCTGCTGGCCATGCATGGCTGGAAGGTCCATGTCTTCGAGCAGCACCACAAGCCCGGCGGCCTGCTGCACCGCTTCTTCCGCGGCGGCGTGCCCTACGAGACGGGCTTCCACTACTGCGGCAGCATCCGACGCGAGCACATCCTGGGGCGCTGCTTGGCCCACCTCGGTGTGCTGGATCGCATCGACTGGGTCCCCATGGACCCCGACGGCTTCGACCGCATCATCCTGCCCGACATGGAGTTTCGGGTGCCGGTGGGGGTCGAGGCCTACCGACAGCGGCTGAAGGAGACCTTCCCCGCCGAAGCCGCAGGCATCGACGCCTACATGGCCGACCTGCTCGAAGCCATCCGCCACTACGGACTGTACCGCTTCGAGGACAGCATCGACACCGAGGCCTTCATCCGCTGGGAAGGCGCCACCCTCGACGACGTCATCGCCCGCCACGTGCGGGACCCCAGCCTGCGCGCCATCCTGGCGGCTCAGTCCTCGCTTTACGGCGTGCAGACCCACGAAGCGCCCTTCGGCCTGCACGCGGTGATCATGCATCACTTCCTGAGTGGGGCCTACCGCGCCAAGGGCGGCGGCGATGCCCTGACCGGGGCGCTGGTGGAGCGGCTGCGCGAGCTGGGAGGCGAGCTCCACGTGCGGGCAGAAGTCCGCCGCCTACGGGTGGACGAAAAACGCCATGTCCAGGGGGTCGAACTAGCCTCTGGCGAGTGTGTGGACGCCAGCCTGGTGTTCTCGAGCACCCACCCCCGGCTGCTGTTCGACCTCATCGATCCCGGGGTGGTGCGCAAGGCCTACCGCTCCCGCATCATGGATCAGCGCCTGGGCCTGTCCCACTTCGGCGTCTACGCCCAGCTCGACCGCGCGCCCCACGAGATCGGGCAGTCCAACATCTACCGCATGTCCACCAACGACCCCAGCTGCATCCTGCGGGACATCCGGCCGGGCCACGTGCCCTTCTACTTCGCAGCCGCACCGCCACCGTCCCTGGACAAGGCGGGCCAGCCCTGCCACACGCTGCTGCTGTCGGCAGCCCTGAGCTGGGACAAGGTCGCTCCCTGGGCCGACACACACCACGGCAAGCGCCCCGAAGCGTACCGCAGCATGAAGACCGAG
>Ga0307987_1000361_pt1 | contig 27237 bp, 27 predicted proteins | sample EllFjometagen181_FD_203157 | JGI IMG/M metagenome (GOLD analysis project Ga0307987, IMG submission 203157) | Marine microbial communities from Ellis Fjord, Antarctic Ocean - #181 | ecosystem: Environmental > Aquatic > Marine > Unclassified | place: Southern Ocean | collected 2014-10-08 | reverse complement strand
TGGACTCGCTCATGGGCCTGGCCCTGGTGTACTCCACCACCTCGGTCCCCTTCTGCGCCTGGAACATGAAGGGCTACTTCGACACCATCCCCAAGGACCTCGAAGAAGCCGCCATGCTGGACGGCGCTAGTCGCTGGCAGACCTTCTGGTGGGTCATCCTACCCCTGGCCCGGCCCGCGCTGGCGGTCACCGCTCTGTTCAGCTTCATGACCGCCTGGAACGAGTTCATCCTGGCGGCCACCCTGATGGGCTCCGAGCGCGCCTACACCCTGCCCGTGGTGCTGCAGCAGTACGTCGGCGACTTCGGCGCCTCTTGGGGCCACTTCGCGGCGGGGGCCATCCTGGTCTCCATCCCCGTCATGCTCCTGTTCTTCATCCTCCAGCGCCACCTGGTCGAGGGCCTCACTGCCGGCTCGGTCAAGGGTTGATTCCATGTCCCGTCTCTCCCTCATCCTGATCCTCCTGGCCGCCTGCGGCCACACCATCGACCCCCGCTGGGACGACACCGCGACGATCGAGGGCGACACGGACACCGACACCGACACCGACGCCGACTCGGATGCGGATGCGGATGCGGATGCGGATGCAGATGCAGACTCGGACGCTGACTCGGATGCCGATGCGGACACCGACAGCGACACCGACGTGGACAACCCCGTGGACTACTGCCACCTGCAGTGGCCCTGCGCCACCACGGTCGCAGCGGGCGATGACACCGAGGTGGTCTACGGCTGGGTCTTCCACGACGGCGTCACCCAGGGCGAAGGCGAAGGCGAAGGCATGACCGCTCAGGTGGGCTGGGGCGACGACGGCACGGACCCGGTCGACGGCGACTGGACCTGGACCGCCGCCCGCTACCTGGGCGACAAGGACGGCATGACCGAAGGCGACCTGGCCAACGACGAGTACCAGAGCTCCTTCACTGCCCCCGGCGCCGCGGGATCCTACGACTTCGCGTTCCGCTTCTCCCTCGACGGCGGGTCCAGCTGGACCAGCTGTGATCGTGGTGGTGACGAAGGTGGAGAGTGTGAGGGCGTGGGCACCGACGATGGGTACAGCCCAAGCGACGCAGGCCAGCTGACGGTGGAGTGATTACCTCTTCGGCATGTCCGAAGACCGCCTCCCATCCTCTCGCCTCGGACGCCTCTCCCGCTTGGGGCGGCTTGGTGGACGCGTGGGCGGTTCCTACGTCAAGCAGAAGGTCAAGGGCCTATTCCAGGACCCGGAGCGGCAGCGACGGGCCCTCGAACGATTGAACATCGACAACGCCGACCAGCTCGTCGAGACCCTGGGCACCCTCAAGGGCGCCGCCATGAAGCTGGGCCAAGGCATGGCCAATATGGCCTCGGGGCTCGACCTGCCCGAAGAGGTCACCACCCGCCTGGCCAAGCTCCACAAAGACGCCGAGCCCATCGCCTTCCGCATCATCAAGGAAGACATCGAGGCCCAGCTCGAGCGCCCCCTCGATGTCGCCTTCGCCAGCTTCGAGCCCCGCCCCATCGGCACCGCCAGCCTGGGCCAGGCACACGCAGCCACCCTGCCTGATGGCCGCGAGGTGGTGGTCAAGGTCCTGCACCGCGGCATCGACGGTTCGGTGAAGTCCGACCTGTCGGCGCTCAAGGCAGTGATGCTCACTGGGCGCTTCCTCCGGCGCAACCGGGGCGAAGTGGACGCCATCTTCGACGAGATCCGGGCCAGGCTCGAGGAAGAGCTGGACTATCTGCAAGAAGCGGCGAACATCCACCAGTTCTCCGTGATGTTCGCCGATGATCCGGGCGTGCGCATCCCCACGGTCCACCCCGGCTGGTCCACCGAGCGGGTGCTCACCATGGACCGCCTGCCCGGCATGGGCATCGAAGAGTTCCTGGAGCAGAGCACCCCTCAGGCCCGCCAGCAGGCCGGGCTGACCCTGGCCAACCTTCTCTTCACGCAGATCTTCCGCTACCGCACGCTCCACGCCGACCCCCACCCTGGCAACTACCTGTTCGACACCGACGGCACCGTGGGACTGCTGGACTTCGGCTGCGTGAAGCGTTTCGATGAGTTCTGGGTCGCCCACTACGCCCGGGCGGGCATCGCCGCCATGGAAGGCCGCCGGGCCGACTGCCTGCAGGCCTGCCGCGACCTGGGATCTTTACACGGCGCCAACGCTGAGGCCGATGAGCTGCTCTGGAAGATGGTGAGCACCCTGCTGCACCCTATGACCCAGGGTCGCTACACCGTCGGCGCCCACAACGACACCGTGCTCGAGCGCATCGCCCCCATCGGCCACATGCTGGTGCGCCACCCTCAGGTGCGGGCCCCCCGCGACCTGGTCTACCTGCACCGGTCCCTGGGCGGCACCTACGTGCTGCTGCGCCGCCTGGTGGTCCGCGGGGACTGGGGCGCCATGCTCCAGCAGCACGGCGGCCACGCCATCGCGCAGGCAGAGGGTAGGCTGTAGGTCGGGCGTTAGCGCTTGGCCCAGGCCGCGAGCCCTTCGATGTTCGCGAGCACCACAGGCTTGGCCGTCAAGTCGGCGCCGGTGGTCATGGCCTGCCACTTGGCCCAGGACACGTCGTCGCGGATGGGGGCGTTGCTCAAAGCGTAGCCGAGCATCCCATTGCCCGCGACCCAGGCGCCCATGCTGTAGTCGCTGCGGGCGCCGACGTCGGTGTCCAGTGCGTTGGTGGGACCCTCGAGCAGGTACCAGTACGCGTAGCGGTAGCCGTTGCGGGTGCCGCCATCCACCAGCACCAGCTCGTGCTGCACAGCGCCGAGCATGGGCACGTCCACCCGCTGGTAAAAGCGCACGGACTGGGGTGGGGCGTAGGCGGGATCGGCCACGGTGCGACACTCGGCCACATAGTCGATGTTACCGACGTAGTGGTCCACGTCCATGACCCGAGAGATGACCTTTTCGGGGTCTACCGCGATGGGGGCCAGGCCAAAGCCTTCGGAGGTGGGACGACCGGCTCGCTCCCAGGACTGGAAGGTGTACTGGGGCACCGTCTGCGCCGGCAGGCGCGCGAAGATGTCGTTGAGGAACGCCGTGACATCGGCGGGGGGGCCGGCCACCGACGAGGCGGGCAACAGGGAGACGAGGGTGCAGAGCAGGCCCCCGAGGGTCAACACGAACAGGTTGCGGCTGCGACGTTCCATTGTTCACTCCTCCGAAGTGCGGACTGAGGACCCTCTAGCTGGTTCCAAGCTTCCAGGCAGGGTGACGGCACGCCCTCGCCTCGGTGTCCAATCTTTGCCCCGCCCGCTCGAGGTCACCATGCGACGTTCCCTGCTGCTCCTTCCCCTCCTGGCTCTCCCCACCCTGGCCCACGCCGACGCTACCCTCGAGATGTCCGCCCTGGCCTACCCCTGGGGCCCCGGCACGGCGCTGGGTGCCGGCCTGTCGTCCGACCATCTCTACGGATCCATCGAGGCCCGCGGCGCCTGGGGCGGCTCCTGGTTCTCTCGCCTGACCGGCGGCGTCGACGCGTTCTCCAGCGACAAGCTGGACCTGTTCGCCGGAGGCTTCGTGGGCGGCGCAGCAGCCTGGCCCGATGGCATGGCCTGGGGATCGGCCCTGGTGGGCTACGAGCTGGGCCTCGCCCTGGGCGCCGGACCAGTCAAGGCACGCTACCGGCACATCCACGGCCTGCGCCCGGCTTCGGAGGCCTTGAGCTGGGGCTGTGAGACCTGCCCCACCGGCCCCTGGTACGAAGAGCAGTTCCGGCTCTCCGCCGATGTGGCCTCCAAGGTGACCGTCTTCGGTGAGGTGCTCTGGCAGGACCCCTGCCGCTACGACACCGACACCTACAGGGCCTACGGCCTAGGGGCGGTGGTCTCGCTCTAGACCAAAAAGGGGGCACACGGAGCACCATCGGCCTGGCCCTGCGCTGGATCACCCCGCAAGTGTCTGTTCTGGCACGGTGATTGCTACATGCAGTGCCAGCATGTGCTTCCTCGTTGCCATCGACCTGTCCGCACCCTCCCGCTCAGCCATCGAGCTGAGTGCGCTGCTGGCTCGCGCAACGGGGCTCTCCCCGCTGCTCATCCACGTCTCCGAAGGGCGTCCTCCACTGCGCTTGCTCGCGGATCTGTACGGCCTGGCCGAGCCCCTTCGGGCCCTGGGCAGCACCCCCAAGCTGCGCACCGTGCAGGGTGATCCGGCTACCTGCATTCGTCAACAAGCCGTGGCCCGCGGGGCGCGCTTCGTCGTGATGGGCACCCGGGGTCACCAGAGCGACAACACACCACCCACCGGCTCGGTGGCGCGCCGGGTCATGGCGGGCAGCGAGATCCCCGTGATCGCCGTTCGACCGCAGAACCTCGCCCTCCCTGGTTCCGAGGCTGCGGTGCCGCGCAGCCGGGTGGTTGCCCTGATGGACGCCGCCCATCCAGGCGATGCGGCCCACAGCATCGCGCGCTTCCTAGTGGAGGCCATCGACGGCCACCTGCTCGAGCTGCCCACCAACAGCAGCTGGCGCGGAGGGACCAAGACCGGCCTGTCCAGCCCCCCCGCACACCTGGTCCTGTCCATCGACCCCGCCGTACCCGCGCCACCCTGGGTGGAGCAACTGCTGCACACGGAGCCCACACCGCTGGTCCTGGTGTCTCGACATCCCATGGCCTGGGCTGTGCCAATTCACACAGCACGTGGGTGAACCCACCCAAGCCCCGCCAGCCTGAGGGAGAACAAGCTCCGTGCCGCCAATCCAAGAGCTGCTGAGCCACCCGGGTCTGGTCTCCGAGGACTCCCTGCATCTCGCCGCCCTGGCGCGGCTCGCAGGATCGCGCCTCCCCGCGGTGGGCCGCGGCTTCCACGACGACATCATGGGCCTCGAGGGTTCACACCTGCTGTACCGGGACGCCGAGGACACTCAGAACTTCCGGGCGCTGCTGCGGTCGTGGCCCCGGGAGATGCTCCAAGGTCCCCACGATGACGCCTACTGGGAACGCAGGCAGGACATCGCCCGCGGCTACGCCCAGCTGGGCCTGCCCCACTGGCAGATCTTCACCGCCGCGGCCAACCTCCTGGACAGCCTGACCGAGGTGGTCTTCGGCGCACAGGCGCAAGGCGCCCTGCGAGCGCGTGTGGCCTGCTCCACCATGCAGGCCCTCAATCGCGTGATGTCCCTCGAACAAGCGGTCTTCAACATCACCTACCACCGCACCCGCGAGGACCGGAAGCTCCGCACCCTGCAGGACGTCATCGTCACCAACATGCCCGTCACCGTGCTCTGCCTCGACGCCGACGGTGAGGTCATGGCGGCCACCCGCCCCAGCGCGCGCCTGTTCGGCGACAAGGCCCGCACGGGGCAGCGCTTCGACGCCTTCCTGCCCGCCGAGCTGGTAGAAGCGGCCGACCTGCCTTCCCACATCGGCCGCGCCCTGGCCACCCGCAGCGAGGTCACCATCCCCCGCATCCAGCTGGGGCAGCCGCCCGATATCCGACAGCTCCGCATCAACATCGTCCCCCTCGAGCATCCCCTCGCCCACGTCCTGTTGCACGTCGAAGAGCTCACCGACGTCCTACAGGCCGAGGCCCGAGCCCAGCAGGCCGAGTCCTTGGCCCGCATCGGCGCCCTCGCAGCCAACGTCGCCCACGAGATCCGCAACCCCCTGGCCGCCATCTCGCTGACCCTGCAGGTCATCGCCCGCAGCTTCGACGAACACGACCGTCGGCGCGCCATCATGGACAAGGTGGAGGCCCAGGTGTACCGCCTGGATCGCCTGGTCACCGACCTGCTGGACTACGCCAGGCCTCCCGAACCCCAGATGCAGGCCGTAGATCTGGCCCGGGTGGCCGAGGAAGCCATCAGCCTGGCCAACACCCGCGCCCAGCTCCTGGATCGGGACGCCGTCACCGTCATGGCGGACCCTCAGCTACTGCAAGCCGCCCTGATCAACCTGCTCCAGAACGCCAAGGACGCCGCAGGCGAACACGGCCTGGTAGAGGTCCGCTTGGGTCCTGGGCCCAGGATCACCGTGGTGGACGACGGGCCCGGCATCGCGCCGGAGATCCTCCCAGAGCTCTTCTCCCCCTTCGTCACCAGCAAGGCCCGTGGCACCGGCCTGGGCCTGGCCATCAGCCGCAAGCTCGTGGAATCCCAGCAGGGCACCCTGACCCTCGAACCCCAAGCCCCTCGGCAGCATGGTGCTGGCCCCGGCGCCTACTTCACGATCAGCCTCTGCGCGGCTCCAGCAAGCCGTGCTTCTCGAGACGATAACGAAGGGCATACCGGCTGATCCCCAGCAAACGCGCGGCGGCGCTCTGGTTGCCCTGGGTGCGTTCCATGGCCTGGCGGAGCATACTCAGCTCGAGCTCGTCGAGGGCCACGCCTTCGGCGGGGAGCACGAAGCTCCCAGTGACGGGCTCCGGCACCGTGGCCTCCATGCCCGACAGCCCCAGCTCGGCAGGCAGGTGGGTGCCCAGCAGCATCTCGTCGGCTTCCATGATCACCGCGCGCTCGAGCACATTGCGGAGCTCGCGCACGTTTCCCGGCCACTCGTAGGCCTGCAAGCGCATCAGTGCATCGTCGCTGACCCCCTGCACGTGCCTCCCGAACTTTGCGTTGAAGCGCGCCAGGAAGTGCTCCACCAGGGTGGGGATGTCATCCTGACGATCCCGCAGGGGGGGCACGTCGATGCGGATGACGTTGAGCCGGTAGAAGAGATCCTGACGAAAACGTCCGGCCTCGACCTCACCCTCGAGCTTGCGGTTGGTGGCCGCCACCACGCCTGCATCCAGGGTGATGTCCGCGGTCCCGCCCACGCGCTTGAAGCGCCGACTCTCGAGGGCACGCAGCAACTTGGCCTGCGTGCTGGTGGAGGTCTCGGAGATCTCGTCGAGGAAGATGGTGCCACCCTTGGCCACCTCGAACAGGCCCCGCTTCATGGTCCGAGCATCGGTGAAAGCGCCGCGCTCGTGCCCGAACAGCTCGGACTCGATGAGCTGATCCGGCAGGGTGGCGCAGTCCACGTCCATCAGTGGGCCGTCTTTGCGGGGCCCATTTTCGTGGATGGCGTGTGCGACAAGGTCCTTGCCCGTCCCCGACTCGCCGGTGATCAGCACGGTAGGCGCGTCCACACGCTCCAGACGTCCCAAGGTCTCGAAGAGCCGCTGCATAGGGGAGGAGCCGCCCAGGATCTTGCCATAGGCGCCGGCCTTGCGGCCCCGGAGGTAGCGCAGCTCGGTCTCGAGGCGGTGGGTCTTGAGCACCTGCCGGATGGCGAGCCCCACTTCACGCAGATCGAAGGGCTTGCTCAGGTAGGCGCCAGCCCCCAGCCGGGTGGCCTTGAGGGCCAGCTCGACGGCCCCATGAGCCGTGATGACGATGACCGGGAGATCGCTCTCCTCGGCGACGAGCCGCTCGAGCACCTCGAGCCCGCCCATGCGAGGCATCTTGAGGTCGAGCACCAGCAGATCGGGAGCCTCACTGGCCACTCGCTCGAGGCACTCGACCCCATCGGAGGCCTCGGCCACCGCGTAACCCTCGGCCTCGAGGTACTCCCTCAGGGACCAACGGATGAGCTCCTCGTCGTCGCAGACGAGGATGGTGGTGGACTTGGGCACGGCGGCTCCAGGGGCGACTCGGTGGGAGGCTTCGCACAGCTCGACCGCAGACTGTGCGATATACCACAGATCATCCTCAGGCGCTTTCAGGACATGACCTGGCGCAGCTTCCGGCAAACCTCCCCTTAGGCGCAGCGGGACCTTGGGCGAATCCTGGCACGCTCTTTGCTGTAATACACGCCCACATCCAATGGCGGTGCGTCCATGAATCACGTCAACAACCGTGCCTGTCCCTGCGCCCACCCCTGCGAGTTCGCCGACCTCAATGCGCTGCTGATGCAGCAAGGCGAGCCCATTCGCTACAAGCGTGGCGAGGTCCTGTGGAAGCAGGATGACCCCGCCGACTGGATGGTCGCGGTCTGCACCGGCACCATCAAGCTCACCCGCGAGTGGCCCGGCGGGCGCGACGCCATCCTCGATCTGGTCCACCGCGGCCAGCTCGTCGGCGCCGGCGCTGCGCTGCCCGACGCCAACCACAGCTCTACCTGCTCGGTGCTCGCCGCCGGTAAGGGCATCCGGGTCCATCGCAGCAAGCTGCAGACCCTCCTGGTGCAGCGCCCCGATCTCGCCACCGAGCTGCTCAAGCTGGCCCACACCCGCCTACAGTCCTTCGTCAAGCGCCTCGAAGAGATGGCCCACGGGCCCGTCGAGCAGCGCCTAGCGCGGGTGCTGCTGCGCATCGGAAACGACGTCGGCCTGCCCGACTCCCGCGGCCTGTTCGTGCCCCTCCGCCTCACCCGCGGCGACCTGGCGGGCATGGTGGGCTGCCGGGTCGAGACCACCATCCGCGTGCTCACCCGTTGGCAGCGGGAAGGCCTGGTGGAGACCCGCCGAGAAGGCCTGGTCATCCGCAACCGGCAGCAGCTCACGTCCTTCATGGAGCAGCCCAACTAGGGCAAAGGCGGGCCTATGGCCGCCTTTGCCCGTGTCGATCGTGCTGACGGCTACGCCGCAGCACATCGCCACGCCGACCCTGGGGCAACCTGGCTCTTGATTCGCCATGGACGTACCGGCAGCAACGCGCGGCGCCTGTTGAGCGGACAGGACGACGAACCCCTGGACTACGTCGGCCGCTGGCAGGCCATCCGGGCGGGCCTCGGCCTTCGCGGTACCATCTCCCCTCCCCTGCTGCTGTGCAGCGACCAACTGCGAGCCCGCCAGAGCGCGGGCGCCCTGGCCCAGGCTGCGGGCTGGCCAGACATCGACAGCGACGCCTGGCACATCCATCCCGCCTTGCGGGAGCGCCACCTCGGCCGCTGGCAGGGCCGCTCCTACGACCGCCTACGCAGCGCGGGTCTCACCCAGCGCCTGGTGCGCTGGCGCCAAGCGCCCCCTGACGGCGAGAGCCTGAGTGAGCTGGCCGCCCGGCTCGTGGGCTATCTCGCACAGCTCCCCAACGAGCCCGGGCTGATGGTCACACATGCCGGCCCCATCCGGGTGCTGCAGGGCCTGGCCCAGGGCGTCCCCGTGGACGAACTGGGGGTCATCCGGGTTTCCCAGGCCCGCATCATCCGGCTCGAGCTACCCCCGGGGGGCTGGGCGGGCCTGGCCCGACGGCTCACTCCGGGCTGATCTCGGACGGGGCTTCCGGCGCCGGCATGGGCACGGCCACCGTAGCCGAAGCGCTCTCGCTGGCGGCCCGCAGCATCGAGGCCAGGGAGTCGCCCTCGAAGCCCTGGACGATCAGGCCAGGCAAGCTCAGGGCCAGATCCGGCATCCCGGTACCCGCCTCGAGTTCGTGCACCACCACCTCGAGGGCCCCTACCAGGCCGTGTACCGAGACCCCAGAGCCCAACGCCGTCTCGAGCAGCGCACGGAGCTCGGCCTCACTCACATTGCTGTCCCGCATTCGGTCCGTGAGGATGGGCAGCCGACTCGCTGCCACCGCGGATGGAAGCTCGACGACCGGCCCGGCAGCCTGCACGGGCTCCTGGGCGGACAGGGCGGAGGCAAAAACCAGGGCGAGGGAGAGGCTCACGATGTTCTCCAGGGCTTCCTTGGTCATAGCCGGACAGCATCGTGCCTTCCACGCACTGTTGTACCGCCGTGTTCGTGGACTCGACGGGCCGCTCGCATTAGCTCGCGCCTCATGTCGAAGCTGCTGGATGCCATCCGCGAGGCCGTCCCGGACCAGACCTGGTCCGCCGCTGTGCGCCTCAGCCGCCAGGGTGGCGCCCGCATCGTGGAGCAGAGCGACGAAGAGATCCGCGTCTCCGTGCGCATCCCCGGGCGACCGGTGCCCCACGAGGTCTTCCTCTGGCCCGAGGACGAGGACTGGGGCTGCGACTGCGGCTCCCGCGCCGATGTCTGCGTACACATCGCCACCGCGGCCATCGCCCACAAGCAGCAAGGGCATCAGAAGGGCGCCGACAGGCAGAAGACTCTTCCGCCGGTCATCAACACCACCCCCTCGGCCCCCCGGGTCGTGCACGCCCTGCGACGGGTGGAGCGTCACCTCGCCATCAATCGCTACATCGAGGTCCCCGCCCCTGGGGACACGCCGCCCCAACGCCAGCCCATCCGCGGCAGCCTGGCCCGCAGCGCCGCCTGGTGCAGCGCCGGCGATCTCGAGGTCGAGGCTGCCCTGATGACCCGCGTGGGCAACAGGATTCCCGCGGAGCTCTGGCCCCGGCTCATGAAGGGCCTGGCCGACGCCTCGGTGGTGACCCTCGACGAGCGCCCCATCCGCTGCAGCGGCGACCCCCGCTCCGGCGTGGTGCGGGTGCAGGACGAAGGCGACGGCTTCCACGTGCAGCTGGTCCGCGACCCACGCATCGAAGAGGTGTTCCAGGGCGGCGTGGTCCGCTGTGGCGACCACCTGCATCCCGTGCCCCGCCGGGTCTTGGACGACACCGAGCGCAGGGTGCTGGTGAAGGGCCTGCAGTTCGGCCCCGACGAGGTCGGCCGGCTGGTGGGCGAGTTCCTACCGCGGGTCGAGAAGCGGCTGAACCTCGACCTCCGCACCAAGCGTCTGCCCAGCACCACCCCGGAGCCGCCGCGGCTGCACCTGCTCATCCAAGAAGGCGCGGGCGACCGCCTCGAGGTCATGCCCACCATCGTCTACGGCGACCCGCCCGTGGCGCGCATCGACCGCGACCGCCTGGTCCTTCTGGGGCGCAACCGTGTGCCCATCCGGGACTCGGGCAAGGAGGACAAGCTCCGCCGTCAGTGCAATCGTTTCCTGGGCACCTCACCGGGGCGCCGCAACATCCTGAGCACCGAGGACGCCATCCGCTTCGCCGAGGGCACCCTGCAGCGCTTCCACGGCTCGGTGGAGGGCTGGGAGATAGCGGAGCGCTTCCACATGGTCCGCCGCCGCCTCGACCCCACGGTGCGCATCGACGAGCAGGGCGACGGCGCCTACCATGTGGAGATCGACGGCGATGGCGCCGATCCCCAGGCCTTGCTCAGCGCCTGGCAGCGAGGCCAGTCCGTGGTCTCCCTCATGGACGGCGGCTTCGTGCGCCTTCCCATGGCCTGGCTCGAGCAGCACGGATGGACCCTGGCCGAGCTGATGGATTCCAAGGACGAAGACGGCAACGTCCCCGTCCACACCGCCGCGTCCCTGGCCAGCATGGCCGAGCCCGACGCCCTCCCCCCCTCCCTGGTGCGATTACGCCAGCTGGCTCAGGACTTCCAGGGCCTGCCCGCCACGGCGCTGCCCGACGGCATCACAGCCGAGCTGCGGCCCTACCAGCAGCGGGGCGTGGACTGGCTGGCCTTCTTGCGAGACGCCGAGCTGGGCGGCCTGCTGGCCGACGACATGGGCCTGGGCAAGACCTTGCAAGCCCTGGTGGCCATCGCCTCGGTGCCCGGCCCCAGCCTGGTGGTGGCCCCCACCTCGGTCCTACGCAACTGGCAGAGCGAGGCCCATCGTTTCATCCCCGGGCTCCGGGTCAGCCTGTACCACGGCCCCGGGCGGGTGCTGGACCTCGAGGCCGACCTGGTGATCACCTCCTACGCCCTGATGCGCCGAGACATCGACGCCCTGACCGAGGTGCCTTGGCGCTACGCCGTGCTGGACGAAGCCCAGGCCATCAAGAACCCCGACAGCCTGGTGTCCAAGGCCGCACGGCGGCTTCAGGCCCAGCACCGCCTCGCGCTGACGGGCACCCCCGTCGAGAACCGGCTCGAGGAGCTGTGGAGCCTCTTCGCCTTCGTGCTGCCGGGCTTCTTGGGCCACCGCAAGGCTTTCTCGGAGCGGGTCGCCGACGCCATCAGCGGCCCCGATCAGCGCGAAGCTCTGGCGTGGCTGCGGCGACGGGTACGCCCCTTCGTGCTGCGCCGCCTCAAGCGCGAGGTCGCCCCCGAGCTGCCTGCCCGTACCGAGATGATCACCCGCTGCGAGCTGAGCGAAGATGAGCGCAACATTTACGAGGCCGTGCGCCTCTCCGCCCTCAAACAGGTCAGAGATGCCATCGGCGCCAAGCGCAGCCTGGGTGTGCTCGAGGCTCTGCTGAGGCTCCGTCAGGCCGCCTGTCATCCCGGCCTGCTCCCCGGGCGCGATGACACCGAGAGCTCGAAGCTCGATGCCCTGGTGCAGCAGGTGACCAACCTGGCCAGCCAGGGCCACCGGGCGCTGGTGTTCTCCCAGTGGACCTCCTTCCTCGACCTGGTGCAGCCCGCCCTCGAAAACGCCGGCATCGCAAGCTGCCGCCTGGACGGCTCGACACGGGATCGTCACGCCGTCGTGGAGCACTTCCAGTCCGCCGAGGGGCCTCCGGTGTTCCTGCTGTCCCTCAAGGCCGGCGGCACCGGGCTCAACCTCACCGCGGCCGACTACGTCTTCCACCTCGACCCCTGGTGGAACCCCGCCGTCGAGGACCAGGCCGTGGACCGCGCTCACCGTATCGGCCAGACCCGGCCCGTGTTCTCGGTGCGCCTGGTGACGTCCAACACCGTCGAAGAGCGCATCGTGGCCCTGCAGGCCTCCAAGCGCGAGCTGGCCCGGGCCGCCATCGGCGACGAAGGGGTGCTCGCCGCCAAGCTGAGCTCCGACGAGCTGCTGGCGTTGTTCGAGTAGAGGCGGGGATTGACCATCCGTTACGGTGCCCGCTCCGAATTCGCGCTACGCTGATCGCTCGACCCGGAGCCATAATGCGGCCGTTCCTGCTCACTCTCACGCTGTTCCTGGTGTCCTGCGACCCCACCGGCGACGACCCAGGCCCCGACGACAGCAAGGCACCGCTGGACACCCAGCCCCCTGACACCGGCCCCGACGTCAACGGCCGCCTCGAGACCGTGGACGGCCGCGAGGTCCTGTACCTGTGGGGCACCCACTACGAGATGGGCTACGCCGAGGGCGCCCTGATGTGCGGCCGCCTCACCGAGGTCTTCGAGGACTACATCCTCAACTACCTGGTGGCACAGGTCGGCTACGACTGGGACACCATCACCTCGCTGGCCCTGGGCTTCATCGACATCCCCGAAGAGTTCCAGCTGGAGCTCGAGGGCGTCGCCGCCGGCATCCGCGAGAACTGCCCTGCAGAAGACCTCATCGTCACCTCGGACTACCTGGGGCTGGGGGAAGGCGGCAGCCGCCCGGTGGAGCTCAACGACCTGTTGGTCGCCAACGCCGTAGGCGACTGGGCCTGCTCGAGCTTCACCGCTTGGGGCGAGGCCACCGCCACCGGTGACATGATCCACGCCCGAAACTTCGACTACAGCATCGATCCCGAGGGCACCTTCCTGGACCAACACATCATCAAGGTCTACGACTCGAGCGACGAAGGCGGGGCACGCTTCGTGTCCGTCTCCACCCCGGGCCTGGTGGGCTGCATCTCCTGCTTCACCGAAGAGGGCACCGCCTTCACCATGCACAACATCGTGGGGATCGAGACCAGCTCCGGCTACAGCTTCACCCCCCGCATGTTGGCCATGCGCCAAGCCATCACCGCCACCTGGGGCGCCGACGATCCCGCCGCAGCCGCCGAGCAGGTCCTCGAAGGCGCCGCCCAGTACCGGGGCAATGGGCTGCACTTGGGCTGGCACGAGACAGCGCTGCACAGCGCCGGGGGCGCCATCTTCGAGTACGACGGCTCCGAAGAACACGACGACGCGCAGGCCACCGTGCGCGTGCCTGGCGCCCACCAAGGCGACCTGCAGACCACTGACGCCACGGTGTGCACCAACCACTACATGCAGCGCACCACCCCGCCGTCGGGGGGCGACTCCATGACCCGCTACCGCACCCTGGCTGCAGGCATCGACGATGCCGTCTCCAGCGGCGGAATCGACGCCCAGCAGTCCTACGAGTTGTTGGGACAGGTGGCCCGTTCGTGGACCGCCCACAGCACCATCCTGGACATGAGCGATCGCAGCCTGAAGGTGTGGATCGCCGAACATGAAGGCCAGGCTGCGCTGGAATCGGAGCCGGTGACCTTGAGCCTTGATGAGCTCTGGGAATAGCGCGACCGTTTCCCAACGGGAGGACGCAAAGTCCTCCCCACCGTTCAGGGGTTGGCGTTGTCTTCCTATTTTTTGTTGAACAAGCCGCCGGGGTGCATCACCGGGAAGCGGGACCCCGAGGGCCGCAGCACGGTCTACGACCACGTGCCCACCCACTTCCCACGACTCCCCCACGTGGGGCGGCTGGACTACAACACCGAAGGCTTGCTGCTGTTCACCGACGACGGGCGCTTGGCGCGAGCCCTACTGGACCCCGAACGGCACGCTGAGGGCGGCATCGAGAAGGTCTACCGGGTCAAGCTGCGGCCCAAGATGAGTCCCGACGATGCGCGCATCGCGGGTCTCGAGCACCCCCTCGAGCTGAACGATGGCCAACTCAGCCGCCCCGCCCACGCGCGCTGGGTGATGGACCGCGCCCGCTCGAGCTGGGTGGAGATCGTGCTGGTCGAGGGCCGCCATCGCCAGGTCCGCCGCCTGTGTGAGCGCGCGGGGCTGCAGATCGTGAAGCTACGCCGCGTGGCCTTCGGCCCCCTGCAGCTCGGCGACCTGAAGCTGCGCTGGTGTCGCCCCCTGACCCCAGCCGAACAGCAGGCCTGCTACGCCATCGCCCTGCCTGGCGATCCGCCGCCCCACATCACCCCCATCGACGACAGCCCAAAGGCCCGGCAACAGCGTCAGGAACGGGAGCTTCGACCAAAAGCTTGATATGGGCGGTCCAGGAGTGAACACCATGCAGAACGAGACTCTCCAGGACCTCTTCATCGGCATCGCCGGGCTCATCGGAGCCGGCAAGTCCACCTTGGCTACAGCCCTGGGTGAGCACCTCGGCCTACCGGTGTACTACGAACCGGTCGCCGACAACGAGTACCTGGCCGACTTCTACCGAGACACCCGGCGCTACGCCTTCGCCACACAGATCTACCTGTTGAACCGTCGCTTCCAGCAGCACCAGGAAGTCATCTGGGCAGGCGGCGGCGGCGTGCAGGACCGCACCATCTACGAAGACTCCGTGTTCGCCAAGACCCTGGTGGACCTGGACCTGATGGACGAGCGCGACTACCGCACCTACCTCGCTCTGTTCAAGCACATGTCCAACTTCATGTGCCGTCCCAACGTCATCGTATTCCTGGACCTCTCCCCGGAGTCGTCCATGCAGCGCATCGAGGAGCGCGCCCGCGGCGTCGAGACGGGCATCTCGGTCGAGTACCTCACGAAGCTCAACGCCAACTACCAGGCCTTCATCCGTCAGATCTCCCGCACGGTGCCGGTCATCAAGGTCAGCTGGGAGCAGTACCGCTCCCCCGCCGAGATGGCCCAGGTCATCCACGACGAGTACCTCAAGGGCAGCTTCCTGCGCGAGGTTCAGTGGAACCCCATCGCCGGCGTATAGGCATGGATTGGATCCAGACCTGGACCGGCAAAGCGTTCCGCCCCCTCAGCCCCTCCCCCGGTTCCATCGACATCCGCGACATCGCCCACTCCTTGGCCCTGCTGTGCCGGTTCAACGGCCACTGCCACCAGTTCTACTCGGTGGCCGAGCACAGCGTGCGCATCTCGAATGTGGTCCCCGCGGACCAAGCCCTCTGGGGCCTGCTGCACGACGCGGCCGAGGCCTACATCTCGGACCTGCCCCGCCCGGTCAAGCGCCAGGTGCCCGACTTCGAGCGCTTCGAGGACGATCTGCTCCAGCTCATCATGGCCTACTACCAGCTGCCCTGGCCCATGCCCGCCGACGTCAAGCGCGCGGACGACGTGCTGCTCGCCACCGAGATGCGCGACCTGATGGCCGCTCCCCCCATGCCCTGGGCCCTCGACGTCGACCCCCTGCCCGACACTATCGTCCCCATGGGCCCCGCCCAGGCCGAAGCCGCCTTCCTGGCCCGCTTCGAGGAACTGACGGCCGACACCAGGTAGAATCCTCCCAGCAGGAGCGCCCATGACCATTCGCATCCACGACCTCATGCACATGGCCGTCAAGCAAGGGGCCTCCGATATCCACATCGGTGCTGGCGAAAAGCCCGCCCTCCGCGTCGACGGCGAGGTTCGACGCCTGGACACAGAGCCCCTGACCCCGGACCAGGCCCGCCGCCTGGCCTACTCGATCATGAGCGAGAAGCAGAAGACCACCTTCGAGAGCGACTGGGAGATCGACTTCTCCATCGGCATCAAGGGCCTGTGCCGCTTCCGTGTCAACGTGTTCACCCAAGCCAAGGGCGTGGGCTTGGTGATGCGCCAGATCCCCAGCAAGGTGCTCACCCTCGAAGAGCTCAAGCTCCCTCCAGTCTTCACCCATATCGCCAGCTACCGGCGCGGCATGGTGCTGGTCACGGGCCCCACAGGCAGTGGCAAGTCCACCACCCTGGCAGCGATCATCGACTTCATCAACAAGCACCGCCCCGAGCACGTGCTCACCATCGAAGACCCCATCGAGTTCGTGCACAAGCCCCAGAAGTGCCTGATCAACCAGCGCGAGGTCGGCACCCACACCGCAAGCTTCTCCGCGGCGCTGCGCTCCGCCCTGCGCGAAGACCCCGATGTCATCCTGGTGGGCGAGCTCCGCGACCTCGAGACCGTCAGCCTGGCCCTGACCGCGGCGGAAACCGGCCACCTGGTCTTCGGCACCCTGCACACCAACTCCGCCCCCGAGACCATCGATCGCCTCATCGACGCCTACCCCCACGAGCAGCAGGCCCAGGTGCGCACCATGGTGTCCACCTCCCTGATGGCCGTGGTCTCACAGATGCTGCTCAAGGGCGCCCAAGGCGGACGCGCAGCGGCCATGGAGATCATGATCGTCAACTCGGCGGTCAGGAACCTCATCCGCGAGAACAAGCTCTTCCAGATCCCCTCCATCATGCAGACCGGCACCGGCGCTGGAATGCAGACCATGGAAGTCGCTGTGAAGAACCTTGCGCTGTCGGGCAAGATCACCCGCCAGACCGCCATCGACGCCTTGAACAAGCCAGACCTGTTCGAGGAGAGCCGGGTGCTGGGCACCAGCGGCACCGACCGCCGCAGCCGCACGCGCAACCGCTGACCGCCCAGGCGCCTGAAGCGACCGACCCCCAGCAGGACCGAGGTCACTGCTGGGGGTGGAGCGTGGGAAGCCCTTACGTGCTCACCTACTAGTAGTCTTCGAATTCCTTGGGCTTGTGCCGCGCCAGCAGCACGATGATGCCCAGGAAGCTCAAGAGGACCAACACCACGGGCCCGATGAAGAGCGGGTTGGTGGGGCGGTAGCGGATGGAGTAGACGAACCAGCCGCCGATGCCGCCGATGGGCTGCTCGCCAGCGTTGGGACCCGTGAACCGACTGCTGCTCAGGACGCTGCGGAAGTCGTCGTCCACCGAGCCGGTGGCGGTGCCCGCGCGGGCCCAGCCGACCACGACGTTGCCCATCTCGTAGGGGGCCACGGCCATGAGGGTCTCACCACCACGTGCGGGGGGATGGTAGAAGAAGCCGAGGCGATCGCCCACGACCACCTTGTCAGCCACCGCGATCTCGACGCTGTTGCCGCCGAAGAACTTGCCGCGGACCGTGGGCTCGATGCCATCCCACGAGTACTCATCGACCTTGTCCAGCAGCAGACCGCCCTGGCAGAAGATCATGAAGTCGGGGTCGATCTCGCCGCCCACTGGCTTGACGGCGGCCCAGCAGGTGTCCTTCTCGAAGCGATCCTGGCCGGTCTTCTTGACCAGCTCGGCCACCGGGCCCAGCTCGGACATGGCGAAGGTGCGCCAGCCATCGGGGAGGGTGTGCTCGAAGCTGGCGGGGGAGACAGCCTTGCCCCAGCGTTCGCTGAGATCCTCAGCGCCCTTGGTCCACTCGGTTGTCGCGAGGAAGTGATCCCGGATCTCGAGGGCCTCGGCCACGTTGCGGTCGCCGGACATGATGGCAAGGTGGACCACCTTGCCGTAGCCCTCGAAGGCCACCGCCTGGTAGACACCCTTTACGGCACCGCCCTCGAAGGAGAAGCTGAAGTCCATCTCGAGCTTCTGTAGGCCTTCGCTCTCGGTGACCTCCACGCGGGTGGCCTCGATGTTCTCGGCCGAGTGCTTGGCCAGGCGGGTGGTGTGCATCTTCACCCAGGCCTGAGCCGCTTCGTCGGTGGGGGGCACCTGGAAGGGCGTGAACCAGAGGCGCATCTCGATGTCGCCCTTCTCGGACTTGGCACGGAGCTCCCAGTCGGACCAACCGCCCGGTGGGACTTCCCACTTCTCGGGCAGGAACACCGTGGCCCGCAGGTCGTTCATCACGTAGCCTTCTTCCTCTTCATCTCCCTCGGCAAAGACCTGTTGGGGAGCGAGCAGAAGCACGCAGGCGATCAGGGTGGCGAAGAGCACTTCCAAGCGTCTCATGGAACCTCCAAATAGGGTCTGGGGTCGATGAGCAGGGACTCCCGGACCCGTGAGCTGTCTTGGCCATATCCCGACGAGGGGCCGGCCCGCGGGGCCCGTGCTAGGTCCTCACAATCCCCTTGCGAACCACCCCCCCGGCCGGCCCGAACCGCGGGTCCGCAGGCCAGAGGAGAAACAGCTCGTGCCAGGCTCGAGGGCCACCCTCCGCGCAGCCCTTCCCGCCGCGATAGCCCTGCTACCCGCGCTGTTTCTGCTAGGCCTGCTGGACACCCCTCTGTACGAAGACGGGCTTTTCTGGTGGGTTCCCCGGGCCTTGCTGCTGGCCCAGGACGGTCCGGCATGGATCGCTGCGGGCGACCTCCCGCTGGCCTGCCTCCCCAACACAGAGCTCCCCCCGCAGTGGACGGGTGGCCTGCCCGACTATGGCCACCCTCCCCTCTGGTTCCATTACCTGGCCGCCTGGGTCCACATCCTGGGTCCCCACGCCTGGGTGATCCACCTCGCCTGCGTCCCCATGGCCCTCGCCCTGGGCGCTGGCGCGGTGACCCTGGCCCGCCGCCTAGCGGGTCCCGCTGGCACGGTGCTGGCGGCAGCGGCGCTGCTCTCCCCTCCCCTGCTGGCCCAGCTTCTGCGGCCCGACACCGATCTTCCTCTACTCGCAGCGAGCCTCTGGGCCCTGGTGATGCTCATCGATCGGCGCCCGCTGCACTTCGCTGTGTTGTCCATCCTGGCCGCTTGGCTCAAGGAACCCGCAGTCTTGCTGGTGCTCCCCGCCCTGGTCCTGGCCGCCCGGGAGCGCTGCCCCCGCCTGCTGGTGGCCTGCACCGCTGCGCCCTTGGCCCTGGTGGGCTGGGGACTCATCCACCACCAGCAGGTGGGCTGGGCCCTGGCCGGGGCCGAGCACCTCCCCGCCGGTGTGGGCCCCTACCTGCGGGACCTCGGTGCCGTGCTGTACCTGTCCCTCGCCGCCAGCGGCCGATGGGTCACCTGGCTGCTGCTGGCCGCGGTCCTGGTTGTCGGCCGCCGGGTCGACCCGGCCGCCCCCTCACCAGCAGACCCCAGCCCCGCCACACGCGCGCTGCTGGTCTGCGGGGTCTTCGTGGTCAGCCAGCTGCTGGTCTTCGCCGGGCTCAACTTCCTGGGTGGGCGCGGCGCCCAGGACGCCTACACCCACGTTCGTTACCTGCTGCCCGCCATCACCACCGCCACGCTGCTGGGGTTGGCGATCACCCTACGGCAAGCGCTGGCTTCGACGCCCAGGCTCCGCGCCCACCCCCAGCGCGTGGCCCTCATTATGGCGGCGGTGGTGGTGGTGGCCGCCCTGCCTACCGCACGCTGGCTGCATCCCCGAGGCCCCGAGACCAACCTCTTTGGCATCGACCAGGCCCGCGCCTGGCAGCGCAGCGTCGTTCTCATCGAGCAGCACCGCCCGCCCACAGGGCTGGTCTGGGTCGAGAGTCACCTCTACACCGCCCTCACCCGGCCCTACGCTGGCCTGGTGGATCGGCCCATGACCGGTATCGTTCCGTTCGGGCCCGCCACACGCCCCGAGGATCCGGAGCCGGGAGACCTGGTGGTGTACAGCCGCTACGGAGACCCCCTGAGCCGTCTGGGGGAGCTGATGCTCGAGCCTCGGGCCCGCGCCAGCAGCGGATCGGCTTGGGTCAAGCTGGAGACCGTGGGGATCGGTCGATCCGCGACGGCGCCAAGCCCCTCGAGATGAACGATTTGTTCGTGCAGGCCACACAAAAGGTCAACACGCGAATCGGCGGCCCCACTGCTATAGTGATGCCAATCATCCCGATGATCGGGATGGGATGGCATCCTAGCCAGAAGGAGGAACCATGCTCCCTCGCATGATGATCGTTGCTCTGCTCCTGGGCGTCTCGTCTGCTTTCGCAGATGGCATCGCCGTGAACCCCTCGTCCAGCTTTGGCGCGACTCAGGCCGCCCCGATGATGAACGCCAACATGTCAGCGCGCATGGCCGTCCGCATGTCGGGCGCCGGACTGTACAAGGCGCTCATGTTCACCAAGAGCAACAAGTACGCTCGTCCCGCAGAGCAGGGCGACATCACGTTCTAGTGCGTGAGCCTGCGGGCTCTGCTCGCAGCCCTCGGTACTGCTTGTGCCTGGACCGTCGGTGAATACCGGCGGTCCTTTGTTTGTTGGCTGGGCACGCGCCTACAGACCCAGGCGCCCCTGATAGCCAGCGATTCGCTCGAGCAGAAGCTCGAAGCGTTGCTCGGATACGCGCTCGACGGCCAGAGTGAAGCCGCGCTCCACCAGATCACGCATGGCACGGTTGAGCAAGCGCCGACGCTCGGTCTCGGGCCGAGTGAGGATGTTGCGCAGCACACGCTGGGTGTCCATAGCGCCGTCGCGGGCAGCATCGACCTTGACGAACAGCGAAGCGAACTGCGTGCTGGAGCTCTCCACCAACAGTTGCACCGCGGCCTGGCCGGAGCCAGAGCCGTGCTCGTCGTCGAGAGCCAGGCAGAGCTGGCGCAGGACTTCGTTGGTGACCTCGAGCTTGGTGATGGCGTCTTCGTTGGTGAGCGGTGGGCTGCCAAAGCGCAGGCTGACAGCGCCTCCGGCGGCCTCGATGTCGTCGCCGTCTTCCATCTCGAGCAACATCTCGTCGTCGGACTCGCCGGCACCGATGAGCTCGACCCCCGACAGATCGACGGTGTCCAGCAGTTCGCGTGAGACCGTGAAGATGCCTTCGCCACGCCCACCGCGGTTGTGGTCGTTATCGGCGAAGGCGGTCATGACGGTGTCGTCGACCAAGGGTTCGTCCAGCATGCCCATGTCGTCCACGACCACAGGCTCGGCCATGAACATGGGATCGCTGGGCTCGTCGTGATCGGAGGTGGGCTCTTCGTAGCTCTCGGAGACTTCGCCGACAGGTTGGGCCTCGGCGCCTTGTATGCGGATGCTGCCTTGACTCAACAGCGTCACGAGCTCAGCCAAGGTCTCGGCGGGTTCGCGGGGGCTGGACGCAAGCACGGCGTCGAGGGAGCCATCGTCGTCGATGCACTCGAGCAGCTTGACCTGCAGCGCATTTATAGGGGGCTCTTCACCCAGCCCGAACCGGGGCCCGGCGGGCGGGAGCAGGTGCTGGACCGTGGCCAGGGTCTCGTCGAGCTGCTCGAGCAATTCGTAGGAGTCGTGGCCGACCTGGACGTTCTCGACGAGGATGTCTTCCTTAGGGGTGAACTCGCTGACGCCGTCGGCCAACAGGAAGTCAACCAAGTTCTGGCGGAAGCGGCGCCCATAGAGATCCATCACCACGTCGTCGGGCACCGTGCCGAAAAGCACGTCGCCCACCTGAATCACGTTGGCCAGGCGAGCCAGTAAGGACTGGCCGAACTCAACCGTGACAAATCCACCGTTCACGAGCCGCCGGACCAACTGCGTGCCGTCGTCGGCCGCTTCGGCCGCGAGGATCTCACCCTGCATCAGATAGACGGAGACGCTCGCACCTTCGGCATGGTCGACCGTCAGCGAGCCGGTCGATCCCATCTCCATGTGACGGCGCAGGTCATCCGCAGGGCGCATTCGCAGCGATCCATTACAAAGGTTCGAGAAGGCCGCATCGCCACTTCTCGGCCGTTTATTCTATCGGTCCTCTCTTGCCGGGTCAACGAGTGCGGTACAAGCTTTATAAGTATGGGCCGCCTACTACGGCTTCGTGGAGCTTCCCGGCGAGCTGACCATGCGGAGCGCTGCATCGATCTGTAGATCCGCCGGCGGCGCGGGAGGGGGGATGAGCTGGGAACCATCCGCGGCATCCACGACCACGTCGGGCACCACCCCCACACGACCCCAGCTAGTACCGTCCGCCAACGCCAGCCGTGTGCCCGCCAACTGCAGCAGGCGATCCGGGCCAATCTCGACCCAGGCAGGGAGCGCATCGATGCCCGCGGTGGGGGTGCCCACCAGCGACATGCTGGGGTTTGCCCGCTGGATCATCGCCACAAACAGCTCCGCCACCCCCTGGGTGCCGCCGTTGACCAGCACCGCCAGCGGGCGCTCCCACAGTGACGCCTCGGGGGTCGCGACGGGCTCTGGCTCGCCCGTGCCGTCGCTGACGTAGCAAGCCACCGCCTCACCCCGCAGGAAGGGGGCCGCGGAAGCCACGGCTTCGTCCAGCAGGCCGTCTCGCACGTCGCGGAGGTCGATGACCAGCTCTTGCTCTGGGCCGGCATCAGCGAGGGCCTGCCATAGGTGCTCAGCCGTGCCACGACCGAAGTGGTGTAGGCGGATCATGCGGTGCCCATCGCCCTCGGAGACCGACAGCGGCGGAGCGCGGTAGGACTCGGGGACGAGGGTCACGGATCGAGGCTGCCCGTCGTGGTCCACCAGCTCGAGCACCAGCTGCTCACGCTCCCGGGCCGCCAACAGGTGGGCCACCTCGATGATGGGCTTGGACTCGACGGCTTCGCCGTTGACCGCCACCACCACGTCGCCGGCCATCAGCCCGGCCTGCGCGGCCGGCGTGCCGTCGAACACCTCGAGGATCCGGATTCCGTAGCCTGGCACCAGCAGCACTCCGATGCCCACACCGAAGCGCTCACCCCGAGCATGGGCCATGCGCTGCTCGAACTGCTGGCGACTCAGCACCTGGAGATGCTCGGCGCCCTCGTGCCGCTCGAGCCATAGCAAGATGCCTTCGACGGCCGCTGCGCGGAGCTCGTCGGGGGCTGGGCTCTCCACATGCTGAGTAGCCACGCTCTCGAGCAGATCGTCCACAGACCCCAGCTCATCCTGGGCGTAGCTCAGCGCCGAAAACAGCGTCAGTATCCATGGGAGAAGCGTGGGCATAGGGCCTCGTGACCATCGCGGAGACGGTAACACGACGCTCGGGCGGGGCCTTCCCGTCCCGCCGCTAGAAGGTCTGCTGCATCGGCGCGTACGACGCCTTCTCGAGTTTCTGGCTGCGCCGGGCCGGCGGCGGCGCCGCCGCGGGAGCCGGCGCGGCAACCGGGTCGGCCCCGACGGCCAGCGGCGCTATGGGGTCGGCTTGGGGGCCCAGCAGGTGCCAGCCGAAGGCCAGGCCGAGCAGCAGCAGGTAGATCATCACCGCGCCCCGGGAGATACGAACATCCGCCCCGAACCAGCCCCTCACCCGCTCGAGGGGCCCCGGGGGCCGCGTAGCCTCTGCATCCAGGGCTTGGTCCATGGCATCCCAGAAGTCCGGCTGGGCGGGCGCCTGAACGGGCACGGGCCGGAGGGGCACCGACGCGAGATTCTCGACCAGCTCCGTGCAGGATTCGCACTGCTCGAGGTGATCGGCGGCGGCCTCGAGCTTCTCGGGCTCGAGTTCACCGTCCAGCAAGGGGGCCACACACTCCCGCAATTCTGCGCAGTTCATGCAAGGCCACCCAAAGCTACTGCGCCCTCTGCAGAACCTCGAGCACCACGGGGTGATCGGGGCCCATCACGCCGCCCAGGCGGGCACGCGCACGGGAGAGCCTGGACATCACGGTGCCCAGTTTGACATCGAGGACCTCGGCGATCTCTGCGTAGCTGAGGTCGTTGTAGTACCGAAGCAACAGGATCTCGCGATGATCCCTTCCGAGCTTCTCCATGGACGCGAGGACCTCGTCCCGTCGCTCGCCCCGCTGCACCCGCTCCATCTGGTTGGCGTTGGTGCGGTCAGGCCGATTGAGGGACTCGAGGATACCCCCCCGGCGACGACGGTCGCGGACGATGTTGTAGCAGAGATTGCTGGTGACCCGGAACAGCCAGGCCTTCATGCGGAACTCGGCATCGAAGAAGCGGGTCTCGCGCATGGCCTTGATGAAGACCTCTTGCACGGCGTCGTAGGCTTCCTGGCTATCCTTGACGATGAAGAAGGCGTGCTGGAACAGCCGACCCCGGAAGTCGCGAACCACCATATCCATGGCCGCCCGCCGATCTTCGCCGGCGGCCCGCTTGTATTCCCGCTCGGCATCGACGGGTGTGGGGGCTTCTTGGAGCTTGTATGCCTGCATGGTAGGCCTCTCTATATCGCGCGGGCGCTGCATGGGTGGGGCTCGGAGGCACAGCCTCCGTCCGGGTTGAATAGACACCGGAAGGTCTCAATACGTTCCCGGGTTCCAACATCTTTCGAGAGAATCGATGTCGTGCTGCGGACGCAGGCCCCAGCGCTTCCATTCACTGCAAAACGCGGTGTGCCCTTGACGGTACGCTCCAGAGGGAGAATCCTGAGGCATGGGGCCACCATTGCGGCCCCTCATACCTTGCCTGCGAGACGCTGAAACTGGAGGTTGCTGTGGCGAGTGCTGACAACAAGAACGAGGCCCAAGCGGACACGCCCGCGGACCAGATGAGCGTACGCGACCTGGTGGTGCTGATCGTCAAAGCTTTGGTGGACTATCCCGAGCAGGTGCACTGCTTCGAGGTCGAAGGCACGCACTCCTGCGTCCTCGAGCTCGAGGTCGCCAAAGAAGACGTCGGGAAGGTCATCGGAAAGCGCGGCATCCATGCCGACGCCATCCGGCGCATCATCAACGCCATCGGCGGCAAGAACAAGAAGCGCTACGTGCTCGAGATCCTCGAGGATCGTTAGGCCACGACGCGTACGGTCAACCCGACGGGATGAGGTCTATGCCTCTTCCTCTTCAGCCTTCGGGGGCATCGACATGCGGGTGGTGGTCCAGTCCGCTTCTTCGCTGCAGTCTTCGAGTTCCGCGAGGTGGGCCTCGGCCTCTTTCGGGTCGAGGCGACCGGAAGCGATGTGGCGCGCGATGATGCGCGAGTCGAAGCTGGATTCCTTCTGCTTGTCCTGCATGGCGGGCTCCAGAAGCGTGCGAGGTGATTCGAGAGAGACGGTGAGGGTCGAGCGGCGGGGAGGCCCTACGAGTCAGCCTCGGGGGGGAGGTCTTCGACCACGTCGGGAACCGCGGGGGCGCTCAAGGGACCAGCGTGGGTGTTGACGTTCGCGTTCTCATCGAAGCCCGTGAGATCGGGAAGGATCTTACCGGCGGCGATCTCGCGCAGCGCGGTGACCACTTCCTTGTTGTCGCGGTAGTCCTCGATGAGGACTTGCTCGCCCTTGAGGATCTGCTTGGTACGCTCAGCGGCCAGGAGCACGAGCGAGAAACGATTGGGCACGTTCTCGAGGCAGTCTTCGACGGTGATGCGGGCCATGGTTCAACCTCAATAGCACTACGCCCCCAAAAAGGAGGGGGTGTGAGTCCGGGCCCCTGTAGTGTGGGGGAAGGCGGGCGTCAAGCACCGCCAGGGCGCCTGAGAGGCAGGGACAAATCGGGCCGTGAGCGCGGATGTTCGGCGTATGCCCTCCACCCCTTGACGCCTCCGCACGGGTGCCTAGTTTGCAGCCCCTCTTGGCAGCCCGTTCCGTGTCCTTTTCTAGAGAGCCACGGTCGAGACTTCCATCCCGCGCCCAACCGTTTCAACCTCCCCACGGAGTCCCAACGATGAAGATCCGCCCCCTCAACAACCGCGTCCTCATCAAGCGCATCGAAGAGCCCAACCGCACCCCCGGTGGCCTCTTCCTGCCTGACACCGCCAAGGAAAAGCCCGTCGAGGGCGAGGTCTTGGCCGTCGGCGAGGGCAGAGTAGACGACAACGGCAAGCTGGTGCCCATGACCATCCAGGTCGGCGACCGCATCGTGTTCTCGAAGTACTCCGGTACCGAGATCAAGCTCGAGGGCAATGAGTTCCTCCTCATGCGCGAAGACGACATCCTCGGCATCGTCGAGAAGTAACGTTCTCAGCACCTTTTCTGACACATAGTCAACTCGTGGAGTAATCATGTCCGCAAAGCAGATTCTGTTCGACACCGAAGCCAGGGCCAAGCTCCTGATCGGCGTGGACACCCTCGCCGACGCCGTCAAGGTCACCTTGGGTCCCAAGGGCCGCAACGTCGTCATCGAGAAGTCCTGGGGCGCCCCCGTCGTCACCAAGGACGGCGTCACCGTCGCCAAGGAAGTCGAGCTCGAAGACAAGTTCGAAAACATGGGCGCCCAGATGGTCAAGGAAGTCGCTTCCAAGACCTCCGACGTCGCTGGCGACGGCACCACCACCGCCACCGTCATCGCCCAGTCCATCTACCGTCACGGCATGAAGCTCGTGGCCGCCGGGCACAACCCCATGGAGCTCAAGCGCGGCATCGACAAGGCCGTCGAAGTCGTCATCGGCTCCATCCAGGACCTCTCGCAGCCCATCAAGGACAACCGCGAGATCGCCCAGGTTGGTACCGTCTCCGCCAACGGCGACGTCACCATCGGCGACATCATCGCCAATGCCATGGACACCGTCGGTAAGCAGGGCGTCATCACGGTCGAGGAAGCCAAGGGTCTCGAGACCGACCTCAAGACCGTCGAAGGCATGCAGTTCGACCGCGGCTACCTGTCCCCCTACTTCGTCACCGACTCCGAGCGCATGGAGACCGTGCTCGAGGATCCCTACATCCTCATCCACGAGAAGAAGCTCTCTTCCCTCCGCGACCTGCTCAAGGTGCTCGAGAAGATCGCTCAGACCGGCAAGCCCGTGCTGATCATCGCCGAAGACATCGAAGGCGAGGCCCTGGCCATGTTGGTGGTCAACAAGCTCCGCGGCATGCTCAACTGCGCCGCCGTCAAGGCTCCCGGCTTCGGCGACCGCCGCAAGGCCATGCTCGAAGACCTCGCCGTCCTCACCGGCGGCAAGATGATCGCCGAAGAGCTTGGCATCAAGCTCGAGACCCTCGAGCTCGAAGACATGGGCAGCGCCCGCAAGGTCATCATCACCAAGGACCACACCACCATGATCGATGGTGTGGGCGCCCAGGATGACATCCAGGCCCGCATCAAGCAGATCGAAGCCCAGATCTCCAACACCACCTCCGACTACGACCGCGAGAAGCTCGAAGAGCGCCTCGCCAAGCTGTCCGGCGGTGTCGCGGTCA
>Ga0307987_1000360_pt1 | contig 27327 bp, 19 predicted proteins | sample EllFjometagen181_FD_203157 | JGI IMG/M metagenome (GOLD analysis project Ga0307987, IMG submission 203157) | Marine microbial communities from Ellis Fjord, Antarctic Ocean - #181 | ecosystem: Environmental > Aquatic > Marine > Unclassified | place: Southern Ocean | collected 2014-10-08 | reverse complement strand
CGCGTCCAGTGGCCACCACGGCCTTGAGACGCTTGCCGCCCATGACGCCGCCCAGGCCGCCGCGGGCCGCGATGCGGCCGTCGTCGTTGCAGATACCGGCCATGAAGCTCTTGTTTTCGCCGGCGGGTCCGATGCAGGCCACCTGGCAGCGCTTGCCGTGGAGTTCCTTGAGCTTCGCTTCGGTGGAGGTGGTGTCCAGCCCCCACAGCTCGGATGCGTCCCGGAGTTCGGCGCCTTCTTCGTTGATCAGCAGGTAGACCGGCGCCTCGCTGATGCCACGCACGAACAGACCGTCGATGCGGCAGCGCTTGAGGAAGGGAGAGAAGTAGCCGCCGCAGTTGGCGTCGCCCCAGCCGCCGGTGGCGGGGGACTTGCCCACCACGGTGAAGCGCCCGGTGAACAGGCTGCCCGTGTCGGTGAGCAGGCCGGGGACGAAGCCCAGCATGTTGTCGGGGCCCATGGGATCGGCGCCCACGGGGATGCGGTCCCACAGCACCTTGGCAGCCAGCCCCACGCCGCCCAGGAAGCGCTCGTACAGCGCGTCGGGGATGGACTCGTGCTCGATCTCAGCGTTGCTCAGATCCACATGGAGGATGCGGCCCCAGTAGCCGCGGCTGTTGTCGAGGGTGCGAGGCTCGGTCATGGTCACTCCGGGCGGGAAGGTGCTCAGAGCCTATCGCATCGCCCCACGGCGGGCGCGTGTGTCGCCCGTGCGCCCGGCCTAGTCCGCGGCCTACTCGCCGGTCAGCCGGATGGGGCCGACGAAGCCGTGGCCCCTGGACTCGGTGTGCTGGCAGTTGCTCTGGACCGCCACGCCCACTAGCCTGCCGGGCGCCTGGCCGAACAGGGACTGGAAGTCGGCTGCGATGTCCCGCTGTTCGTGCACCCAGCCGCCCGGCGCGGCCAGACCGGCTCGCAGCACCATCACCCGCACATCCTCGCGCCAGGACAGACCGCTGCCAGTGACGCCGGGGGTGCCGGTGCTGTCCCAGATGTAGCCCAGGATCTTGCCCCCCTCGAAGCCAAAGAGCAGCTGCAGCACCTGATCGTTGGTCTCCCGGGCCCGGAAACTGGCGCCTGCGGGAACGATGTCCGCCCGCCAGGACCAGCTGGCCAGGTGGTGCACGGCGGGGTCGATGCTGCGCTCGCTGCCCACCAGGAAGCCAGCCTCTTGGCACTCCACCTGGAGCACGGGCCCCGCGGGTGCCCCAGCGCCACTGGAGGGGGTGACCACGCTGGCGCGGGCGGTGTAGTCGCCGAATCCCACCATCGGGGACCAGCGCTCGAAGCCCCAGGGGGACGGCAGACCGTCGGCGGCAGGGGGGCCGTCGAAGCCGAGGTACAGCACCGGCTGAGCGGTGGCGTGGGCGGTGCCGACGCAGAGCGCGAGGATCATGGCCGGGAGGAATGGTCGTGGGAGCATGGGGCCACCTCGTGCTATCGAAGCCTGCGGTGCGGACGCTCATCCCCGCGCACTCGGAAGGAGCGGCATGGGTAACACGGTCCTCGGCGTCGCCCTGATGCTGCTATCGACGTCGATGATGAACATCGGCGCGGTGCTCCAGAAAAAGGCGGTGGACGCGCTGCCCCCCTTCGACGCCACCCCGCTGCTGGACAGCGTCAAGGCAGTGCTGCGCACGCCGGTGTGGTTGCTGGGCTGGGGGATGGCCACCTTCGCCATCGTGCTGAACATGGTGGCCCTGGGCCTCGCGGACATCTCGGTGATCCAGCCACTGAACGGCTTCGGGCTGGTGGTGCTCGTGTTGGCGTCGCGCTTTTTGCTGGGCGAGCGCCTGGATGCCATGGCGGCCGGGGGCGTGGCCCTGGTGGTGGCGGGGGTCGCGGCGGTGGGCTTCACGCTGCCGGTGAGCCGCAGCTTCGAGACCGCGCCGGAGCTGCTGGGGGTGTACCTGCAGCCCACCGCCGTGGTGTCGCTGCTGGGCTTCGCGGCCCTGGCGGGCCTGTCCTGGATGGTGGCCAGTCGCGCACGACGCCACGCCGGCATCCTGTTCGCCTTCGCCGCGGCGGTGTGTTCGGTGGTGGGCCTGAGCTTCTCCAAGGGCTACTTCGGCCTGCTGGCGTTGGTGGGGGTGGGCACGGTGCTGGGCTCGGGCTGGCCCTGGCTCCTGCTCGCGCTGCTGCTGACCTTCTCCATCACGGCCATGATGCTGCAGCAGCTGTCGTTCCAGAAGGGGCGGGCGGTGGTGGTCACCCCGGCGTTCGCGGCGGCGTCTGTGGTGCTGCCCCTGGCCGTGGGGCGGTTGGTGTTCGGGGAGCAGCTCCCCCTGCTTGCGCTGGCGGGCCCGCTGCTCATCGTGGTGGGGGTGGTGCTCATCGGCAAACGTGGCCAGGACGAACCCGAATCAGACCCGGCGAACCCAGCATGACCACTCATCCCGACTACCACAGCAACGCCGACCTGCTGGCCGAGGTCGAGCGGCTCTGCGCTCAGGCCCCGCCGGGTAGAGCCCGGCTGGAAGCCCTGGGCCGCACGGTCCGGGGCACCCCCATCCCCGCGGTGTACTGCGGTGAACCCAGCGACGGCCGGGATGTTCGACCCAAGGTGCTGGTGTCCGCCAACGTGCACGGCAACGAGGTCATCAGCTCGGAGCTGGCCATGGCTTTGCTGCGGGACCTCTGTGCTCTCCATCCAAGCGATGCCGCCCGGGCCCTGCTGGGCCGCGCCGAGGTGGTGGTGGTCCCCGCGGTCAACCTGGACTCCAGGGGCGTGGCCGCGGAGGCCCTCATCAGTGGCCGGCTGTTCACCGGTGCTCCCCGGGGCAACGCCAACAGCGTGGACCTCAACCGCAACTTCCCCTGGGTCGAAGGCGGCGTGGACCCCTGGCATCCCCTGGCAGGCAGCGCCTACGCCTTCCTGCCCTGGTACCGCGGTCCCGAGCCGCTCTCGGAGCCCGAGGCCCGCGGCCTGGCCGAGTTGGCCCAGCGGGACCGACCTGTGGTGGCCCTCAACCTGCACTCGGTGGGCCGGCTGTTCCTGTACCCCTGGAATGCACACGCGCGTCCTCCCGCCCACGCCGCACAGTTCCAGGCCATCGGCGAGGCATTCTGTGCCTCCCAACAGGGTCAGCGCTACGCCATCAAGCAAGCCAAGGCCTGGTACGGGATTATGGGAGACATGGACGACTGGCTCTACGACGGGCTGGGCACCCTGGCCATGACCGTGGAGCTGTCGGGGTTCCTCGACGCTTTGAAGCAGCGGCCCCTGGCGCTGTTCGCACCCGCCGCCTGGATGAACCCCACCCATCCGGCGGAGACCCTCGCCAACAGCCACATTCCCTGCCTAATGGCCCTGCTCGAAGGGGTGAACCAGGTCGAGGGGCTGAACCAGATGGAGGCTACCTGACCCACACGGCGGACCCTTCCCAGCCCACGCTCAGCAAGGCAGAGGCCAGCACGGTGTCCGTGCCCAGCGCGCTGCGGATGTCGTCGCTGGTGAGCAGGTCCATACGGCCGGTCAGTCCGGCATACACACCGCTGCTGTGGGACCATCCCAGGCCCAGCCCGGCGCAGACGTATTGCAAGCCCACGCGGTCAAGGGCCAGGTAGTACTGGTTGTAGGTGCGGTTGGCCACCGAGGCGCCCAGGTTGGCGTCCAGGCCCAGATCGGCGGGCAGGCCTACGGTGAACGACACCCCTGTCTCGGACCACCATCCCGGCCGAGCATCGAGGAAGTCGATGGCGTGGTTGCTGTACAGGCCGAACCAGCCGGGCTGCCAGGCGAAGTCCCCGATGGCTTCGGCGGTGAAGCCGGCGCCAGGCAGGATGTAGGCCACCAAGGCGGGGGTGAAGCTCAGGTCGTCCCAGTCCTGGCTCAGGGACAGCACCAGGTCCAGCTCGTTGAGCCCTGTGCCGTCGTCCTGGTCAAGGTTGATGTTGCTCCAGGCCGTGAAGCCGATGTTCTGGTAGCCCAGCCAGGCTGAGGGCTGGAGGGTGGGCCCAGTGCTGGCCGGCATGCCCCGCCAGACATAGCGAGACGCCGCGGCCAGCTCGACGCCCGCAGAGAACTCGGCGACCCCGCTGGGCGGAGGCGGAAGATCTTCGGCCTGTAGGGGCGAGACCATGGAGGTGAGCAGGATCCAACCGAGCATGGTGGCTCCGGGGGCATTCAGGACGGTCAGGGCACCTATTTCGAGGCTGACCCCACTGTCACTGACGGGGCGCAGGGTGTCGTGCTTGACGGTGAGGCCGGCTCGGGTTCAAATAGAAACACGCGGACCGACCTCCGGTTGCAGCGGGGTGGGTGGGAGTGACCCGACAACCATGCTCGGGCGCTCCTCATGGAAGCCCGAGCCCCCAACCCGGAGGCTCGCATGAACAGCCAGGTCATCCTCACCGGTAACGACCTCACCATCGAAGACATCGCCGCCGTCGCCCGCTTCGGCGCCAAGGTGTCCATCCACGAAGACGCGGTGGCCCGCATCCATCGCTGCCGCGGCTTCATCGAAGAACGCATCGAAGCCCGGGAGACCATGTACGGTGTCAACACGGGCATCGGCGAGTTCTCCGAGTTGCTGCTCAGCGATGAGCAGGCCGATCAGTTCCAGCGCTACCTGATCTACAACCACGCCGCCGGCATCGGCGATGCCTGCCCGCTGGACCACGTGCGTGCCGCCATGCTGCTGCGGGCCAACGTGCACTGCAACGGCAACTCGGGCTGCCGTCTCGTGATCACCCAGGCCCTGGTGGACTGGCTCAACGCCGGCATCACCCCCTTCGTCTGCGAGAAGGGCTCCGTGGGCGCCTGCGGCGACCTCTCCCCCATGTCCCAGATCGCCCTGGTGCTCATGGGCGAAGGCGAAGTCTTCTACAAGGGCGGACGCTACTCGGGTCTCGAAGGCCTCACCAAGGCTGGCCTCAAGCCCCCGGGCCTCAAGCCCCGCGACGGCCTGGCCGCCATCAACGGCTCCAACCTCATCTGCGGCATCGGCTGCCTGTTCGTCTACGACTGCGAACGCTGGATCAAGCAGGCGGAAGTGGCCTGCGCCATGACCCTCGAGGCGCTGAAGGCCAACATGAAGCCCTACGACACCCGCCTGCATCAGCTGCGTGGGTTCCAGGGTGCCGTGACCAGCGCGTCGAACATCAAGCGCATCGTCGAAGGCTCCGACCTGACGACCGGAAAGGAGAAGGTGAAGGTCCAGGACGCCTACTCCATGCGCTCCACCCCCCAGGTCATCGGCGCCGCCCGTGACCAGCTGCGCTGGACCAAGTCCCAGCTCCTCATCGAGGCCAACGGTGTGGGCGACAACCCCATCTTCATCCCCGAAGACCAGATCGTGCTCACCGGCGCCAACTTCCAGGGCACCCCCATCAGCCTGCCCATCGACGTGCTGGGTGCGGCCATCACCATGGTGTCGGTGCTCTCCGAGCGTCGATTCAACCGCCTGAACCATCCGGCCCTCAGCGTCGGCCTGCCGCCGTTCCTCACGGGCAACGCGGGCCTGATGTCCGGCCTGATGTTGTCGCAGTACACCGCCGACGCGCAGATCGTCGAGCAGCGCATCCTGTCGGCCCCGGCCTACGTCCAGTCCATTCCGGCCGCCGCCGACCAGGAAGACTTCGTGTCCATGGGCATGAACTCCGCCCTCAAGTCCCGCCAGATCTACGACCTGGGTTGTGGCGTGGTGGGCATCGAGATGATGGCCGCCGCCCAAGCCCTGGACTTCCGCACCTACACCCCTGGCAAGGGCACCCTGGCCGCCAAGGCCGCCGTGCGAGAAGTGGTGGAGTTCCTCGAGATCGACCGCCCGCTGTACAACGACCACAACAACATGAAGCAGGCCACCCTCGACATGAAGATCCTCGAAGCCGTCGAGAACGAGATCGGCCCGCTCGACACCTACTAGCTCGAAAGCGGGCGAAGCCGCTTTCGAGCGCGACGATGAGCTGACGGGCCTTCGGCTCCGCAGCTCATCGTCGCGGCTGGGTGCTGCGGTGATAGCCTGTGTGTGTGGTGACTCGACTCGCCTATCTCCCGTGTCTTGTGATCCCCGCGCTGGCAGGCGCTGCCGGGGACTCGCCGGGCCTCGGCTGCGGCTGCGACCCCGATGTGGGCTCGGTGATCGACGGCGACGGTGACGGCGCTGGCGCCGTCATCGACTGCGATGACGCCGATCCCTTGGTGTACCCCGGCGCGGAGGAGCACTGCGATGGGGTGGATGAGGACTGCGACGGTGAGGTGGACGAGGACAGCGTGGACGCGCCGATGTGGTACCTGGACGTGGACGGCGACGGCTGGGGCGGCGACCACAGCGAACCCGCTTGCCAGCCACCCAGTGGATACGTCGCCCAGGGGGGGGACTGTCACGAGTCGGACCCCTCGGTGCATCCTGGGGCCGTGGAGCGGTGCTGCGACGCGGTGGACCAGGACTGCGACGGTGACGTGGAGAATGGCTGCAGCGGCGATCTGGTGCTGCTGGGCGAGACGAGCGATGCCACCGCTGGTGAGCGGTTGGCTGGGGTGGGCGATCTGGACGGTGACGGCTTCGAGGATCTCCTCATCAGCGCACCGGACGCCCAGGGCCAGGACGATGAGTTCTCTGGCATGGTTTACCTGGTCTTCGGAAGAGCTGCGTTGGAGCCTGGCGACGAATTGCTGCTGCAGGACCACGCCATCGTGCTGCGGGGCGTAGGAGACAACCTGGGCTTCGATGCTACGGGGCTGGGTGATCTCGATGGTGATGGCCTGGATGACCTGGCCATCAGCGCACCCTGGGCGGGCCGGCCCGGCGAGCGAGTAGGGGAGGTTTACATCGCCTACGGTCCTGTCACCGCGGTCGACGACAGCGCGTGGGTCGGAGGCAGCATCTCAGGTCAACAGGATGGTGCGCTGTTGGGTTGGTCCGTCGCAGCGGTGGGGGATGTGACGGGTGATGGCGCGGCCGATCTCGCGATGGGCGCGCCGTACTTCGGGGGAGGCAGCGCAGGTGACGGCGTCATCGCCGTGTTCTCTGGTGCCATCGACGGGGAGGTGATCGTGGATGCCGCGGATCTCACCGTCGTCGGTGCGCGGTCCTCGCAGTTGGTGGGCTGGGACCTCGCGGGCACGGGAGACCATGATGGTGACGGGATCGATGACCTGGTCTTCAGCTACGACATCTCATCTGACGCCGGCCGGGTGGGCATCCTGAACGGGCCCGCTGAAGGCACGGTGGATGTTGCCGACATCGATGCGTTCATCGGTGATGTGGGCGGTGGGACCACCTTCGCCCGTGTCGTCGCCTGGGCGGGGGACAACGACGGTGACGGCTACGACGACGTCGTGACCAGCGCGGCCGTCCTCGAGCACGGCGAGGCCCACCTACTGCATGGTCCCCTCGACGCGTCAGGGACGGTGGAGGTAGCGGCGGCGAGCTTCATGGGCACCGTCGAGGGCGCGGGCTTCAGCACATCGCTGCAGGGAAACACGGACCTGAACGGTGATGGTGATCTGGACCTCGCCGTCGGTGCACCCGAGGGTCGCCCGCAGGGATGCGCCCTCGACACCGGTGCGGTGTACGTCTGGCTGGGACCGACGGTGGGCAGCTACGACGACAGCGATGCCGATCGGGTGTTCCTTGGCGCCAACGCCAGCGATCTACTGGGCTGGTCGCTGGCCACTGCGGACATGGACGGCGACGGCATCGATGATCTGGCGATGGCTGCCATCGGCATCGACGTCTTCAACCGCAACGAGGGAGGCGTATGGATCGCCCTGGGCGGGGATCTGTAGGCTAGTCCTCGCGGATGTCCGCGGTGTCGGTTTCGACCGTCTGGGCCCGGGCCAGCATGTCCTCGGCGGCCTTGCGGGTAGACTTGCCGTGCTGCTTACCGGCCATCATGTTGGCCAGCTCTTTCACCCGTTCGTCGTGCTGGAGGCTGCGGATGGCGCTGCGGGTGCGGCCGTCCCGGGTGTTCTTCGAGACGAAGAAGTGGGCCTCACCGAAGGCCGCGATCTGGGGCAGGTGGGTGATGCAGATGACCTGGTGGTGGTGGGCGATCTGCTGCAGCTTGCGGCCGATGACCTCGGCCACCGCGCCACCCACACCCGCGTCGACCTCGTCGAAGACGTAGGTGCCTGCGGGGCCGGTGCCGGCCAGGACGGACTTCAGCGCCAGCAGGGCGCGGGAGATCTCGCCGCCACTGGCGACCCGCTGTAGAGGCTTGGGTTCTTCGCCGGGGTTGGGGGCGATGAGGAACTCCACGCGGTCGATGCCGTTGGAGGTGAGGGGGGCTTCACCCACCGAGAAGTCGTGGCTCTGGCCGTCGAAGCGGGCCACTTCCACCTGGACCCGCGCTTCGCCCATGCCAAGCTCGGACAGCTCATCGGTGATGGCCTCGGCGAGCTTCTCAGCGGCTTCTTTGCGCCGGTTGCTCAGCTTCAGGGCCAGGCCGCTGGCCTGCTCGAGGGCGTCGGCCAGGGCCTTCTGGCGGGACTCGAGGTGGACCTCCACCTGCACCAGCTCATCGAGGCTGGCCGAGACCTCTTTGTGGTAGGACAGCACAGCTTCCAGGCTGCCGCCGTACTTGCGCTCGAGGCGCCTGATGTGGTCGAGCCGGGCTTCGACCTCGGCCTGACGACCGGGATCAGCGTGCACATTGCGGCCGTAGTGCCCCAGCACCCGCGCGGCTTCTTCGAGCTCGTGGCCGGCACCCTCGAGCTGCTGAGTGACCTCGCTGAGCCGGGGGTCGATGGCGGCGAGCTCTTGCAGGCCTCCCACCACCCGGGACAGCTGGACGGTCAGGGCGTTTTCCTGTTCGTACAGCACGGACTCCGCGCCCTGGGTGGCCCGGGAGAGCCGCTCGGCGTGGCGCAGGCGCTTGGCTTCGTCGGCCAGCTTCTCGTCTTCGCCCGGCTTGATGTCCAGCCCCTCGAGCTCCGAGAGCTGGTAGCGCAGGTAGCCTTCGCGATCGATGCGGTTGCGGGCCTGATCTTCGAGCTCCTGCACGGCGTTGCGTGCATCGATGAGCACCGTCCAGGCCTGGCGCATGCCTTCTTCCAGTCCCAGCAGCTCGGCGTACGCGTCGAGGTAGCCGATGTGGGTGGAGGCGTTGGCCAGGGTGTGGTGCTCGTGCTGAGAAGAGATGTCCACCAGGCCGGCGGCCAGGCGGCGGAGCTGAGCGGCGGTGGCCAGCTTTCCGTTGATGTAGGCCCGGGTGCGACCCGTGGCCTGGTTCACCCGGTGAAGCACGATCTCGTCTTCGACCTCGATGCCCACACCCTGCAGCCGCAAGCGCGAGGCTGGATCGTCGCTGACGTCGAACAGCGCTTCGATGTCGGCCTGGGCTGCCCCGGTGCGGACCAGATCGGCTCGCCCGCGGGCACCCAGCACCAGCTGCAGCGCGTCTACCAAGATGGACTTGCCCGCGCCGGTTTCACCCGTGACGATGTTCAGGCCTGGCTCGAAGACGACCTCTTGCTGCTCGATGATAGCAAACTCGCGCACGCGCACGCAGGTGAGCAAAGCGGCCTCCTTGGACGGGAGCGACACGGTATCATGTTCGGGCGACGGGGTGAGTCACCCAGCGGGTCGACGCAGAAGCCTCGACGTGTCGACGCATAAACCCCGGAACCCGCCGCCCATCGGCGCGTCCCGGGGCCTGGTTCTACGCCAATCTCACTGTGTGGCGCTGAACAGGAAGGGGTAGCTCACCAGCACAATCCCTTCGCCCGGTGACGGAGGGAACTTCATTCTCAGGAAGCGCGCGGCCACGCAGCTCTCGACCACCACCGCGTTCATCGTGCTGGACTTGATGGAGGCGCTGGCCACCGTGCCGTCCTTGCCGATGACGAACTTCACCACCACCCTACCGGCCAGGTCGGGGCTCTTCTGCAGCTCCCGCTGGTAGCAATAGCGGATGGCGCTGAGGTGTCGCTTGATGACTGCATCGATGATGCTCTTGTCCAATGCTCCCAAGATAATAGGGGAACCGGAGGTGGTCGCCACGACGTCCGCCGCATGCGCGCCGAAGTGACCACCTCCAGTTCCGTAACCAGATGCGCCCGAGCCACGGCCCTTGGTACCGAGCCCCCCCAGGCCGCCGGCGGTACCGCCTCCACCCAGACCGGAGCCGCGGCTGCCCATGCCACCGTGACCGTATTGAATGCCCTTGGCGCCGATGAGCCCGCCGATGCCACCGAGGACGCCCGCGTTCTGCATGCTGGTGCCCCCCACCATGCTCACCCCGGCCGGGGCCGCGTTGGGGACGCTGATGTGCAGGCTCGAGGGGCCGCAGGGGGACGGTTCGTCGTCGATGGCCACCAGGCTGGTGTACTTGGACACCAGGTTGTGTTCGAGGGCCACGTCGATGATGGCGTCCCGCACCTGCTCTTCGCTGCGGCCGCGGGGATGCCACTCGAGATCGCGGATCTTGCGCCGGGCCCACAGGCTGTCCAGGGCCTCGTGGCGGGTGTCCACCTCGGGGATCTCCAGGGGGACCTCCCAGGCCACCTCTCGGGTGCCCAGCACGCCGCGCACGGTGACCGAGGTTTCGATGATGCCATCATCGCTGGCGACCCCGGGTTCGTAGCGGGCCACCACCCGCAGGGGCTGACCGGCCCACAGATCCGGCACCTCGGACGGGTACTGCTCGCTGACCTCGAGCCCACCCCAGTCGATGGAGATGTCGCTCAGGGCCGGATGGGCGATGCGGTCGTAGAACTCACCCACGGCGACCTGTAGAGGCTTGTTGCCGTAGTGGTAGATGACGTCGCCCCGGCCCTGGCCCGCCAGGCCCTCGAGCAGGTAGCGGTTGACGCTGCTGCCCACGCCCATGGAGAACATGCGTGCGTTGCCGATGTTGTCTCGCACCAGCTCGAACATGTGCTGTTCGCCGCCGACGTAGCCGTCGGTGAGCAAGAGCACCAGCCGCATGGCGTCGGGGTTTCCGGGCAGCCGCAGGGAGTGCAGGATGCCCTGATCCATGTTGGTGCCGCCGCCCTCGAAGCGCGACAGCCAGTCTCTGGCCCGGGCTCGGGTGCTGGATGTGCTGGGCTCGGGACGGTCAAACAACGACGTGGCGGCGCCGCTGAAGCGCACCAGATTGAAGGTGTCTTCGGGGCCCATCTCGTCCAGGGCCAATAACACCGCTGCCCGTGCGCTCTCGTAGGGCCAGCCGTTCATGGAGCCGGAGCTGTCGATGACGAACAGCAGCTCTCGCGGGCGAGCCTCGAAGCTCTCTCCCAGCTGCGGGGGCTCGAAGCTCACGGCGATGGTGCCAGGCTCGTCGTCCCAGGGGCGGTGAGTCAGCACCGACACACCTGTGTCCTCTCCCTCGAGGCTCCAGTCCAGCACGAAGTCTCGGTCGGGCACGATGACCTCATCGGCCGTGGTGACCTCGGCGCCCCAGGCTCCTTCTTCGCGCACGTGGATGTCGTGGCTGTCGCTCCACAGGCCCTGCACGGGCAGGCCCTCATCGATGTACACCGTGATGTCCACGCCGTTGAAGGGCTCGGTGGTGTAGGGGGTCTCGAGCCGGTGGCGGTCCTCGACCCAAGGGGGCGAGAAGCGTGGACCCGGGGTCATGGGGAAGGTCAGTTCATAGACGCCGTCTTCGAGCTGAATCTGCTCCACGTACTGCAGGGTGATCTGAACCTCTTCGCCAGGGCACAGGTTGGCGATGCTCTGGGTGAAGAGGTTGTCTCGTTCCTGCTCGAGCAGAGCGGCCTTGCGCCCGTCTCGCTTGGCCTGCTCGAAGGCTTCTCGTGCTTCGCCCCGCTCCATCACACGGCCCTCGATGAGTCGGTCGCCGCAGGTGAGGTCCATGCGGTCCACCGCGGCCATGCTGGGCAGCGGGAAGAGGTAGGTGGCCTCGAGGCTCTCTTCGTAGGGGTTGTGGAACCACTGGATCATGGTCACCCGGGCCAGGCCCGCGTGGACCTCCGCAACCACTGATGTGTGTTCGAGCACCAACGCTCCCAGGCCCTCACCATGTGTCACGCGGATCTCGCCGCTGACGATGGGGTCGTCCTCCATCACCTCGGGAGGGTAGAGGATCGGGTCCCTCAGGTAGGGGACGTCAACGTGGCTTTGTTGGGCCGATACAGCCGCAGCCAGGACGATGATGGGTAGGAGCATGGGGTGCCTTCTTGGTGTAGCGGTCCTGAGGGACCACACACCGACACACCCGGTTCGCCTCGCGTTGTGAGACTTGTGTCAACCCACCTATGAGATGCCGTCAGCTCGCTGCGCGCGGCTCGAGGGCGAACACCCGGGCCTGGGCCTTCCTGCCCTTCAGCTCCCGCACGCCGAGGTCTTCGACCTTGTGCCGCGCCTGGGCGGTGGCGGTCTGCTCGCCGATGAGGATGGGATGTTTCCTGGCCATGCTCTGCAGGCGCGCGGCCACATTCACGGCGTCGCCGATGGCGGTGAAGTCCATGCGCTCTTCGCTGCCCACGTTGCCCAGCAACACCTCGCCGGTGTTCAGGCCGATGCCCACGTTCAGGGGCGCAGCACCCTTGGCCACCCGTCGTTTGTTGACCATGCCGATGCGGGCCTGGATCTCGAGGGCGGCGTTGCAGGCGGCCAGGGCGTCTCGCGCCGGGTCGTCGTGGCTGTTGAAGATGGCCATGACCTGATCACCCACGAACTTGTCGATGAAGCCGTGGTGGCTGGTGATGGAGTCGATCATCACCCGGAAGTAGGTGTTGATGAGCTTGTGCAATACTTCGGGGGTGTTGCGCTCGGCCAAGCCGGTGAAGCCACGGATGTCGGCGAACAGGATGGTGCACACTTGGCGCTCGCCCTCGAGGCCGATGTGCTCGCCCCGGGCCAGCAGCCGCTTGACCAGATCTCCGGACACGTAGCGAGAGAAGGAGTCCACCAGCAATTCGCGCTCGGTGACGTCGTCGGCCACCACCACGGTGCCTTCGGGCTTGCCCTCGGCGTCGAACATGCGGCTGGCCTTGGCCAGGATGGAGCGCTTGCGGCCGTCGGGGCGGGTGACCTGGATCTTTGTCAGCGGCAGGCGGCCCACCTGGCGGACCGTGCGGATGGCCCCCAGCAGATCGATGCCGGAGAACAGGTGCAACACATCGATGAGCGGGTGCCCTTGCAGGTCTTCAGCGGCCACTCCCAGGATCTCCTCCATGCGGCTGGAGATCAGGGTGATGATGGCTTCCGGGGTGGAGTCGATGACCATGAGCCCGGAGGTCAGGCTCTCGATGACCCGTCGGTTGAACTCGTTGGCATGATCGAGATCCCGGGTCAGCTTGCCGTCGTCGACCTGGGCTTCGAACACGGCGAGCCGCTGGGTGACACGCTGGAGCTCTTGGTTCTTGCGGGAGATGCGCTGATCGAGGTGAACGGTGTAGGCCCGGGCCACGTGGGGGACGATGGTCAGCAAGAGCTGGGAGAGCTCGCCCAGGGCCTGCTGGTAGCGCGGATCGTGCATCAGGCCTTCGAGGCCCAGCACGACACGGATGGCGGGCAGCACCTGCAGGTGAGCTTCGATGTAGTCGCCCAGGGAGATGTCCTGGGACACCCGCCGCGCCGCGGCGGCGTGCAGGTGCATCCCCATGCCCTGGGCCTGGCCCTTCTCGAGGATGGCGAGCAGGTCGTCCAGCAGCAAGCCCACCGCAGGACCGAGCTCCCGGGGGTCGAGGATGCTGTAGGAAGGCAGCCGCTCGATGATGGAGTCCACCAGCGCTTCGACGAGCCGATCGCGGCGGGGCTTCAGGAACACGAGCAGGTCGTGGAGCTCTGGGGACATGGGACCTCCGGGCGAACGGTCATAACGGGATGCGCTGCTAGCCGGACAGGGAGATGCGGCCTTGTGCGCGGTACATCACCACGGCGAGCACCTCCCGCAGCGACCCGCGCAGCCGGGGCCAGGCCGGGGAGAGGGAGCCGGTGGCGTCCACGCTGTCGAAGTGCCTGGCGAAGACCTGGCGGGCCCTGAAGACATGGTAGGCGTCGGTGACCAGCAGGACGCGCTCGTAGCCTCGCTGTTCTGCCAGGAAGCGGGCGTTCTCTTCGGTGGAAGTGGAGCGGTCCTCGAGCACCATCACGTCGCTGGGCACGCCGAGGCTCACGGCGTACTGGGCGGCGGCCGTGGCTTCCGACGGCGGGTTGTCGCCGACGCCGCCGGTGAAGGCCAGCTCGGGGGCGTAGCCTCGGTTCCACAGCTCCACGGCCAGGGCGGTGCGCTGCTGCAGGGCAGGGGAGGGCACCCCGCCGGGGTCCACCCGGCATCCCGCCACCACGATAGCGTCCCAGCGCTCGGCGTCGGGTCGGCGCTGTCCGAACTGGTCCAGGATGGTGGCCCCGAGGGCCCAGGGACCCAGGCAGGCGGCGATGATCAGGGTGAGGGTACGGCCAGATGGACGGGGCATGCAGGGACTCCTGTGGTGCTGCTTGGAGCACTCGAACAAAGGGATTATTCCGTCACATGACCGAACCTGGCACCCTCGAGCTGAGCCCTGAGCGCGCGCGCCGCTACCTGGTGGGCCAAGCGGGCCTTCGAGCTCGCCTCGAGCCCAGCCCCGACGCGATCCCAGCGCTGCTGGGTCGATTACGCTGCATCCAGCTCGATCCCCTGGATCGCATCGGCACGAACGCCGATCTCGTGGCCATGGCCCGTGTGCCAGGATTGAAGCGTGGCGAGGTCTACCAGCGCTTGCTGCCCGGCCACGCCTTCGAGCACTTCGCCAAGGAGCGCTGCCTGCTGCCCGCCAGTGCCTTCCCCTACTACCGGGACCAAGCCGCCCAGACCCCCTGGTGGCGCCTGACGGACCGACTGCGCCGCCTGCCCGCCGCGCTCATCGACGAGGTGCTGCACGAGGTCCGCGAGCGCGGACCCCTCACGGCCGCCGAGCTCGCCGACCGTGGACGGGTGGAAGCCATCGACTGGAATGGCTGGAAGGGCACAGCCCGTGCCGGCACCATGGCCCTCGAGGTGCTCTGGCTGCGCTGTGCGGTGGTGGTCTGCGGGCGACGGGGCCGGGAGAAGGTCTACGACATCCCCAGCCGCGCCTTGCCCCAGGTCGCCCACCAGCAGCCGGCTATGCCCTTCGGACGCTGGGCAGTGCTCGAGCGTGCCGAAGCGTGCGGGCTGCTGGCCTGTGCAGGCGGCCCCTGGTGGTCCATGCTGGGCGCCGAGAGGACCTCTGGCCTGACCGATACGCTGGTGCGGGAGGGTCTCCTTCAGCGGGTCCGGGTCACAGGCTCCCGTCGCGAATTCCTGGCCCCCGCGAGTTTCGCCGAGCGCAGCTACCCCGACGACGACGGTCAGCTTCGGATCCTCGGACCGCTGGACCCCCTCATCTGGGATCGCAAGCTGGTGCAGCAGGCCTTCGGCTTCGACTATGTCTGGGAGGTCTACAAGCCCGCCGCCAAACGTCGCTGGGGCTACTACGTCTGTCCCCTGCTGCATCGCGGGCGGCTGGTGGGGCGGCTCGAGGCCCACATGGACGACGGCCGCTTGGTGGTGGACCAGTTGTGGGCTGAGGCGGGCCAGGAGCTGGATCGCAGGGCCCTGGACGACGCGCTGGCCTTGCACGAGGTGGGGCTGCGCTAAAGCACCCCAGCCACAGGGCTGTCGCGGTACTCGAACTCGTAGTAGACCCGCAGGCCTTCCCGGGGGAACTCGGCCAGGGCGTCGGGCTGCAGCAGGCTGCGGAAGTCTTCGATGCGGTCGGGGATGGCGCTGTGCGCTAGAGCATCCAGGGTGGCGTGGCCGCTGGGGCGCGTGGTGGTCACATCCCGGATGCGGCCCCTGGAGTCGAGCACCAGCTCGACGCCGGTGGTGCCCACGATGCCGCTGACGCGGATCTCGAAGGGGATCTCCCACGCTTCGCGGAGCTGGTCGTCCAGGGCGAGGATCGCTGGCGCCAGGGGGTGGCTGCGGGTCTGCAGCACCGTGCGCACGTCGATGGTGGGGGGAGGTTTGATGGGGCTCACCACGCTGCCGCCGGCGGCGGCCTGGCTGCCGGTGGGGCTGGCTACGGTGGGCCGGGCGCTTCCCGGGGCCACCCGCTTGCGACGCTTGTGTTCGTTGCGCTCGGAGGCCTGGGCCCGCTGCTCTCGTTCCCTTTCCTGTCGCATCATCTCGATGGGTTCCACCAGGAACTGCAGCTCTTGTTCGGGGGGGGTGATTCGCTCGATGGCCAGCTCGGAGGGCTCCCGCTCTTGTTCGGCCTGGGCAGCCCCTTGGGGCCTGGCCTTGCGCTGGGTGCGGGCCTGCTGCCGGCGCTGCTCCCGCTGGTCCTGGGATTCCTTGTCCCGGGTGCTGCGCTGGGTGACGGTGGCTTGGAGCAGGGCGTCGTGTTGGGCCGTGAAGCCCGGGCTCGTAGGACGCTCGGGGAGCAGGGCTTCGAGGAATGGCTGCGCATCCACCACCTGACCGGGCATCCTCACCGCGATGGGGTTCCAGTCGCCTCGCTCGCCGTAGACCGCGGCCTGCTGGGCGGCGTAGCTGGCCAGCTGGAAGCCGTCGTAGCGCTGCCGTTGGCCGTCATCGTGCCGGCCCTGCTGGGTGCCCCGGGCATCCGCCACCGCATCGCAGGGGCTTTGCGCCGAGCCAGGCTGGCAGGGTTGTTCGTGCTCGGTTGGCTTCTTGGCGCGGGGGGGGAGAGGCTTGGACGCGGCGCGCCGGGCCTGGGCTTCGGCCTGGTGTTCGAGGGGCGTGGCGGGCGCTGGCAGCTGGGCCTGGGCGCCCGCGCGGACGGCCTGTTGGGGGCTGCCCGCCATCTGACCGCGGTCGGCGCTGCCATCGGCCACCCGGGCCTTGGCGGGGGAGGCTCGGTCCTGGTCCACACGCTGGTCCTGGGTGGAGATTCGCGCGGTGTCGGTGGGGACGTCGTCGCTGGCGTCGTGGTGGGCGCGCAAGAACTCGAGCCGCTCGGTGGGCTTCTTCTGGGGCTGCGCGGGAGGCTCCGGGACCGGCGGTTGGTCGAGCTCGACCACAGGGGGAACCGAGGTCTCGATGGGGGGCTCGCGGTCGGGGTCCGGCGTGCGCTTCGCGAGCTCTTTGGGCACGGAAGGGGCCGGGGTGTGCTCCGGAAGGGTGATCAGCTCGACCCGCAGCGGGGGGGCTTCGGCCACCGGGTCGGGCGAGGGTTCGGTCTTCGAGCCAGGAAGCGCCAGGGGCACCACCAGCAGCACCACCAGCCCGTGGAACAACAGCGAGAACCACATGGAGCGCCGCAGGCGCTGGTTGGCCCGGCGCCGGTCTCCCAACACCTGCCGGGTGGCAGCCAGGCGCACGCCCACCGCGCCGCGCGGCTGCGGATGGTGGGGATGGCGCTTGTCGACCCGGGGTGGTGCCATGGATGTGCTCGGGGCTATGGACGACCGGGGGGACTGTCCACACTCCGATAATGGACGCATCCCCCGCGTTTGATCCACCGTCGTTGCGAGAAATGACCCGAACTGTACGGTGCCGGATGGCGTGTGCTATGTGGCCCCCCCAATCGGAGGCACCCTCCATGCGTAGTTTCCCACGCTGGCTCCAGGCGATCCTCATCGTCCTGATGCTCATCTGGATGTCCTATCAGCCCATCGCCTCGCTGCTCGTGGACTGGTGGTGGTTCGAGTCCCTGGGCTACGACGAGATCTTCGTCACCAGCCTCGCGGCCAAGACCGGCCTTTTTGTGGTCGGGTTCCTGATCGCCTCGCTGTTCGTCGGCGTCAATGTATGGTTCTGCGAACGCCAGTCCTCCATCGACGCCTTCCGCCTGGCCATGCTCATCCCCGAAGCCCCACTGGACCCCCGCAGGGTGCTCCAGCTGGTGCGCGGCCTGATGGTGGCCGCGGTGCTGGCTCCCGCGCTGGTGCTGGCCGCGGCCGCAACCGGGGAGTGGTTCCAGCTGCTGTGCTTCCTCGAGCCTCAGGAATTCGGCACCACCGATCCGGTCTTCATGCTCGACGTGGGCTTCTACGTCTTCGAGCTGCCCCTGCTGGTGTTCGTGCAGACCTGGGTCACAGCGGTGGTCTCCCTGACCATCATGCTGGTGGCGGGCTTCTCCATCTCCCGGGACACCCTCATCAATCGCCACCCCCAGGGTGTGAGCGAGAGCGCCCGCAGGCAGCTCACACTGCTGGGTTCACTGCTGTTCGTGCTGGTGGCGGCGGGTTGGTGGCTCGAGCGCTTCCAGCTGCTCTTCTCCCGTGAAGGCGCGGTCTGGGGTGCGGGCTACACCGACCTGCACGCCCGCTTGCCGGGCTTCTGGATCATGGGAGCCCTGGCGCTGATGGTGTCGGTGGCGCTGATCGTCTCCCTGCGCCGACCCAGCTGGCGTATCCCCGCCGGTGCCGTGGCGTTCTACGTGCTGGCGCGGCTGTTGGTCATCGAAGCCTACCCCGCCATCGTCCAGGACTACCGGGTCAAGCCCAACGAGCTGGATCTCGAGTACAGCTACCTCGAGCGCAACATCGAGTCCACGCGCCTGGCCTACGCCCTGGACCGCATCGAGGCCGAGCCCTTCGAGGCCGCCAGCGGGCTGGACATGGGGGACATCCGGGCCAACCCGCTCACCATTGAAAACGTGCGCGTCTGGGACGATCGCCCGCTGCTCAGCACCTACGCCCAGATCCAGGAGATCCGGCTGTACTACGACTTCGTGGACGTGGATGTGGACCGCTACGAGATCGACGGGCGCATGCGTCAGGTGATGCTCGCCGCCCGAGAGCTCGAGTACAGCAACGTCCCGGCCCAAGCCCAGTCCTGGGTCAACAAGCACTTCCAGTACACCCATGGCTACGGCATCGCCATGAGCCCGGTCAACAAGGTCACCAACGAAGGCCTGCCCGAGCTGTTCATCCAGGACATCCCTCCCAAGATCAATGCGGGGCCGGCCATCGACCGCCCGGAGATCTACTACGGGGAATTGACCGACAACTACGTTTTCGTCAAAACCGGCGCCGACGAGTTCGACTACCCCGACGGGGACGAGAACGCCTACACCCGCTACGCCGGCCAGGGGGGCGTACCCATCGGAACCCTGGGCCGTCAGACCGCATTCGCTATCCACTTCCGCAGCCTGGACATCCTTCTGTCCGACTACCTCGAGGCCGACAGCCGCGTGATGTTCCGGCGCAAATTGCAAGAGCGCATCCAGCGTCTGGCGCCCTTCCTGCGCTTCGACGGTGATCCCTACATGGTCATCGACGAAGGCCGAATGTTCTGGATCATCGACGCCTACACCACCTCGCCCAACTACCCCTACTCCGAGCCGCTCAACTCCGAGAACGGGCCGACCTTCAACTACATCCGCAACGCGGTGAAGGTCGTGGTCGACGCCTACCACGGCTCGGTCGAGCTCTACATCTCCGATCCCGAAGACCCCCTGGTCCGCAGCTACTCCAAGATCTTCGCCAACAGCTTCCAGCCCCTGGACGCCATGCCTGCTGGCCTGCGCGAGCACATCCGCTATCCGGTGGACTTCTTCGACGTGCAGGGCTCCATGTACCGGGCCTACCACATGAACGATCCCACGGTCTTCTACAACAAGGAAGACATGTGGGCGCTGCCCCGCGAGCTGTATGGGGGCCTGCCCAAGACCATGCAGAGCTACTACCTGGTCACCAAGCTGCCTGGCGAAGAGCACGCCGAGTTCATCCTGCTGGTGCCGTTTGTGCCCACCGAGCGCGACAACATGATCGCTTGGATGGCGGCGCGCTGCGACCCCGAGAACTACGGCCGGCTGCTGCTGTACCAGTTCCCCAAGCACAAGCTCATCTACGGCCCCATGCAGATCGAAGCCCGCATCGATCAGGACCCCGCCATCTCCGAGATGATGACCCTGTGGAGCCAAGCGGGCAGCAAGGTCATCCGCGGTAACCTGCTGGTGATCCCCATCGGCGACTCGCTGATGTACGTCGAGCCGGTCTACCTGCAGGCCGAGTCCAGCAAGCTGCCCGAGCTCAAGCGTGTCATCGTCTCCTACGAGAACCACATCGCTATGGAAGTGAACCTCGAGCGCGCCCTTCGTAAGGTGTTCAGCGCGGCCTCCAGCGGCGGCCCCGATCAGGAACCTGGACTGGATGCACCCGAGCTCGGAGAGCCCGGGGTCGACGCGGCACCCCAGGGTTGGGTGGATCTGGCCCACGACGCCAGCGCTTGGTTCGAGCGGGCGCGGCAGCACCAGGTGGATGGTGACTGGGCTGGCTACGGCACGGCCCTCGAGTCCCTGGCCGACAGCCTGAGCCAGCTCGAGCGCATGGCGGCCGACAAGGGCGCCTCCGGGAACATCGACGCGACGGAGCTCGAAGCGCCTTCGGCTCCTGCGGCGGAGCAAGCTGGGGTAGAATCGGAGCCAGCACCCGAAGGATAGGACTCTTCCATGAGCGCCACGCTTCTCGCACTCTTGCTCGCCGTCGCTCCCAGCGCGGCGTGGCAAGCCCAAGACGACGAGACGCCCGCAGAGCCCGGTCAGGAAGACCCCGAGCCGGACAACGAAGACGATGACGATGACAGCGCTCCCCCCACCGCGGGCGAAGACGGCACCCCGTTGCTCATCGACACGGAGCAAGCCCAGGAGCCGACCGACCTGACCCCGGAGCAGGCCGAGTGGCTGCAGCCCAAGCTCAACCTGCTGCCCCCCAACACCAAGGCTCAGACCGACTTCACCGCCTACGTGCTCGAGTGGGGCGAGATCAAGCTGGGTCTCAACACCATGCAGATCGGCGTGCTGCCTGGCCTGCAGGCGGGCACCTCCGTCCCGCTGCTGGCCTTGCGGGTGCCCAACGCAAACCTCAAGCTCGACTTCCTGCGCTTGGGGCCTCTGGATGTGGCCACCACGGGCTCTTGGTACAGCATGCCCCGCGAGGGCTTCGAGGGCCGCTTCATCAGCGTCGGCGGCATGATGTCCCTGCAGATCCTCGAGGCCTGGTCGCTGCACGGCGGCGCCAGCTACGCCTGGGTGGACACCCGCGGCTTCCCCGACGTCAGCCAGCTCTCATCCTGGATCACCGGCAGCTCCCAGCCCATCGAACTATCCGACGATCTCCTGGATGCCGAGCTGTCGGCCACCCTGCTGTCCATTCGGGCCGCCACCGACATCCGGTTCAGCCGGCGAGACAGCATCGTGCTGCAGTTCAGCACCATCCCCAACGCCTCGGTGACCACCGACCCAGCCCCCGAGAGCATCCCGCCCATCTTCGGCCTCGACCAGCTGCTCGCCCTCGATGGCGCCATCCCCATCTCCCAGTCCTATACCGCCAGCATCGCCTGGCAGATCCAGTGGAAGCACGCCCAGCTTCGCCTGGGTGTGGGCCACAGCTCCACACCCGGGGCCTGGCTCACCCAGTGCCTGGACTTCTCCTACCGCTTCCTCGGGGCGACCCGGATCCGGGAGTACCGCCAGCGACGCACCTGGCGCGAAAACCAAGAGGCCGCCGAGCAGGGCACCCTCGACCAGAGTCAGCCCTCCCCCGAGGGTGCTGACCAAGACTAGACTGCGCTTCGAAACCGGCTGCGGCGCCCGCTGGATGCGTTAGCAGGAGACCGCCCCAGGAGCCCCGATGAAGGACCTGCTCAACGTCCCCAACATGCTGTCGATCTCCAGGATGCTGCTGACCATCCCGGCGGTGCTGCTCCTGCTCGACGGCGGCCCCATGGGGCTGCTCATCACCATCGTGCTGCTCAACTACCTCGAGCTCACCGATGCCTGCGATGGCTACATCGCACGCAAGTGGAACCAGGTCACCGACGTGGGCAAGCTGCTCGACCCCATGTTCGACTCCCTGTGCCGCTTCACGGTGTTCGCCACCCTGCTGACCATGGGCATCCTGCCCCTGTGGATGCTCCTGATCTTCTTCTACCGCGACATGTCGGTCAGCTACTACCGGGCGTTCTCGGCCCAGCGCAACGTCACCATGTCGGCGCGGGTCTCGGGCAAGGTCAAGGCAGTGGTTCAGGGTGTGGGCGTACTGCTGGTCTGCATCGTCATGTTCTCCCAGCACCTGCAGGTGGACCCCCAGCCCTTCAGCGACTCCATGTTCTACGGCCTGTTCGCCGGGGCCATCGTCGCCACCATCGCCTTCCTTGCCGCGTTCCGTATCTGGGGGCCCGTGGTGGCCACCATCAGCGCCGTGGGTGGTGGTTCGGCACTGCTCACCATCATCGTGTGGGTCACGAAGGTCGAGATCCCGCAGAGCGACAACGTCATCTGGGGCCTGCTGTTCACGGTCACCATGGTGACCCTGTGGTCCTACGTGGACTACACCCGCGGCTTCTTCGAGGTGCTCCGCAAGAGCTCCTAGGAGCCCTTCACCGGGCCCAGCAGCTCCCGCAGCCCGTCCTTGTCCAGGTGGCCCAGCCCGATGGTCTCGAGGGTGCGGCCCCAGGACGCGAAGTCGGTGTCCAGGATGGTGTTGGCCAGGGCCAGGGTGCCCTTCATGGCGGGCACCGGCACACCCACGAGATCGGCGAGCTCAATGAGGGGGACCACGCCGGTGGGCAGGTCCTCGAGCAGCAGTCGGGTGTTCAGAGAGGTGGGTGCGTGGATCTCGGCGTAGGGCTTGTTGGTGCGGAACGCGTAGGCCAGGCTCGGAGCGTTGAGGGCGTAGATCCTGTTGAACCAGGACAACAGTGACTCCGAAGGGATCCCGAAGGCGCGCATCATCGCCAGGCGCTCGAAGTCGATGGCCTCCACCAGGCGCATCACCGCGGGGGTGGCACCCTCGTGGTAGAAAAGGAACGGCCGGTGGTTGTCGATGGGGCCTGCGTTGAGCAAGGTGACCGCGGGGTGAACCACCGCGTTGAAGTTGCACAGGCTGGTCTCGAGCACAGATCCGACGGGCACCAGCGACGGCAGCAGCGCCTGTAGTACCGGTGTCAACGCCGCGGTGCGCTGGGCTGGGAAGGCGGCGAAAGCGATCCAGCGCTTGATGGCGTAGATCTCAGCCACACCGGGCTCGGTCAGGCGGCCGGTGAAGATGGTGCTCACTGTCTCGACCGGCGTGATCTCGCCCTCGAAGCCCGCCCGGCGAGCCGCGTTGAGGAAGGCCATGGACGACAGGGTCTGGCCGGGTTGAAAGAACACCACCACGCCGTCCTTCAGGTGGGGCGCAGCAGCACGAGCCACGTGCTCGCAGGCGTCCCCGGGCACGGCCATGATGATCAGATCGGCACCGGGTACGACCTCGGCCAGCACAGTGCTGGCGGCTGCGATGGGGTCCTCGCCGTCCATCACGCCGCCGCGGATGATCACCCGACCGGGGCCCGCGCCCGTTCCTCGAAGCGGCGCCACCCTGCTGGCGTCCACGTCGCAGATGGTGACCTCGAGGCCCTGCCGCACCAGGTGAGCCGCGGTGGCGCAGCCGATGGGGCCGGCGCCGATGACGCAGGCGCGCTCGATGGTGGGGAGGGTGAAGCTGGACTTGTCGCTGCGGGCCATGACCGTCCTCGGCGTTGGGGAGGTCGGCGATGGTATCGGAACGCGCTAACGCTGGCCAGTGGTGGCGAAGCGGCGCAGGCCCTCGGCGTCGAGGTGATCCAGGCCCATGGACTCGAGGGTGCGTGCACCGTCCCGGAAGTCACGCTCGAATACGATGTTCCACAGGGAGATCAGGGCATCGCAAGCCGGGGTGGGCACGCCCACCGCACGCCCCAGGCTGGCGTAGGTGCGCATGTCAACCACCTACCGTCAAATAATCCCGGACACCCTACCCGGAGGTCTCCGGACGGCAGCAGCGTAGGGTCGAGTTCCTGGTAGGTGAGCGGCCAGCCGTGGTGACCTTCCACCTCCCAGCCGAGGTGCGGCCCGCCTGCTGACAGTGTGCGGAAGGTGGGAGGTCAGCGCGGGATGCCTCGCCCCTCCCGGCGGCCGTTCCACAGCCCTACACGATGGGCAGGATCATGGCGGCGAGGCGTCGCGTAGCTGCGTTGCGCTCCTTCTTGGGGACTCCGTGGTAGGCGTGGATGCGTCGTGCGGCGAGGAGGAACATGGCATGGTGCTCCTCCTCGGGTTCGTCCTTGACGGTGTCGGCGATGGACCGCAGCCAGAAGGCCCTGTCGAGGGCTCTGTCGGTGTCCATTGCCAGGTCGGTGAAGCGTCGAACGAGGTCCATGGGATCGGGGGCGGCCTCGAGGTGCTCCTCGCGCTGCTCGTCGAGCTGCGCCAGAACCAGGTCACCGGCCTTCCTCCTGGCCTGCCAGAGCTTCTCGGCGATGGCGAAGCCCTCGTCCTCGCCGGCGATTCGCCAGACGATGCCGAGCAAGTAGCGGCCATCGACCCCCTCGGGCAGGGTTCCGTTCTCGTGTTTGGCCTCGAAGATGGGGGTGCTGGCGAGGATGGCGTCCAGGGGGAAGCCGGCGATGGCGTCCCTGACGTTGCCCTCGGGGTCGAGCAGACCGAGACGTTCGAAGAACTCGTCCAGCACCTGCCGCGCGACGGGATCGAGGCGCGCCTGCTGGGTGAGGCGGGCCTTCTCCTGTTTCCCCAGGCGCTCACGAAGGGCCAGCCTGGCGGCCTCGACCTCCTCGGGCGTGGGGGCGTCGTCGAAGTAGCGGCGGACTCGGCTGCGGCCGTCGTGGTCGTCCTGGGGGCGGTGGTTGAGGGTGCGGGCCCAGCTCAGCACGACCAGGAGGAGAGCCTGTCGGGCGAGCTCGCGCTGGTCGCGGGTGTCGATGACGACGCGGGGGGCCATCTGCTGGAAGAGGCCGAAGGCCCCCTCGACGTGGGCGCCGTTCTGGGGCCTGCCCTGGGTGCGGCGGATCTTCATGGTGTCGCCGAGGGCCTCGGTGACCTCGTCGGTGTGGTTGCTGTGGCGGTTGTCCAGCAGCTGGGCGAGGGGCGGGGCCCCGGTGGTGGCGACCCCGTCGGTGAAGGCCTCGGTGACGGCGGCGCCGTCTTCGTGGTCGCGCAGCGACAAGCCCACCAGGGCGCTGGTGTGGGTGTCGATCTGCAGTTCGAGGTTGAAGGTGTAGGTCACGCCATCGACGACGACCGACAGGGGGGAGCCATCGGCCGACCACTGCGCCCCGGCGAAGAAGGTCTCGAAGCTGTCACGGGTCGCCTTCTCGTCGGGGCGCCGGCCCCTGCGGCGCTTGGGCGTCCTGACGCCGTGGGCGTGGAGGATGCTGCTGATGGTGGTCCGACCCCAGGGGATGCGGAGGTGGAGCTGGACGTGGTTGCAGAAGCTCGAGAAGTCGCCGGTCCAGGTCTTGCGGGCTGCCAGGATCGACTCGATGCGGGGGCCCTTCACCTCGTCGCCCGGGGCCGCGGCCAGGTCGGGGGGCTCGGGGTTCTCGATGGCCTCGCGGCCGCCGCGCAGCCAGTCCTTCAGGGTGCCCAGCGGGAGCAGGGTCGCCTCGGCGAAGGTGACCAGCTCGAGCTCGCGGTGGGCGGCGCACAGGTCCAGGACGAAGACGCGGAACCCGTCGCTGTAGCGGCGGCGCTGCGATCCGCCATGGACGCAGCCGGGGTGGTCCATCATGTAGCGGGCCACCGCGCGGGTCACTGCCTCTGTCTCGCCCGTTGGCGGCGAGGCCGAGGTCTTGGCTGGGCGCCCGGGCGAACGCACGAGCTCGCGCAAGGTCTCGCTGATGGCGGCCTTGACCTCGTAGGCGCGCGAGCGGCAGCCCCCTACGGCCCGGATGGCCGCCGAGGCCGTAGGGTGCGGTAGATTGTGTGCTTCGAGGAGGGAAATCGAGAGGAGGATGAGCCCGGCCGCGAGCGTGGGCGGGACGGCGGGCTCCCCAGTGGATAGGTGGGGCATGGTCCAGCGGGGTCGTCAGGGTTTTGTGTGAGAACAACCTGATATCTCGCCCCCTGGACCACCACCCTACCGTCACTCGTCTCGGTGACGCTCGTCTCCCTGTTTCCGCTGGTAGGCGTACAGTTTGCCCTGCCATGTCTTCTTCCGGCGCTCCTCCGAGAACGTGCTCCGGAGCCGGCGCCCAGGCACCGCCTCACCTGTCCGAGCGCGACTCGCCGCTTTTCGGCACGCAGAAGAGCAGTAGCGAGCGTCTCTGCGCGAATATCGGAAATAGCCTTGGCAGTACCGGCATTGTCGGCGTTTTTTCATGTCACGATCCGTGACCGAAGAGCCGCTGCCCCATCAGCCACACCTCCGCTTTGCCATCGGTGGACGTGACCTTGAACAACTCCAGGACCCGGTCCCGTAGGTCGAGCAGGTCGGTGTGGATGTCGGCACCAGCGCCGGCCTCGATGCGTGCCATGACCTCTTCGACCCGCCCGTAGTAGCGATCGGCAGGCACCAGCAGCCCGCCCAGGGCGTGGTGCGTACGTCGATGGTTGTACCAGTACAGGTGGGTCGCCAGCCGACGCTTCATCTCGGATAGGTCGTAGAAGCGGTGGACGTCGAACAGCTCCTTCTGGATGTTGGCATTGAATACTTCCACCTTGCCATTCCATTCTTTGTGCTGGGCCGGGATCTGCTCGATGTCCAGCTCCGTCAGCAGCGCCGTGAACCGGCTGATCCCACGCCACGACCAGAACGCCGACCCTTTGTCGTGGATGACCATCTCCGGCTTGCCGTGCCGCGTGACCGCCTCCATGAAGGTGTCGATCACCATGTCGGCGCGCTCGGCGTCGTCCACACCGTGGCCCACGACGTACCGAGAGTGATCGTCGATGATGATCAGGCTGAAGGTCGAGGTCCGGTTGATGTAGCGCTGCAGGAAATCCAGCGCCCAGCGGTGGTTGGGCCTCACCGCCTCGAACCGCTGGTCGTGGGGCCTCGACCGACGCTTCGGCGGGCGGTAGCCGGCCTCCTCCATCACCTGACGCACTGTGCTGGTCGACGTCTTGATCCCCTTGCGACGCAGCTGGTTCTTGATCTGGCTGGGGCCGAGGCCGGGCTGTCGGTGCCACTCGTTCAGGATCTCCTGGTCCCGCTGCGCCTCGATGTCTGCCGGATTGGGACCGGACGTTGGCGACGGGCCCTGCCCATCGGCCGCCAGCCGGACCTTTCGCTGCCAGTCGCGGATGGACCAGCGGCTCACGCCGAACTTGTCCTTCGCCTTTGTGACTCCGTGCTCGACCGCGTACTCGAGGATCGCTGCACGCTGCGACGGCGTGTACCGCTTCGCCACCCGGCGCTCGGACTCGAACTCCGGCTCGGGTGGCGCCTCGAAGCTCGGCTCGACCGGGGCGGCGGGGACGAGTTCAGCCGCCTGCTGCCGCGCCTTGTACGTCCAGCAGGTCAACGTGCCATGTGGGATTCCCAGCTCGCTGCTCGCTGCCGACGGCCCAACCTCCGTCGCTCTCGCTATCGCCCTCGCCCTCTGCTCGGGGGTGTAGCTCTGCAGCTGCCTCTTCTTCTTCGCCATCACGGACCTCCTCCACGATGGCGTCAGCTCGGACGAGAGTGTCCGGGGTTTCTACGCCGCTCGCGGATGGAGATTGTGTGGCAACGACAC
>Ga0307987_1000359_pt1 | contig 27344 bp, 16 predicted proteins | sample EllFjometagen181_FD_203157 | JGI IMG/M metagenome (GOLD analysis project Ga0307987, IMG submission 203157) | Marine microbial communities from Ellis Fjord, Antarctic Ocean - #181 | ecosystem: Environmental > Aquatic > Marine > Unclassified | place: Southern Ocean | collected 2014-10-08 | reverse complement strand
CTTTTCTCTTTCATTGAACACAATATACGAAAAAAGAAAGTATGAGTCCAGAAAAAAAACAAAAAAAGTTCAAAAATAATTTAATGGCTGATTTTTCAGCCCATAATTTACCAACACATTCTCAAATAATCAGTTTTTGCATTCCATAATTATAATTGCTGGGGCAACGTCGTAGATGAGAATCTCTGCGATCTCGCCTTTCCAAGTCTGAAAGCCACCGGACGATCCCGCAACCACGAACTGCGCACTGTTGTCCATGGCACCGATGGAGGCCGTGCTGCTGGTCGCGGGTGTCCCGCCGTCTATATACTGGTATGCTGTATCACTGTCCTTGAAAACAGTGGCCGAAATGTGTGGAGCTCCATTGAACACCGCCGCATAGTTACCGCCCACGGGGCCCACAAGCCCTGTATTTACTCCGTCCCCGAAATAGGTGTACTGCCCATACGTGGGGCTGAATCTGAAGGCAATTGTCAGCTTGTCATTGCCATCCGCTTTCTCGAGTAGCCGCTCGTGATAGCCATTGTCCACAGGACTGGAGGTCGACGAGAACACGCAGAAGATGGTGAGACTGTTCGTGCCGCGATCGAGAATGTCACCGAAATAATAGCAGTCGTCGATTCCGTCGAAGCGAAGTCCCGGGTGACCGTTGTAAAGCGGATCCACGAGCACCGCCCGTTCCGTCAGCGTATTGTGCTCCCCGTCGTGGTGGGCCAGAGTCTGGTCCCGCCAGTACCATACGGGGTCACCGTTCTCAGCTGGATTGTCGACGCCCTTTTGCGCATCGGCGTCAGCCCTCAACCACAACTTCAGGGCCTGGTCATTCCAGACAATTGAAGGCTCGTCGTTCGCGGCGAGCACGGTTGCACTCGGCGCTACGTAGCGTGCATCCACGGCGTATTTGTCCTGCAGGTACCAGCCCACCGCGTTTTGTTCAGCCGGAGTCAGGGCGCCCTTGTACATGATGACTTCGGCTATCTGACCTTTCCAAGAGTAGTCGCCACTGGAGGAGGATGCGATGCAAAGAGGTCCGCTGTTCTCCTGTGATCCGATCGAAGAGATGTCAAGCGTCGCGGGTGTTGCACCGTCCATAGACTGGTACATCGTGTCGCCGTGATCAACAACCAAGACCGCAATACGTGGACTCCCGTCGAATAACGTTGAATAGTCCGTTCCCACAGGTCCAACGCCTCCTTGGTTTACCCCGTCGCCATACCATGTCCACAGCCCCGGGGTGGGATGGTCTGATCTGTAGAAACCAACAGCATACTTGTCGTTGTCGGTTGCCTTCTCCATCAACCGTTTGTTTACGGGGAACGTGCTGGTGCTCGACGAGAAGACAAAAAAGATCGTGAAACTGTCCGTGCCCTGGTCGAGGACGTCACCGAGGTAATAGTAGTCGTCGGTCCCGTCGAACTCGAGCGCCGGCTGACCGTTATGAGCCGAGTCAACGAGTATCGCCCGCCTGGCTTCCGTATTATTCCAACCGTCGTGCGGTGTGGTTGACTGATCGCGCCAGTACCATACGGGATCACCGTTCTCGGCCGGGTCCGCACCGGCGTCATCTGTTTCCACACCCGCATCGGCTCTCAGCCACAGCTGTATGGCATTGCTGTTCCAAGTGGCATCGGGTTCACCGTTGACGCCAATGATGTCCGCACTCACCGGCCCCGCTGCAAACAGTGCAACCATGATTGCACTCAGACTTGTGAACTTGATTCTCATCACGTACCTCCGTTTCGGCTGCCCAACAGCCTGCTGAACCACCATGCACACATCCACTACTACCACTGCTATCATCCTGATTATATTTATAAACATAATATTACTCCTTGTTTCTTGTTTCACCCATAATTAACTCCCCCGCCAAAACCACTGACAGTTCCAATAGTTTCTGTATATTACTCCTTTTTTGTTGTTTCACCCCTAATTAACTTTCCCGCCAAAACCACTGATGGTTCCAATAGTTTCTGTCCACGCATCAGCGTGTTCATCATTTCCACGGCACGTTCTGCCTGTGCTTCAACATCAAATTCCACGCGCGTCACCGACTTATGATATGGCAAATCACACCCCAGGTTAGAGTACGTAATCAACTGCAGATCTTCCGGTAACTTCAGCCCCAACTGCAATATCGCCCGTAAAACACCTTTGCAAAGTACATCGTCATACACAATAATACCATCTGGCCGATGTACATGCTCGGAATCCTTCCACATCCTCATAAAAAGATCATAGCCATGCTGCTCCGTCCAACCACCTTCACCATGCACAATCATTTCATTACGGCAACTCATCCCGCATTTAATTGCTATTTCAGATGCCATTCTTATTTCAGCCTGCCGTTCAATGAACTCTGAAGATTCGTAATTAGGCTTGGTAAACAAAAAACTAATATCACGACAGCCGGTATCTTTAAGATGCTCGACGCTTTGGCGCAAAAAGTCATTACGATCAAAGCAAACACAATATTGTCCTAGCTGGTGCAGATGCACCACTGGCACACCAGCGGTCTCAAGTTCCTTTTCCAATTCCCGAAGATGGTAAAAGCTGAAAACTCCACGCAACCGCGGAAGCACCGCCTCATTCAGTAAATCTAGAGTGAAAGGAAACTCATCGCCAGAAACGGTACTAACACCCATATGAAACTTAAACGAGCATTGAGGATTAAAATCATGCATCACTGTCCGCAAAGCTGAACAAGTCATGCGATATACAGGCGATGCATCGGCTGTCATCGCGCTCTGAGTGAGTACTACCGCCATCTCTCCCGTTGCCATCCGATCCGCCACAAAAACACCTTTTCGAGATTTTCGTTCAATCAGCCCACAACGTTCAAGTTCTGCGTATGCGCTAACAAGGGTGAACTGACTGACAGATAATTCCGCCATCAGATCTTTTACCGAAGGAAGAGGAACTCCAGGCGACATAGATCGAATACGTTCACGCAACAAATAATACGTTTTTTTACTGAGTGTCATACTTGAATCCTTAATTATCATTATTAAAACATCGATCCCGTAGTGTTGACACAACTATAACGATACAGAGAATTTATGTCAATACTTTTTTACATTTTTTAATACTTCCTTGTTTTTATAGTTGAATAGGGCTTCCTGTTTAATGTGAAATAGGACGCTACGCTGCTGTCGCACACGACCAAAGGAAGTGAGTCCCGCTGAGCGGGATTGTGACAGCAATTTAACCATTAAAGATAAACAATTTAGAAGCTAGTTTTGCTAGTCACGCAAGGCGGGAAGCATAGCGAATGGCCTACGGGTCGAACAAATATAAATGAGCCTCAATAATTGATAAAGAGCCTAATTATCTTCTAATTTGAAACTTCGACTATGGCAAGTGTTCAATTTTGGTGAGACGTAAATCGGAGAATATTAATCTATGAAGTCAAAGATACGATGACCTCTCATTCATCCCTATCGCCACAATTAGGGAAAGTAATCTCTGCCCAAATAGGCTTATGATCAGATAGCGGCTTTTCAAGTTCAATGATTCCACCACTCACAAAACGAGCTTTTGATGCACGATTAACCAAAATATGATCAATTAGCTTTGGCTCTCCACTTTTACGAAGCTTGGTTGGCCAAGTAAACTCTTTTTTTAAATCGAGATCAAGATCTCGCCAGCATACACGCATCTGTTTTTCCAAAACACTCAAAGCCGGAGAACCAACCGATACATTGAGATCGCCCATTAGAACAATCCTTTTGCAAGTGTCTTTGGCCAACACATTATCAGAGATATCGTCCGTATGACCACGATACTTAAACTTGCCATCTTTACCCATAGCAGTATTAGCACAAACATGAGTAGAGTAAACTGATATCTCTACACCGTCAATTTTTGTTTTGGCATGCACAACACTACAAGGATTCCAGCCATGACCGGTAATCAGGTATTCTTTAGTATCAAATAATTCCGTCCTGCTGAGAATAGATTTATACTTATCTTTGTGATTGGCGGAAGAAATTTTACCTACATAATAATACTTCATTCCTGCAGCTTTACCAACCTCTTCGATCCATCTGCCAGCAGGCGCCTCATTAAAACCAACAATATCCGGTTTGAATGACTTAAGCATCAAGCCGAAATCTCTAGAGGTGGCACTTTTACCATACTCAACATTATAACTGATACACCGCAGCTGAACCGAATCATTAGTTGACACATTTGTAAAAGAGACACATCCATTTAGAAAAAGACAGAAGATTACTGCCACAACCATAATATTATTAATTTTCATTTCAATCCTTTATACTTATTAAGGTACTGTCAAAAGTTTTGTCTTTTTTTCAGACCTGTTTGTTTTCTACGAAAGAGTGTACAGTTCACATTAAAAAAATGTAAATGGTAAACAGTAAACGATGGTGCTGCCTTGCAACTTATCTATATAAAACACCTGCAGCTGTGTCCGGACGTAGCCCGACGGGCGAATACTGAAGCTAATCCGCATGTTTTTATAATTAATAATTTAGAGCCCCTTTCAAAAGTCAAGATACTTTGTTTTTATTACAAAACAAGGGGCAACGTCCTAGGTATAATACAACAGCTAAACAAAAGGGTGACTCGAACCTAATTTATCTTATTTGTTAAAATTATAATTACTCGACATTGCAAATAAAAAGGCAACTACTTTTCTTAACCTCTATGGGATGCTTCCAAATGAGTATTGCGTAAGATCGTGACTCAATATTCAATGTAACCAAGCCATTTTCACAAGGAACAGACAGCCCCGTAATTGCATCTGTCAAAATAGCTGACTCTGGTATTTCCAGGCTCTTTTCTATTATAATTACCGCTGTTATAGGGTTGTCGGTGTTATTAAATGGAACAAGCATGACTCCTTCAGAATTCCGATAAGCCGATATTACAATATCCTTAGATATTGGTGTTTCAATTCTACATGGAGTATTGCTGTCCCAGTAGGGAAGGAATTCAAGGTCGTCACCCCACCCAAAATCATCTTGGATTTCACGGATTCCATAGACTGCAGGACCTGTGTCATTATCCCATCCCGGATCGATTGCACCATCATGCAGTAAAGCCAATCCGGCAAGATGCCAAATCGCCTTTTTGTTTTTTGTATAATGTGTCTCCCGAAACTCATCAAATTCATCTGGTTTTAGAAGCATTACCGAACGAAGAAACTGGGGCATAATACAAGTTATAATCCCCCACGGACGAGGGAGAAAATTCACTCTGTATTTTTCAAGAGAGATTAAATCATAATAATTTGAATACTGGGCGACATGATACACATGATGTTCACCATCCCATGTCATCTCCGCAAATCCATGGATTGGAGCAACGAGGAATCCGGAATCGTGATAAACTATGGGAGCATTTGGGTCGTGCTCTTTGAGCATAGTGTAAATCCGCTTTGCGAGCTTTCTCATACCGCGAATACGAAATGTTTCGCGTAAATCTCCATTTGAATCTTCCCAGCCACATCCGTGGGCTGTATTGGAACAGCGATATTGTGGCTGAACAAAGTCAAAATACAGCCCGTGCAAATCAGCATCCTCAACAAATCCTTTCAACTTCCACATATAAAAGTCTCGATACGATTCACTGTTAGGACAAATATAAATATAAGATCCCCAACGCTCAGCCACAGAATGTTCATGATTGACTTTATTTCGTTCCTGGGGAAGCATTCTCCAAGTTTCACCAAAATATTTATATTCGGGGCTATATGGGTTTGTTGTCAGGAAAGAAAGATACGGAAGCCAATTAATTCCTTGTTTTATTTTTGCTGCATACTTTTCGCGAAAACCTTGTACCATCTCCGGATAACCATACAATTTTGTTATATAATCACCTTGCCACCAAAGCTTTAACTTCTTGCCATTTGATCGTAGATCAGTTCGCCATTTGCTAGGAAGCTCCTTTACAGGTGTAGCCATTATGCCAAAACCAATATTTCGTTCCCGTGTTTCCTGACTTGCTGCATCAATTAATCGGATACGAACACAAGGTTGGGTCCCTTCTATTATTATTTCTGCAGAATTACTGTAATCCTTTAGAGACCATCCACGCAAATCATCTGCAAACCACTGTATTCCACACGACTCATCACCAAACCAGAATACCGGCCATTCACCAAGAAGATTCTTTTTCCAGCCCGATTCAGGAATTATACCGCTGGTATTGAGAAAAGCTGTTCCATCATTAACAAGTTTTACAACCTCGCAATTGATTGGAATTTCGAATGCGATATCCTTCGGAAAAGGAGAACCATTCAATGGAATACATTTAATATCAAACCAGTAAAAACCATCGTATTCGATGGTCCCTTTTAACTCAACTTGGACGTCACCATCACTGAATACTGAAGTGTACTCCACAACAGTAGCACTCTTCTGCAGCCACTTAATTTCCTCGCCACTCATCGGTATCGGTGTCCACTCGCCTGATTGGTCGCGTACAACAAATTTCACGTGGCCACCGGTAATACTACGGCCTTGGCTTGTGATTTCTTCAGGGAGACCAGTTTTTCCGAGTACGTACTGCCTTCCCCATATATTCACAGTATTGTTATCATCAACAATTATCGGAGTCCACGGAACGGGAACAGTATCTGATTCTCCAATATTATTTCCATCCCATGGGGTCGGAGAGGAATAGATTACGAAGGATTCCTTTCGTACAATCAAAGCCCTTGAATCGTAGTCCAGTAACTCAGCTACAATTTCATAATCACCCGGTTCTACGGAATCAAGACTCAGCGTGAGTTCTATTTCCTTTTCATTGAGATTGAAAAGACTTTGAACTACAACCGTTCCGTCTGGTCTAAGCAAAGATAATTTACCATGTAGCCCCTTGTCTGAACTGTAATTTTGAAATATTCCGACACAAAGCTTCTTTTCTTCAATCTCGGTGTAAATGTACTTTAAAACAAAGGGGAATGGATCTGGAATCTGGTTAATCACAACCCTGTCTACCGTCATGGATGTAGCCGTAGTATACCCAGCATTGAGACCAAATTTCATGTCAACAGCCGGAATATTCCACGAATCGCCTCCATCCGGACTTGTAGTATTTGAGTCGAACAACAGCGTTCCGCCACATGAGAGAGTCGCCTGTGTCTCACTTAGAGTCAATGCCCAATTTCCAGTGAAGTTAGTCCCATCCAAGCTGATAGAAGCAGATTGGTATGATTCACCAGTAACCCTCATCTGGATATCAATCTGAGAATTTGCAGCATCGGTTGTGAAACGAACGCAATTTACGTTGGCGTCATCGTCAAGGAGAAGTATCCGGGCTCCATTTTTATCTACGGATTCCCATGCTGTTAAATTAACGTAAATTATGCCATTAGTTGTGTTCCATGCTTCGCGGGTTTGAATTCTGTTAGCACTAAGGCTAATTATCGAGTCTGCCACTATAGGAAGGCCGCCCGACGACCATTGCCACTTGGCATTATCATAACTTGTACCAGGAAAATCATCATCGAACACAACCGTAAAAGGATCTGGAATCTGGGTAATCACAACCCTGTCTACCGTCATGGATGTGGCCGCAGTATACCCCCCAATGAGGCCAAATTTCATATCAACAGCCGGAAGATTCCACGAAACGCCGGAATCCGGACTCGTAACATTTGAGTCGAACAATAACGTTCCGCCTCGAGAGAGGGTCACATGTGTCGTACTTAGGGTCAATGCCCAATTTCCTGTAAAGTTACTCCCATCCAAGCTGATAGAGGTAGACTGGTATTCTAAGTCACCAGTAACCCTCATCTCGATATTAATCTTAGAATTCACAGCATCGGTTGTGACACGAACGCAATTTACGCAGGCTTCATCGTCCTGAAGGATTATCCGGGCTCCATTTTTATCTACAGCTTCCCATGCTGTTACATTAACGGAAATTATGCCATTAATGGTGTTCCATGCGTCGCAGGTTTTAATTCTGTTAGCACTAAGGCTAATTATCGAGTCAGCCACTATAGGAAGACCACCCGCCCCCCAATCCCACTTGGCAGTATCATAACTTGTACCAAGAAAATCATCATCGAACACAACCGTTAAAGGATCGAGAACCTGGGTAATCACAACCCTGTCTACCGTCATGGATGTGGCCGCAGTATACCCCCCAATGAGACCAAATTTCATATCAACAGCCGGAATATTCCACGAATCGCCTCCATCCGGACTTGTAGCATTTGAGTCGAACAACAGCATTCCGTCGAGCGAGAGGGTAGCCTTTGTCGTACTTAGGGTCAGTGCCCAATTTCCTGTGAAGTTAGTCCCATCCAAGCTGATATAGACATGCTGGTATAATTCACCAGTAACCCTCATTTCAACCTCAATCCGAGAATTTACAGCATCGGTTGTGACACGAACGCAATTTACGCAGGCTTCATTGTCCTGGAGGATTATCCGGGCTCCATTTTTATCTACAGCTTCCCATGCTGTTACATTAACGGAAATTATGCCATTAATGGTGTTCCATGCGTCGCAGGTTTTAATTCTATTAGCACTAAGGGTAATTATCGAGTCAGCCACTATAGGAAGACCACCCGCCCCCCAATCCCACTTGGCAGTATCATAACTTGTACCAAGAAAATCATCATCGAACACAACCGTCGCAGTAGCTAAAGAAACAGACGACATCACAAGCACAACACTAATCAGTCCTAAAATCCCTCGTTTCATATCACACTTTCTTCCTTGTTTGTATTAATAGACTCTAAAGCACAACTCACTCATGCTAGCGAGTCTTCAACTCTCACTTATAGCTAATTAATCTTCACGGGCATCACTTCCTTATATATTAACTAGACCCAATCTGAGAAGCCACAATCAAGCCCATATTTTTTTAATGCAATTAGGGGGCAAGTGACAGAAGTCATGTAAACAGGATTTTGTTTATAGTCTCCCTCGGGATGCATACATTCCCAAGGCGACCCAAACTCAGAGCCTTTGCGAAAGTCACCCTCACGCAATTCTTCAATATATTCCTTAAAAAGCTTCGTTGCCAAATCCGTGTTTATCTGTGCTATAGCATAGGCAACCCAGCCGGTCGGGGTATTCCAATATGCCCCGTCCTGATAAGTGTTTTTCTTATGTGGGCCAACCATAGATTCCCATAGTGTGGCTTCACTATAATCATCACATTCGCGAACATGGCGGATATTTCCACGATAAGCAAGCGTCCCGTTCTCATATGACTCGGCCAGGGCCTTGCAGACAATCTTCTCGATGTCATAAAACCAGTCTCAAGTGACATCGCGTAATCACGCACCCAAAAAGCTGGGTAACAGTTCCGCCCGCCAGGACGAATGATAGTATCACCGGTCATATTCGGTCCGTATGATGCAACGTCCTGCCCCGGCCCGACTCGCGATGCTTCTATGACATCCGCTGTGATCTTCTTGAGAAAAACTATATCCTCAGCCGGAAGTTTTGATTGATTTTGGTTTGTGTGCATAAACAATACTTTCTGTGTTTTCACTCATCAGAATCAGATTCGATTCTGTACAATTCCATCTGCCCTGGCGCCAGCCATGCTTTTACGGTAGCGAAATCCTGGCCACTTTTCAGGCAAAGGTATGGATCTACAACTCCATCAACTTCTTCACCTCCCCAGTCAACGCGCCAAACGCTTGGTTTAATACCCTTAAAAGCTACTTTTGCATTGGTGGAATCAGTCTGACTGTTATTAACGACTGCTACATAATCCCTACCATTCTGGTCTTTAAATTCTGAAAGAATCAATGGAGTCGTTGAACCTGCGTAGTGAATCAGAGTGCTGTCCTGTAGAGAAGATGGAAATCCCGCCCAGGACCTTCCGATATGGTATACTTTAATAAGTTCCAGATTTTCGACAATCGAAGCATGCCATTTAAGAAACGTTCTATTTGTTCGGCTCAGCCATTCGAATGTTTCAGTTCGCTCCCAATGTTCATCTATCGGCGCAATGCGGAAATTTGCATGCGGTTTGCGCATATAGAAGAAAAACCACATTATTCCTTTTGCTCCATGAGCGACAGCCGTATTCAATTGCCAACGGAAGTCATTTTCCGTCGGGCAACGAAAACTAAAATGTCCGGTGGATAACTGTGTTACCCACATGGGAATTCCATGCCGTTTGGAAGCAGCCTGGTACTCTTTGAGATTATTAAAATACATTTCCCAACCATCATGCCCTTCAAAACAATCCGGCAAAGGCAGCATTTGGGCATAACAATCATAAGACAATAATTTTGTCTTGGATCGTTTTACAAACGCATCAAGATAATCCGCGTAGCCATAATATCCAATACAGGGAATACCCGGGTCTTTTTTCAAATTATCAACAAAAGGAATGAAATTTAAAAACGGTGTCAGGTGCGGTGCCTCTTCAACTTGAATTTTCACTGCCTGGCATGCTTTTTCAAAATTATCAGCAGTCGGCTCATCGCCGACATGAAAGCCAAAAACTGCCGGATGGCTACCGAAATCCTTAATTGCCTGTAAAAAACCAGCACGATATTGATCAAAATTAACATTCATCCAAGAGTAACCTCTGGTATCAGCAAGAATTACCCGAATGCCCTTTTCATGAGCTGCATCAAGAACCTTAATCATGTCTCCGACCTTATGAATCGCCGGATCAAAACCAGGACTCATCGCCAGTGTCATACCAGCATCAGCCCAATCCTTTACTGCTTCAGGACCCATACAATCCAACGGACAATAGTTCCAGAAACCAATAGGAAATTTTGTTGTGATTTCCGGTTTTACAATTTTTTCCATTCTTACAACCTTTCTTAATTAATTAACAAACTTATACAGACAATTTGGCCTTATCACCTTTATTTTTCAATATCCAATTTCCAATCTCGACAGGTAGCGGTCAACCTTCCAACTCGTTCACCTGCGAAACGATCCTGCCGCTCAAATCGTCCGGTCAAAACTTCATCTCATAACCGAAATGCGTATCAGCCAAGGCATAAAATTTTATATCAGTACTCATGTTTTAATTCTTCCAAATAAGTATTGCGTAGGATCGTGAATCAAGATTCAATTTAACTAAACCATTTTGGCAAGGAATAGGCTGCCCCGTCACTGCATCAGTCAAAATAGCTGATTCTGGTATTTCCAAGCCCTTTTCTATTATAATTACCGCTTTTATAGGCTTGTCGGTGTTATTAAATGGAACAAGCATGACTCCTTTAGAATTTCGATAGGCCGATATTACAATATCCTTAGATATGGGGTTTTCAATTCTACATGGAGTATTGCTGTCCCAGTAGGGAAGAAATTCAAGGTCGTCACCCCACCCAAAATCATCCTGAATTTTACGAATTCCATAAACTGCAGGCGCCACAGATTGGGCCCAGCCAACATCAATAGCACCGTCATGCAGTAAAGCTAATCCCGCAAGATGCCATATCGCCTTTTTATTTTTCTTGTAATGGTTCGCCCGGTATTGATCCAACGAACCAGCCTTTTCGATATCCTCGGGCTTCAACAGCATTATCGAACGCAAGAACTGTGGTAAAACGCAAGTTACAATACCCCACGTACGGGGAACAAAATTAACTCTATATTGCTCCAGTGATATTAAACCATAATAATGTCTATGTTGGGCAACATAATGCACATGATGCTCGCCATCCCATGTCATCTCCGCAAATCCATGGATCGGGGCAACGAGTAGTCCTGAATCGTGATAAACTATGGGAGCATTTTGGTCATGCTCTTTAAGCATAGTGTAAATCCGCTTGGCGAGCTTTCTCATACCACGAATACGTAATGTTCCGCGTAAATCTCCATTTGAGTCTTTCCAGCCACATCCGTGGGCTGTATTGGAACAGCGATATTGTGGCTGAACAAAGTCAAAATACAGCCCGTGCAGATCTGCATCCTCAACAAATCCTTTCAACTTCCACATATAGAAGTCTCGATACGATTTACTGCTGGGGCAAATATAAACATAAGAGCCCCATTTCTTAGCCACAGAATGTTCCTGATTGACTTTCTTGCGTTCCTGGGGAAGTCTTCTCCAATTTTCACCAAAATATTTGTATTCAGGGCTATATGGATTTGTTGTTAGGAAGGAAAGATACGGAAGCCAATTAGTTCCTTGCTTCATTTTTGCTGCATACTTTTCGCGAAAACCTTTTACCATCTCCGGATAACCATACAATTTTGTTATATAATCACCTTGCCACCAAAGCTTTAACTTCTTGCCATTTGACCGTAGATCAGTTCGCCATTTGCTAGGAAGCTCCTTTACAGGTGTAGCCATTATGCCAAAACCAATATTTCGTTCCCGCTTTTCCTGACTTGCTGCATCAATTAATCGGATACGAACACAAGGTTGGGCTCCTCTTATTATTATTTCTGCAGAATTACGGTAATCCTTTAGAGACCATCCACGCAAATCATCTGCAAACCACTGTATTCCACCCGACTCATCACCAAACCAGAACACCGGCCATTCACCAAGAAGATTCTTTTTCCAACCCGATTCAGGAATTATACCACTATTATTGAGAAAAGCTGTTCCACCATTAACAAGTTTGACAACCTCGCAATTGATTGGTATTTCGAATGCAACATCCTTCTGAAAAGGAGAACCATTCAATGGGATACATTTAATATCAAACCAGAAAAAACCATCGTATTCGATGGTTCCTTTTAAATCAATCTGAACTTCACCATCACTGAATACTGAAGTATACTCCACAACAGTATCATTTTTCTGCAGCCAATTAATTTCCTCGCCACTCATCGGTGTCCACTGGCCTGATTGGTCGCGTACAACAAATTTCACGTGGCCACCGGTAATACTACGGCCTTGGCTTGTAATTTTTTCAGGGAGACCAGTTTTTCCGAGTACGTACTGCCTTCCCCATATATTCACAGTATTGTTATCATCAACAATTATCGGAGTCCACGGAACTGGAACAGTATCAGATTTTCCAATATTATTTCCCTCCCATGGGGTCGGAGAGAAATAGCTCCTGAAGGATTCCTTGCGTACAACCAAAGCTCCTGAATTTTTGTCAAGTAACTCAGCTACAACTTCATAATCACCCGGTTTTACGGACTCAAGATTCAGCGTGAGTTCTATTTCCTTTTTTTTGAGTTTGAAAGGTCTTTGAACTACAACCGTTCCGTCTGGTCTAAGCAAAGATAATTTACCGTGCAGCCCCTTACCTAAACTGTAATTTTGAAATATCCCGACACAAAGCTTCTTTTCTTCAATCTTGGTGTAAATGTACTTTAAAACAAATTGTTCAGTCTGTACTGAGAATGGATGAATACTATAATAAAGGTCTTGCTTGCCCTCACTAATGCGAACAATCAATTCATCGTCTTTCGAGACTTCACCATTATAAGACACTTTCGCCTCGGGAGAACCTGGGGATAAATCAACGGTTTTATCGAACAGCTTGAATTCGGATTTCTTCAGGAATCCTGTTACGCGATACTTAGCATCTGCCTTTTCATTTATTTTTATATTGATCCCGGCCTTGCCTTCAGTCAGTGAACTTTTCTCGATATCCACAGAAATCCGTGGCCCCTTATCCCGCATCACCAATTCAGCAAACTTATCGCGAACATTATAAGCACCTGTGTTTGACAGAGAACAGTACATTCTCTCAGGATACGTCCGACAAAGATTGATTCTCAACCTGTTACTTCTACCTACATCTCCCAATTGCAAACGAGAAATTGCTATTTCGGCTGACCACTTATTGGCTTTAACTTGCTGGTTCAGCTTGATTGACTTGCAATTCCAACTGGGCGGATTCTTCACCGAACTTAACTCATCATAAATGCTTCCTTTTGAATTGAAAATAAAATGATAATTATCTTCGCTATTATCGGTTGTTATAAAAACCTCATAGCTGTCATCATCCCAGACTTGTCCATCCCTCGCTCTTTGCTTGGAAATCAACTCACCCGATAAAGGAGAAGTAAATCCAAAGTAAAAATAATTCGTATCGGCAGAAACATACAATTGTATTTCAGGTAATTCCGTAATCCCCTCTGGGTATGAAATATGCCCGCTTCCACTGAAAGAATATTCGTTGTCCCCTATTAGCCCATCACATACAGGAGCCACATTGCAGGACGGTATAGTCAACTTTAAAGGCAACATGGTAGATGCCAAAGCCTGCGTATCAACAAATATCATGCTAAGACAACATAGAACAACACAACCTATACTTCTCAATCCTTCAACCATTTTATTAACTCCTTCATATTGTAAATTTATATATTCATTCTATTCTTAATTAACCGCTTGAGTCCTAAACAATCAAGTTTACATCATCGCATGACGACTGGGTTCGTCTATGCCATTTCTCCTTTCTCGTCCGTTATTTGGCAACGGAATTTATTGTGTGAGAGTGAAGGTTCGTCTTGAAATGCCTTTTCCTCAAACCGAACACGTCCATCCAACTACTTCCTTCACTCATAATACTTCTCCAACAATAACTATCCTTTTGTAAATAAAGCACTTATATCAATTTTCAACAGTTAAACTATCAACCTTAGTTTTACGGTTGAGTGGATAAACATGCATTTCAGTCCATAAAACAAGTGAATGACTTTTGTGTTTTTACCTTTTTGGGTGATGATAAAAAAAACATATATTATCCAATTCCAATCACAGATCGGACACTATCCAGCTCTGCGGAACAAATAACGTTGTTTGGGTTAGCTTTGCTAATCCCGCATTGCGGGATAGAGTCGGCTCGGTGAGCCGAGAAACAAATCAACCGTAAAATCAAGGACTATCAAGACAAAAGGCTACAAATCCATTTAAAATTTGTCTGTATAATTTCTATACGCCGCAAGGCTCCGGGAATCTCGAAATTGCATTCGTAATTAAATGGCCCAACATATCCTATTTTTCTAAGCGCCTCTATAAACATTTCCCAATCAACAACTCCCTGGCCAGCCAACAGATGCTGTTCATCCACGCCTCCGTAATCTGAGATATGTAACGTAAACAGGTGTTTTCCAAGTTTCTCGACAATATGTGGCAGATTTCTGTAGTCTCCCATAAGATGATTAGTATCAAGGCATACACCTACTATTTCCGGATCAAATTCTGCTATAATATCAATCAATTCATCAACATTGTTGCCAATACAATCTCGCGGAAGAAATTCCACTGCTATTTTTGTCCCTGTCTTTGCTGATTCTCGGCTTAAATATTCCAATGCCTTCTTCAACTGCTCTATCCTTGATGCTCTTTCAGATTCAAAAACAGGTTCACTGCTGGAATGAAAAACAACCATTTCAGCATTAAAATACCTAGCCAATTCAATCGATTCCAACGCATTGGAAATACCAGACAAATACTCATCTTCATCAAGACTTGAAAAATCATATCCTTCTCCGAATTGAGCGTGTATGGAAAACACCCGGATCGAACTGTGAAGCAACATCCTTTTTTCGTCTGAATCTAAGGTCTTCCAAAACTTTGTAGTAAGTTCCATGGTTTTCACTCTTGAATCCACCATGGATTGGAGAATATCAGGCGTGACTCGATCTGTTATCCTGTTCAATGAAATACCTAATGAAGAAACAAATATGTCTTTCCACTCAAAAACAGACCTCTTTTGCGATTCATCATCTTGTGATACTGCAATCATTACCATCCTCTATTCTATTATTCATCTGTTTCGACTCCGCTTCGCCTCGTAGCCATAAAAGACAATCGCCCGGCACAATTCACTCGCCGGGCATTGCCACGTTCACTTGCTCCTGTCATTATTGGATTACAATAAGCGTGCCTTTAGGGGGAACAGGGGGGACATAAGTCAATCCGACCACAACCCTGTCTACCGTCATGGATGTAGCCGTAGTATACCCAGCATTGAGACCAAATCTCATGTCAACCGCCGGAATATTCCACGAGCCGCCTTCATCCGGACTCATAGTATTTGAGTCGAACAACAACATTCCGCCACGTGAGAGAGTCGCCTGTGTCGTACTTAGGGTCAATGCCCAATTTCCAGTGAAGTTAGTCCCAGCCAAGCTGATAGAGGAGGACTGGTATGATTCACCAGTAACCCTCATTTGGATATCAATCTGAGAATTTGCAGCATCGGTTGTGAAACGAACGCAATTTACGTTGGCGTCATCATCAAGGAGGAGTATCCGGGCTCCATTTTTATCTATAGCTTCCCATGCTGTTACATTAACAGAAATTATGCCATTAGTGGTGTTCCATGCGTTGCGGGTTTGAATTCTGTTAGCGCTAAGGCGAATTATCGAGCCACCCACTATAGGGGCGCCGCCCGACGACCATTGCCACTTGGCATTATCATAACTTGTACCAGGGAAATCATCATCGAACACAACCGTTAACAGATCTGGAACCTGGGTAATCACAACCCTGTCTACCGTCATGGATGTGGCCGCAGTATACCCCCCAATAAGACCAAATCTCATATCAACAGCCGGAATATCCCACGAACCGCCTCCATCCGGACTCGTAACATTTGAGTCGAACAACAACGTTCCACCGCGTGAGAGGGTCACATGTGTTGCACTTAAGGTAAACTCCCAATTTCCTGTAAAGTTACTCCCATCCAAGTTGATAGAAGTAAACTGGTATAACGATTCACCAGTAACCCTCATCTCAATATTAATCTTAGAATTTGCAGCATCGGTTGTGACACGAACGCAATTTATGCTGCCTACACCGTCTTGAAAGATAATCCGTGCTACATTTTCATCTACAGCTTCCCATGCTGTTATATTAGCGGAAATTATGCCATTAGTGGTGTTCCATGCGTCGAGGGTTTGAATTCTGTTAGCACTAAGGGTGATTATCGAGTCAGCCACTACAGGGAGGCCGCCAGCCAACCACTGCCACTTGGCAGAATCATACCCCGTACCCGGGAAGTCATCATCGAATACAACCGTCGCAGTAGCTAACGAAACTAACGACATCACAACCACAACACTAGCCAGCCCTAGAATTCCTCGTTTCATACCACACTTCCTTCCTTGTTCTTGTTAATAGTCATTTTCATTTTTCAACTCCTTTATTTTCTTGTTAATAGTCATTTTCATTTTTCAACTCCTTTATTTTCTTGTTAATAGACTCTAAAACAAAACTCACTCACGCAAGCAAGTCTTCAACTCGCATTTATAGCTCATTAATCTTCCCTTTCCTTTATTTTCTTGTTAATAGACTCTAAAGCAAAACTCACTCGCGCAAGCGAGTCTTCAACTCACACTTATAGCTAATTAATCTTCATTGGCATCACATCCTTATATATTGCTAGCTTTATATATTAACTAGCTTTATGGGTGTCACCGGGTTTCCACATTGCACGAACAGCTACGTTGGCGGCACAGCTTGCAGCGTTTCGAATGCGAAGAAGAAGTTCATCTACCACCCTTCGCCCGAAATCTTCGTGATTTACCTCCAAACAACTCCAATTAATCTCAGGAGGAACCGCATGCCCTACACTGCTTAAAGTTATAACCCCCAGATCCTTACCTGGAACAAGATTGGACATTTTCATCGCTTGGTAAACCCCATCAAGAAGAAAGTCATCGGCGATATAGATCGCATCCGGTCTGTCTTCAGAAGACAACAACTTCATAGTATTATCAATAATGTCGCCTATCGCATAATCAGTCTGCATAATCCGGCGATATTCTGAACCGGCCTGAACCATCGAATGTTCGTACGCATAAGTCAATAGCCTAGCATTCATATCTCCGGATATGGAGGAAATCATTCCAATCTTTTTGAACCCCTCGTTTGCCAGGAAGTAAACCGCTCTGCAAACCGCTTCTTCACAGTCCATAACCATGACCGGTTGATAATCCATCGGCAGAGAACCAGTCAGAAAAAACAAAATAGGTACTTTTTGTTCACGAGCCACTTCGATAAAGATGTTGATTCTTTTCAAAACATTCGGAGAAGCATCAATCATATAGCCATCGCCTGGATTCTCACGCAACATGCGATATAACGCGTCATCAGATAGCAAAACACCACCAGCCCCTCGCCATGAATAGACCGTAATTTCATGGCCCATCTCGTTGCAGAAACTTGTCATCCCGCCAAGAACTTTTGCATAAACTCCCCTGCTAAGGTTTCCCCACAGTTTAAAAGCATAACCCTTTGCGTCTCTCTTGCCGCCAAACTCCTTACCGTATTCCATCGAAAGCTTACTTTTGAAATCAAAAAGAACATGTGGATCGATCACTTCATGGTCCGGAATGTCGCTATTTGTCAGGTATGATGCCATATCAGGAATTCTTCTCAGGAAGGTTCCTTTACCGCGATGGCGCTCCAGTATCCCTCTCTCTTCAAAATCACCAAGAATAGTGCGAAGTCTGCGCATACCAATGTTCAGCGTGTCAGCAAGCCGCTCCTCAGGAAGCAGTTTCATCCCGCAATTCGCCGGTGGCTGACTAAATGCGTGTTCCATTCTCGCAACAAAAGATGTTCTATGTTTATTTTTGGGCATGTATTCCTTTCTCTCCAATAATGTAATCAATATATACTGATTAATGACAATATCAGAACATAATAGATTACTTACGTCAACAAAAAAATTACACAACTTTTCCTGTAAAAACCAAGACATTGCAAACCAACGACTTACAGTAGAAAAAAAAGAAACAGCACCGAGAGTTCGATGAAGGACAGATCAGGCTAACACGCTGTTTTAGCAATTTAGAGCAATTCACGGTTGATCTGTCGTATACCTGTTACCTGCGGCTTCGATTGATCTTCTCTAAAAAACACAACATAGCTCACTATGCTTCTATTTTTTTGAGAAGCCAACCTTGTCCTCGCTAACACATCTACACGACATCTCAATCGTTCATTGCTCTAGGTGTGGACGGGTGTGGGGATTTTGTCTCCAATAGACTCATGCCAAACTCGTGAAGTCGTCTCAATGCTGACAACTCCTCAGGCTTTTCACACCATTTATTGATCTCTATAACGAAGAACCCATCATACTCCATAGACTCAAGACTGTTAAACAATGAGGGAAAATCTATAACGCCCTGTCCGGGTAGCCAGTGTTGTTCGGAATGTCCATTATTGTCTGATATATGAAGACTTATCAGTCTGTCTTTGACTTTACATACTACATCTGGAAGTTTTTCCTGCAGATTACTATGGTTAACATCGACGCACATAGATAAAACTTCCGGCGGGTAACTTCGTACAAAATCAATAATTTCTGATGATGGAACATAGCGCTGGTTAGTTGGTTTGTCAGGTACAGTTTCCATTAACAGGCGAATACCAAGGCTTCTTGCGTGCTCCGTCCATTCATCAAGAATCTCACGCCACTTAAGATCAAAATTTTTATCCAGAAAACGGTGATCCCAATGCAGAACGTGATTTTTGGCGCCAATTCTACTACCTTTTTCCATCGAATTCTTCATACAGTCAACGGCTTCTCTATTAATCTCTCCATTTTCTTTAAGCGGCGGATACTGGACGAGATGCCAGTTAGGTATTTCAATTTCACATTCTTTTGCTTTTTTGCGCAAGTCATCCAATACGGTTATATTATCGTCAAAGTCTAACCTGTCCACCACTTCCAAATACTTGAAGCCCGCTTCCCAGAGGAGCGGAAGCAGGTTTGGAAGACTACTAATTTCAACGTGATTAAACAACCCGGTTGATAAAGTTAATTTCATTTTTATATTATTCCTTTAGTTTATAAAAAAAATCTGCATTCTTATTTGATTACATATTTTTTATTGTGATCCCATACTTATGCCAATGGTTCAATTGCTGCAAGACGGAAGTCTGAAAATATTGCTTCGCCATGTTCGACCATCAATTCGACAGGTCCGGTACTCACCACTTCAGGTCCCCATCTGTAGCTCCAATTGAAATGGCTTCCCGGTTCAATTCTCCCACTCTTACCAGGCGCAGGAATGACCGTGGTAAATACCCAGCGATTATCCAGATATACTTCCAAATGTTCATCACGAGCAATACACCGAAGCTGATAATTCTTTTCACGTGACAATGGCATACGGCAGATATCAATCTCTTTGCAATACCATCCCGTTGTAGGGTAACTGTTTGCATCACTAATAAATATTCTCTGCTTATCGAAGTCAAGTATAATTCCAACACCACGGGGTAATACACCTACATCCCCATCTTTACAGATTCGCACAACGACACCTGCCCGATCAGCAGTAACTCCTTTTATGGTACACGATAAATTAAAATCTGAGACATCATCCGTTACTCTACATACCGATCCACCACTCTTCACATCACAAGAAAGTTTACCGTCTGAACAATTCCATTTCCCAGTATCACGCGTCTCAGCCATAGGAATATCCTCAACTGATCCGCATATCACATCAGTTTCCAGCTTTTCAAGGGCAGGCATATATTCCAGATAAAGCGTTCCGTCTTGGCGTGTGCGAAGATATTTTAATGTTCCAAGCACAGGCCGCCTTCCTATTGAAAAATGGATAAATAAATTTTCACCCTTATATGAAATGACTCTTCCCGTCGTAGCACATCTCGCTCCCATATCGTTACCGATAAGAAAATCATCTTTGGGACTGATATATGGCCCATCCAGATTTTCACTCATCATATAAAATGATCCCCGTACGTCATCTCTATAGGGAGTATTTACGCGCATGCCCCCAGTAGTTCCGCCATCAAATATCAGATAGTATTTTCCATTTGCTTCAAAAATTTCAGCCTCTTCATTTTGATAGAATCGATTCTGCAGTCCCTGCGTTTCAAACGGTGGAAGATATTCCCAATTAATCAGGTCTTTTGATCGTACGTGTCCAATTACAGAACCGAGAACGTGACTGCTGTCAGTTTTCTTTAACATAGAACTGATACACATGTGATAACAAGCATCTTCTTTACAATAGGTAATGCCAGGATCACGCCAGCTGACAGATCCCCCTTCCGTTATAGGCGCATCTAAATAATACGGTCCGGCAGGTTTCAGTATTGGATTGTCAGAATGCTGTTCCCAGTTTTCCAGATCATCGGATATCCAAAGCCCCATAACTTGGACTCCATCTTTTTGAGCTCCGACAAACATATAGAACTTATCTTCATATCGAGCAATGCAGCCAGTCTTCATGTTACCCACGACCATCTCGTTCCACTCTCCGGCTTTACCTCTTACGCATAATGAGGGCCTGGCTTCCCAGTGAACTAAGTCTTTACTAACGGCATGACCTACATGGTCATGAGTCTTTTGCCATGAAAGAACATCATAGTCAGCATTGATATCCTCGTCATAAAAAATATGAAAATCTCCGTTCCATTCAATTGTCCAAAACCCCCATAATGAACGTGGTTCTGCAGGTCGATATATCATGATTTTTCCTTCTGATATTTTGTGTGATTGTTTTGTGTTTGTGAGTTTATTTTTCTAAAGTATCCTTGATTTTACGGTTGGAGCTTGTTTTATTCGACGATGAACCATCGACGCTACAATTTAGTCTGTGTATTGCGTACACTGTACTGTAGCGTCGATCGTTGATCGTCGAATATATATATTTCAACTTCATCTCCCAAAAGTATAAAAGGAGAACATTATTTGCTGATTCTATTGAGTGAAACTCATGTTTATTCTTCAACCGTAAAACTAAGGAAAGTATTTCTTTATTTTTTCTAAAAGTAGTTTTTTTACTTGTTCGGCATTTTGTAATAATGCTTCTAATGTTTCGCCTAGTCGTAAGCTGGGTTCCATAATCATATTGCCATTAAAACCGATGGCGCAAACTGTTTCCGTAAATTCGTCCCAGTCTATTAAGCCGTGGAAAGGTAATAAATGCTCCTCACATTTCAAATGATTATCATTAATATGAAATTCAAAAATCTTACCAGCTGCTTTTTCAATCACCTCTTTAAGAGGTAGCGACAAGTTGATATGATTGGTATCTATACAGATTCCTATGAATGGAGAGTTTAGCTTATTTACGCAATGCAGAATATTATCGATATTAGAAGTTATTCTGCCAGGCACCATTGTTTCAATTGCCAATCTTACATTTTCATACTCGCATATTGGAACTAAATATTCAAGTGCATTGATTAAGTTTTTTATGGAAATGTCTTCTTTTCCTGGAGTTGGCACTAAGCCTGAACACGCATGAAAAACTAGTGTCCGAGCCCCGCATAAATGTGCCTTATGAATATACTCTTCCAAAACCTTCTGACTGCTGTTAACAATTTCAAGATCGGGCGAAGATAACTGTATTGTATCAGGCGCGTGTGCTGTACACTTAAAATTAAGTTTTTCAGTCAACAATCGCAAACTTTGACATTGTTTATCCGTAATTGGGTTCAGAGGAGGGCGATTTAAACTAAGCTCAATTAAACTAAATCCAATTTTTTTCAATAATAACAAATGTGATTCCGTGAGCGAATCATCAGTTAAAGTTACACTGCAACTTCTTATGCCAATCTGAATCATATCTAGGGCTTTCCTATTCAATTCATAAACGGCCTGTTTACAAATTATTATACTATGGTTAATGTGTTAAAAATGCAATACAGCTCAGCGGGACTAGCAAGACTAGATCGACATGTTTTGCTCCAAAAACTTGATTTTACAGTTGAAACTTGTTTTATTCGGCGATGAACCATCGCCGCTACAGTTTAGCATCGTTATCACTTACACTGTACTGTAGCGTCGACCGGTGGTCGTCGAAAATATATATTTCATATTCATACCCCAAACGGATAAAAATGTGAATATTATTTACTGTTTTTATTGGTTGAAGTCTTTACTTTTCTTATCAACCGTAAAACTAAACCCCAAAAGCTTGCAGATAATCTTTAATATAAAGTTCTTATTTATTCTCCACGAATAGTTATATCAAGAATAAATCTTTTGGAAACTTCTTGAGAGTTCGTCCAACGCTGTCCTTGTTCCCACGCCATAAAATCCCAGCGCCATGGAACAGCAACAATTCGATTTTCTTGTATTCTTACTACATAAAAGTTTCTACCGTATTCAGGATCAATTGGATGATTACGACAATGCCCGATGCTAATGCAATTAATACCCTCGTATTCGAAAACATCCGGTTTGTGTTTATGTGCACTTACGATTAATATTACATTGTTGTTTTCTAATACTTTTAACAACTGATTAGTATTTTTCAAAGAATCAATTCGTGTATGAATGAAAATAACGACTCTGTCCATTGGAGCCAGTTTTTCTAAATCATTCTCCAACCATTTTAAGTCAGCATCGCTAATATGACCTGTTTCATATTTATCGTAATCTGAATTCAAAGAGATGAAATGAACACCTTGCCGATCAAAAGAATAGGATTTTCCTTTATATTTATCAATAAAATATTTTTGAAACAGCTCCCCTGTATCATGGTTTCCAAGCACTTCATACTGTTTGTATTTGAGCTTTTTACTGAAGTATTTATAGGTATCCAGTTCGTATTGTTCATTGGCTTCAGGTTCTCCGTCAACCATATCACCACAGGCAACCACAAAATCGGGCTCTTTTACTGTTTTGCCTATATCATCTGGAAACGGCCAGCCGGGCAATTCGTTCATTTGTCTTATAATGTTTCCGCGTAAATCATCAGTAAAAAATTTTGGTTCATAACCAAAGTGCATGTCGCCCCAAGCAAAGAATGTAATATCCATCATAATAGTGTCTTCCATTTTATGTAATAGTTTAGTGTTTAAAAGTTGTTTTCCTTGAGAAAGAATCTTTATTATTTTTGAAGAAATTCCTCAGGAGAAAGATTTCTGCCATAGATTCTTATCTTTTTCACTCCACCCTTGAATGATGGTTTGGGATTGTACGGAAAGCTACAATCTCCGCCTATAACAATGGGATTAATCCACTCACTAGCTTGAGATGGTTGCAGTGGTTTACTATCCTGTAGTTGTCCATTTATATACAGGAAAAGATTCTTAATATCATAAACAACCGCTATGTTTGTCCACTTGGCTATGGGCGCCTTAACCTCGGATTTGAGAACTACCTCAAAATTTAACTTTGGTTTTGTTCCACCTTCTCCTTCTGTAGCTCCCTTACGCCTGGCCTGTATATGCCCGTCTGCCAAACGCGTAAGCCGAATCTGGTTATTAGCTGATCCAAGAATTACTTCATCCACACCGTCACGCATGGGTTTGATTGAAATTTCATAGGTGCTGGCGTAAGGAAACGCTGTACCGCCCTGGATGATGGCCGCGCCTTTACCATCAAATTCAAGATAACCATTACCGTCGGAATCGTTGAGAAAAAGTGCGGATGGATCCGTACCTGGACCAACCCTTCCAAGATGCTCGTGATTATATCCCGTGTTGCTGAGATGCCCTTTACCAATTCTCCCGTGATGGCGGTAGCCAGAAGAATCCATTAGCATTTTTCCCGTATTCTGATCACAATCATACTGGAAAAACGGCACTTGTACTGCTTCCACTTTAACATATTTAACCTCAGGCTCATCAGAAACGATGGACCATATAGGCAGAGTAACGTACCCCGGTCGATCTTCGGATCGAACCCATATGGTTGGCGAGAGATAACGTGAACCGGAAGAGTTTTCCAGCTCGAGATTATACCAGTTCAGCGCCCCATGGGGAGCAGGCATTTCTATCGGTTCTGAAAATTTCAAACTTAGGGTTGTTTTTGCAAGCTCTCGTCCATTACGCAGCACACGTACCCAACGATTCCCCTTCGTACTGAACGAACTATCACTAAAAACCATCCGTTCTCCTCCTTGATTCAGAATATATGTACTTCCGGGAGAGCTGTTGTCAATGCTCCAAGCCATAGGATCCTTCACTTTAATCAAATCCTGCTTCGCACGACACCAGAAAAGCAAATGAGAACGAAGGCTAGTTTCGATGTTGGTTGGCGGCAGTAATGGGGTCTTGCCTTCTCCACGGTCACCCCACTTCGTTGCCAAACGCGGTCTAACCGCTCGATAGGCTGAAAATGTTTCAGATGGAATACGATACTTTTCAACTCGCAACGTATCCAGCACCATAGTTCGCTCTTCAAACGCATGCAGCAACTTGCCGGTGTCGTCACAAAGCTCCAATCGAACCTTAACACTCTTTTCGTACCTACATGGGAATCCAAGAACTTCAAACTCCATCCACTGACCCAGCAGCGCACAGGTCAGATTTGCTATATACAAATTAGGAGTTGCAGTAGTTGGGGGGGGCTGTCCTCGAAAAATAGCGGCATAGTATTGAAGAATACGTAGACGAATGTCGCCCAATTCGTAAGATGGCATAATTCGAGAGTTTTCCCATACATCGAACCAGTTAGTAACAGTAATTGAGTCTGGCTTGGCTTTAAGTACCATCATCCAAGAATCACGGTATTTTTTTGTCAAATGCGGGTCCATACCACCATAGTGAAAATGAGAGGTATAATTAGTATGTACCGCAGCCTCAAATAGTTTCTTAGGAAACTCATTGTGCATAATCGGCGTTAACCACTCAAGCAGCTTGCGTTGTCCGTTTGTGGTCCAACAACCGTACATACTCACACCATCGAATGCTTCCATATACCCACGAAGCAATTTCGGAGTCGGCGACCCATGCGCAATATTTACCAGCCACACCATCGAACCATATTTGGCCTCAACAGATGAAATAACCTGTTTCCATTCTTTGGCATCCAATGTGCCTGGTCCATAGATAAAAACCACCGGCCTCCCGGATATTCGATATAGATTAGGATGGTTTGTCAACCGGTCTCCTAAGACATCCATCGTCTTGGAAATATTGGCAGTCATACCTTCAACACTCGATTTTCTTAGGCCGAGATGAATCGCTAATTGCATATCATTATCTGCCAACCGAAAACCTTCGAGGGCGTTGAGAAAAATATTGATCCAACCCGCATTATCATTAATTTCCATACATAAGCCAGTCAGGCCATAGTCTTTATACCGCATTGCAACCTGCTTCCACATGTTCACCGGATCATCGGTAAAACGATGCCATGCAAAGTCTGGTCCACCACCGGCTCCAATTCGAGGCCTATCAGGCTGAAACCATGGATTAGCATGGCTCCAGACTGTTCCTAGATGAGAGGTCTTATCCAACTCCGGGCGGGGATAAGACTGTGCTTGGACATATGTGGCAAATGTCAAGAGAACCATTGTAATGATGCTGAACTTTTGAATCAATATTTTCACTACTGAATCACCACAAGCGTTCCTGCTGCGAGAGCACGTTCAACCCACAGCGTCGTTAAATTCCCAACACTACCGTCAATTCCCCAACTCCAATAGGTGTCATTTGGAAGATTAACTGTGTCAAATGTAGTGCCATCAAAACCAGAATCAGCCACCAGAACGTTGTACCTGCTACCTGGGACAGCTCCTGAGTCGATGACATTCCATGTACCGCTAAAAAGGGCCTTTTCTGAAACGTTAATCGTACTAATTCCGTCGGCATCGATTTCTGATTCCAGAGTACCATTACCTCCACGGGTGAGATACCAATCAAAATTGATGGTGGCATGGTTTCCCGTTACCCTGAACGTTCCGCTTCCGCTGGTGTTGTCGCTGACTTCCACCCGGAATGCGTTCATCATCCCGCCTGAGACGGTGTAGGTTCCGGTGCTGTATCTTCCAATTTTGACCTTACGATTACCATTTAGTGTCCCGCCAGTTTGATTAAAGATTCCGATGCCATTGTTACCAACTGTCATTCCGAACTCTACAGTAGAACCTGTAAGGTTCAAAATTCCCGTTCCGCTCAAATTATACGTACCCGTAGAGCCTGGATCATCGCCAATGCTGAAATAGTCGCTAACGGTATTCGTACCGCCGCTGTGGTTAAAGACACCTCCTTTAGCACCTGAGCCATCACCAATGTATTCACGCTCGGCGGAGAGATTTCCACTACTCATATTAACCGTCCCAAAACCATTGCCATATCGGGGCAGTGTGAGAGAGTGTTCAACAGTAAGCGATCCGCCGCTAATATCCAACGTTCCTTCTTCTCCAGCCCAGTATCCGACAGTAAGGTCGTAGCAGATTTCATCATTAGGATCGGTAATCTGTGTCGTTCCGTTGTTCCTAATGAAAACAACGTCACCGGAAACAGGTTCACCATTGTCCCAGTTCGCATCTATGCTCCAGTTGCCTGTTCCGACCTGCCACAAGACAGTGTCCGCCGAAGCAAGAATGACAAGAGCTAAACTAACCATTACAATAAGACTAAATTTTTGAATCAATATCTTCATTTTTCAACTCCTTTATTTTATAAAACATTTTTTTAAACCACATATCACTCTTTTATTCCTCCTTTATCGGCTGCCAGTTCGCAACCTATGTTGTTTTACCTTTTCCCAACTCCCCCGCCAAAACTACTGACGG
>Ga0307987_1000358_pt1 | contig 27346 bp, 25 predicted proteins | sample EllFjometagen181_FD_203157 | JGI IMG/M metagenome (GOLD analysis project Ga0307987, IMG submission 203157) | Marine microbial communities from Ellis Fjord, Antarctic Ocean - #181 | ecosystem: Environmental > Aquatic > Marine > Unclassified | place: Southern Ocean | collected 2014-10-08 | reverse complement strand
GTCGCGGTCCCCTACGCCGCCTGGCCTCCTTGCTGCAGGGGCCCAGCCCCGCCCCCACCATCCAGCTGACCATCCAGGTCAGCGCCACGCGCTTGGTGCAGTGGCTGGACCTGCTCACCCGGGTCTCAGGGGTGGGCGTCACCCCCATGCACGCCGTGGCCCGCGCCGCAGCGCTGGCCCTCGAGCGCGAGCCCTGGTCCAAGGCCGTCGCGCTCCGCAGTGGCTTGCAGCCCCTACCGGGCATCGATCTCTGCCTACAGGTCCCCGGGCCCGACCCCGCGGACGACGACCGGCGAGTGTTCTACCGCTGGCTGCGCCCACGGGCGCCCCAGGCTTCGGTGCCCGCCATGTGCCGCGAGATGCAGGCGGGCCTGGCTCCGGTCCCTACGGGTACCCCGCTCCCCCCCTGCGCCGCGCTGCTCACCGGGCAGGAGAACTCCGGCGTCAATCTCACCCAGGCCCCCCTGCCTCCCGGCTCGGCGTGCCCGCTCCACCTGGCCCTCAATCCCATCGAGCAGGCCCCCCTGGCCATCCACGGCGCGGTGGTCACCCGGCGGCTGCTCATCATGGGCGCCGCCTTCGACGCACGCTCCTTCGAGGTCCACGAGGCCACCGCCATCGCTCGCGAGATCAAGCTGATCCTCGAAGATCCCCGCCGACTCGAGACCGTCGATCAGTTCAGCGGCAACCTCACCGCCGCGGACACCTCCACCGAGCTCGAGTTGCCCTTCCCGGCCGTGGTGCCGATGGACGCTATCGACCCATGATATCGTCGGCCCGCAGGGGCACCCAGTAGGCGCCACCCGAGATGAAGATGGGCTCGAGGCCGATGCGCACGGACCAGCCGTGGCCCAGCGCACAGACCGCGGGAGCCAGCTGGAAGCCGTTCTTGCTCGACGGATAGTCGGCGCGCACGTTGATGCCGCCGTCGACGGTGTAGGTCTCGCCCACGGCCCCCGGGCTCTGCTCACCAGCGAACCAATAGCCCACGACCTCACCCGGCTCGCCACTGCAGCGGCCGCGAGAGCCCGGTGTGCCAGGGACGGGAGCGGGTGTGGAAGCGGGCAGCTCGATCTCGGGTTCGAGCGCCCCAGAGCGCTCATCTTCAGCCTCCGGCGCACTAGGCGCGAAGTAGCCTTCGCCACCGGCGTGGCTTTCGTCACCGTCCCCCGGTTCGGGCTCAGGCTCGGGAGGCGCTGGCTCGGGCTCGGGAGCCGCTGGCTCGGGCTCGGGAGCCGCCGGCTCAGGCTCGATGGGTTCCGCACTCGCCAAGGCGTCGCCCGACGTGACGGGATCGACCGTCAGGGTCGGTTCCCCGGACCAGGGCGACCACACCAGCACCGCACCCACCGTGACCATACCCACGCCGATCACCGCACCCCAGCGACGTTTTCGCCAGCGACGGCCGGATCGGATGACCGTGGCCATCTCCCTGAGGTTCTCGTCGTCGGGGCGCTGCTGCTGCGCGCGCTCCACCAGCTCGTTCAGGCGGTTCTTCTGCACCGCGACCCGAACCACATCGGTCCAGGCGCTGCGCGCATCGCCCGTGAGCTGGGCTTCGCCCGCCAGCCCCGCCGCTTCGCTCAGGGCCGCCCGCTGCTCGTAGCTCGGGAAGCGCTTGGCGAAGAACACGGCGAGATCGGTGATCTCACGCTCGGAGAAGTCCATCCGTTGCTCCGCTGGGGGGTGGTGGGGTCGGGAGGGGATCCGGACCGGGCACCGAGGGGGAAGGGTCGGCGCGCGGGGGACGCACCGGGGGGAGTTGGGCCGCGGAACCTGGGTAGAGGGCCGCAAAGCTCACGCTCTCGTCTATGGTATCGCAACGGACGCGGTTCGGTCCAGCGGGGAACCCAGAGGACAGGATAGGGTTCCAAGGGGTGTCCCACCCTCCGATGAGGTCACCATGCGCTTCCTCCCCCTCGCCCTCGCACTGTTGGTTGGCTGCCCGGCCCACCGTGCGGCTGTAGGCCCCCAGCCCCACGAACTCACGGTTCAGGGTGCAAAGCACACCGCCGTCGATCTGCTGCTGGACAGCCCCAGCAGCGACAAAATCTTCATCCAGGTGGATCTCGGCCTGGAGGAACCCGCCCTGTTCCTGGTGGACACCGGCGCCTCGGTGACCGTGGTCAACGGCGCCGTGGTCGAAGCCTTGGGCCTGGTGCCCACCCCCGGTCGCGGCATCATCCAGGGCATGGGCGGCTCCACGCCGTGGTCGTCGGTGGTGCTCCCCAGTATGCGCATCGGCGACATCGAGCTGAAGCACGTGGAAGCGGCGGCCGAGGTCACCGGCGTGCCCGCCTTCAGCGGCGGCCCTCCCCTGCAGGGCATCCTGGGCAACAACGTCTGGCAAAACTTCGTGCTCACCGTGGACTACCCCGCGGCGCTGCTCGAGCTCGACCGCTCGGGTGAGCCCCCCGCGCTGGACAATGCCGCGCCCATGCTCTTCGATGGCATGCACTGCTACAGCTTCATACGCCTCGAAAGCGGCGAGCTCGAGCACCAGGTGCTGCTGGCGGTCGACACCGGCGCCCGCGGCGTGCTGCTCTCGGGCTTCTCTGGGGCACCTCTGGCGGCCCTGGCCACCGAAGGCGAAGAAGCCCTCATGGGCATCGGCAGCGGTGAGGACCTCCCGGCCACCGGCTTCATGCACCGCACCCGCCGCATCCCGTTGGACCGGGTCACCATCGGTGGGGTCACCATCGAGGATCCGGGCGACGCGCAGTGGGTCAACTTCGAGGGCCCCGTGCGCATCGGGCCAGCCAGCATGCCGGGCCTGGTGGGCCACGCCATCATGAAGGACCACCGTGTGGTGTTCGACATCCCCGGCGAGCGCTTCGCCCTGGTCCCTACCACGGGCCCCGAGCGCGAACTGCAAGGCCACCGCGTCCTGCTGGACTACGACATCCAGGTCCACGGCGACGATCCGGAGCGCGACTACTACCGGGCGCGCCTGTTGGCATGGCTCGAAGAAGAAGCCGTCGCCGCCGACCACGTCACGCGCTACCTGGCGCTGCACCCCGAAGACGCCGAGGCCCGGGTCTTCCTGGCCCGTCTGCACGAGTACATGGGTGACCTGGACGCCTACGGCGCCACGCTGGCGCCCCTCGACCCCCAGGTGCTGGGCGAGCAGGGCGAGCTTGTGTCCGTCGTCAATGGCCTGGTGATGGCTGACGAGATCGACCGCTCCGTCGAGCTGGCTCGCTCGGGCGTCCAGGCCCTGCCAGACCAGGGCCGACCCCGTATCGCCTTGGCCGACGCGCTGTTGGCCTCGGGCCAGACCGGGGAAGCCCGCCGGGCCCTGGCCGAGGCCAACAAGCTCAACGAGTCCCCCGATGGACACCTGCTTCGGCGGGCCCGGGTGGCTCTGGCCGAGCAGGACCGCCCCGCGGCCCTGGCCCACACCCGCCGGCTGCTCGAGGTGCTGCCTTCCAGCGGCTTCGCCATCTGGTTCTACCAGCACCTGGTGGACAGCGACGCCGAGCTCGCTACCTTCGAGCGCGACCTCGAGCTGGCCATGTCACGCTTACATCCAGGGGATCGCCCCCTGGACTTCCTCATGGCCGCCTACGTGCGGCTGGGGCAACCCGAGCGCGCCGTCGCCCTTCTCCCCCAAGGCCTCGAGCGTGACTGCGAACCTCTGGACCCCGGGGCCTCCCGCGCCAACTGCGAGGCATGGTACCGGGCCATGGCCGGGGTCGAGCTCGATCAAGCCCTCGAGCACAGCCTCACGGCCGTCCAAGAGCACCCCCACCGCTCGGACTATCTGGACACCATGGCCATGGTGCGCTGGCGCCGCGGCGAGCTGCAGCAGGCCGTCGACAGCTCCATCTTGGCGCGCCACCACAGCCCCGCCGACATCTACCTGGCGTGGCAGCAAGAGCGCTTCGAGGACGCGCTGAGTGCGTCGTCCACTACAGGCGATGAACCCAGCTGAGCCACACTGCTTGCCATCCATCGGAAAGCCGGCCAGACTGTGAGCGTTCAGGACACACGAGGTCACCGATGCGCTTTGCCACCGTCGCCCTTGCTCTCGCCCTCGCCGGCTGCCAAGAGCATAACTTCTACGTCCCTACCGACCCGATCGCCACCCCGGAGCCCGGTAGCGTCGAAGGTCGTGTCTGTGATCCCTCCGGCCGCACCTGGTTGGCCGACGCGCTGATCTACACCTATCTACGCACCGATGAAGGCAAGATCTACGACACCAAGACCGCCTACTCGGATCGCAACGGCTACTGGCTGCTGGACGAGCTGCCCCAGGGCTTCGAGTACGACATCTACGTGCAGTACGGCTACGACGTCCTCGAGTCCCATCGCGTGTGGGTCGACGACGGCCAGAATGTCATCCTCGAGCAGCCCGACTGCTTCGATCCCCTCCAGGTGGACGTCGCGGTGATCACCGGCGACTACGACGACTTCCAGGACGTCCTGACCAACATGGGCTTCGCCAACTACGAGCTCATCGATGGCCTCACCAGCCTCGAGCTGGTGCACTTCCTGTCCGATCCCGCCAGCCTCGAGCCCTACGACATCATCTTCTTCAACGGCGGCCACGTCGAAGAAGACGTCATCTACGACTCCGACGGCGACGCTCCCGAGGGCCAGATCGACACCATCCGCCAGAACATCATCGACTACGTCGAAGCCGGCGGCACCATCTACGGCAGCGACTGGGCCTACGACGTCATCGAGCGCGGCTGGCCCACCCGCATCAACTTCGTGGGCGACGACAACCTGGCTGATGACGCCCAGAAGGGCGAGTACGCCTTCGTCAACGCAGCGGTGTCCGACTCCGCCCTCGCCGAGTTCCTGGACAAGGACCACATCGAGGTCGAGTTCGACCTCCCGGTCTGGCCGGTCATGGACAGCGTGGACGGCTCCGTCTCGGTCCACCTCAGCTCCACCGTTGAGTACCGCGAAGGCATCGAGACCATCTCCCTCCCGGCCCGCCCCATCCTCGCCTCGTTCACCGCCGGCGAAGGCAAGGTGGTCTTCGCCAGCTTCCGCGTGGCCAAGAACGCGACCTCCGACATGGTGATGTCGCTGCAGTACATGATGTACAATTTGTAGGGCGAAGAACCCCGTCTTTTCAAGGGGTTAGCTTATCGTTACGAGCGTGTGCCCAGCCTGAACCGGCCTGTGCCCGCCCAGAGTGGGCACTGTGCCCGGTGCCTGAACAGCGCCATCGGCCTCGCCACGGCGGCCGTGTCCCAGCTCCCCCGCAGAACCCGCGCGGCCCCATGGAGCCCCCGCGGATGGACAGCTGCAGCCGGCCAGGCGCCTGGCGGCCCCAGGGCTGGCCAGGGCCCTGCCACACGAGCCCCCTCACCTTGCTGCGGGCAGCGCCGGGCCACGTCCCAGCGGGCTATCTGACGACCTCAGCAGGGTTGCCTTCTGGGCCACCCTGCTCCTGGACCACCACCGTTCGTTTCCGTTTCATGGCAGGCCTTGCCGGCGTCAACGTGTCGGGCCTCGAGGGGGTAGCCCCCAGCAGCTCCAGGGCGCAGCAGGTGGGCCTGGGGCCCTGTGCGCTCATCAGGCCACGGAAGGGGCCAGCCGTGGCTCTCCCTCGGTGTAGAGTCCTCGGGCGGGCTTCTCCGCCACGAACATGGAGCTGCAACATGAAGCGAATCCTTCCCGGCCTTGTCGCCGGTGCCGTCGCTGGTGCCATCGCTGGTTCCGTCCCGCACCTGATCTCGAAGGCGACTGCGGGTCCCCCCTCCGTCACTGAGTTCGACGTGGTGAGGGCTCACCGCTTCGAGGTAGTGGACGCCGACGGGAAGGTTCAGGCGTCGTTGGGCGTGAACGAAGACGGGAATCCGCTCCTGGCGATGTACGACTCCGACGAGAAGATGCGGGCGATGTTGTCCGTGGGCGCCGACGGGCCGGGCCTGGTGATGACCGACGACGCCGGGAAGTCGCGGGTGGGGTTGGTAGTAAACGCCGACGGGCCGGGCCTGGTGATGGCCGACGGGAAGGCGCTGGCGGTGTTGGGCGTGGGCGCCAGAGGGACGGAACTGGTGATGTCCGACGACTGGGACAGGCCGGACGAGGGGGTGTCGTTGACCGTGGGCGGCATCAAAAAGCTCCAGGAGTTACTAAACTCTGCCAGGAACACGGAGTCCCCTCTTCCGTAGTTCCGCCCTGGCCTGAACGGCCAAGCCACAGCCCTGCCCGGACCAAGCCCCGGCCCACGCCGCATCCAGCAGCCTCGGCGGGCATCGGCGCAGCTCCAGGACGCAGGCGCAGGTGAGCAAGCGAAGGCCCACCAGGGCCAGGCCGGACAGCTCGAGGGCCAGGAAGCAGCTGGGCGCAAGCGTCGGTGATGCGTCGTTGGCGCAAGGCCTTCGGGATTCGCACTGAAGTGTGGACAGCAAGACCAGAAATTTTTGCACTCCGAGAAGATGGACCCACGAAGCAGGTTCGTCCAGGGGCATGACCGGAAAACTGGCGGCGCGTCAAGAGCGACATAGGGCTTTGTTCCAACTTTTTCGGATGTTCTCCGCCATGGCCGCGGTACCTTGGGAGGGACCTTCGCAACTGGAGCCCCCCAGATGACTGACACGCGCCCCCCCCGTCCACCCGCCTCGTTTTCCTTGCCCAAGAAGCAGATTGACCGCCTCGACCAGCTGGCCGCCGAGCACGGCGTGCCCCGCTCCCGTGTGCTCGAAGGGTTGATCGCCGGCCCCCTTGCTGCTGGGTACGAGCAGCCCGTGCCGACCGCGCCCGGATCGGCAAAGACTGCGTTCCTACTTGGTTTCGAGGCCGCCTGGGGTATCGCGTGCCCCGGCGGTGAGTGCCCGCCGCTCGTCCTGGCGGGCGACGCCGACCTGGCTGGCAACGACGAAGACGTGGAATCCGCCGAGCGGCGCCTGGCCGACGACCTGGATGACAGCGACGACTAACCCTTGATGCAAGAAACTCCGGAGCTGCCACCGCTAAGCAGTGCTCCGAAGTTCTTGAGGTTCCACGGTGAACTTAACACCGCTCACGCCCAGTGACAACTGCGACGCCGACCTCGATGCGGTCGGAGACGCGCGGGAGAAGCCTACCCGCCGGCCGGCGGCGAAGGTTGTGGGGAGCGGTGCCTGCGTGTTGCCAGTGCCTGCGGTCTGCGCCGAACTACCCGACGAGCTGCGGGTGAAGCTGCCGGGTGGGGCCTTGACCAAGGCTGAACGCATAAGTCCCCCCTTGTTGGAACCTCGAACCTGCTCACAGCAGCGGCTGTGGGATGCCCTGGGGTCGCACACCGTTATCGTCAACCGCGCCTTCGGGGTCTCCCAGACCGGGCCGTCGACTCGCGCGCGCACTGACGAAGAGCTGGCGGTCGACACCGACTGGAACATCCTGGATGGGCACCGGTCTGTGCCCATGAGGAATGTCGGTGCCATGCCCACAGCGGCGAAGGGACACGCGGCAACGCGGGTTTCCGTGCCCGTCGAAGACGTCCTGACGCTGGTTCCCGAGCATCTTCGTGACGCCTTCGACGTCGAGCTGACGCCCCTGTTTCCCAGCGGCAAGGTCCCAGGGAAGGTGGCGGACCGGCTTGATGATGAGCGCATCGCCATGCACAACGCAGGCAGAACGCCCGAAGAGTTCGTGCGCTACGGCATCGGCAACGCCTTGGATCAAGACCGCAAGGTTCTCGGCCACAGCCAGAGAAAAATGTGCGGAGCCTGGACCAAAGAGAGACGCGTCTACGGCCGCGGCCGTGAAGGCCGCATCCTGCGGCGCATGTTCTGCCTGTCGGACCGGTGTCCCCGGTGCGCGCGCATCCGCGCAGCCAGGGAGGCCGCGAAGATCCAGGCCCAGGTGGACAGCGACTTGGCCGCCGGCCGTGACAACTACGTGATGCTCACGGTCACCTTGGCCCCCAAGGGCCACCAGAACCCCGCCACCGCGTGCAGGGTGGTGCTCAACGGCAAGCACGGGCCGTGGCGGCGCGTCCGGAAGTGGCTGCGACGGCACTACCCTGGCATGGCCTACTTCCGCGTCGTGGAGTTTCACGCCAACGGCTTCCCGCATCTCCACGTGTTGATCAGGTCCAAGGCCATGGTGGACGAGATGCTCGTGGAAGCCGGCCTGGACAGCGTCGACGCGCTGCGTGCAAGGGTGACCGAGGTCAGCGCAGAGAACGCACGCCGGAAGGCCGCAGGCATCGTTGGTCGGCTGCGCTGCCCATACTCGAAGCTGAAGGCCGTAGTGCGCAAGGCCGTCGTCGCAGCCGGCTGGGGCCGTGACGCCTTCGACTTCGACTTGCTCCTGCACCCCAACGCCATCGGCGCCGAACTGGCCAAGGCCTCGCAGGTTCTCCCCGCCATGCCACGGCTGCGCCGGTTCCAGCCAAGCGTGCGGAACAAGCTCGGGCGGGGCATTGCCTTCTTCGACAAAGGGGCGCGCGAACAGACGGTGGAAGCCACTGTTCCGCCTGTAGATTGCACCATGGCGGCGCCGTCGCGTGGGGGACTTACAGGAACAGTAGAGGTCAAGTACCCCGAGGGGGCACCGAAGCTGCGGATCGGTGCCGACGTCACCCCCGGCCCCGGCCGCCTTCGCGTGCGCATCGAGACCGTCACTACCGACGAGTGCCGCAGCGGCGAGCGCCTGGTCCTCCAGCTTCGAATCCTCGAACCCGAAGTGTTCGCACACGGACGGCTACGCTGCACGGTGCCCTTTGCCTACGGCGACGATCTCATCGCGCTGCTGCGAAACGTTCTCGGGCTCGTCCATCTGAACGACCAGCGATTCTTCGAGCCCAAATGGCTGCTGGGGCAGGAGGCCTGGGTCCATTTCGAGCCCCGCGGTGCGCTTGATGCCAAGACGGGCGAACCTCTGCGCTGGCCACGGTTCGACTGGGCCCAAGACCCCCTTCCGACGACGGAGGTAGCAGCCGAAGTCAAGAACCTGGTGCCCACGCAGTTCATGGACGATGCCGCCACCCCTACCGAGGTCGATGGCGATCTGGTGGAGCACTCGATCCACTTTGCCCCCATCGAGAAGGTCGTGGAAGCCTACGCCAAGGGCCGCCAGGAGCGGTTCTGCGGTGCCCGTGTCGAGGCCGCCTGGGATGAAGCCGAAGGCACCGTCGTACGACGCCTGGTGGCCTGCCAGGAAGCCCTACGGGAGCGCTACGGCATCGAGGCCGTGGCCGACTTGCTCGACCAGCTCGTGGCGCTGCAGGCCCTGGGCCCGCCCGAAGTGCTCGAGATCAACGATCTGCCAGCCATCATCGCCGGGGTCCGCGCCTTCATGGCGGAGCTGGCCGCCCAGAAGGCCGACACCGCATGACGTCCCGGCCAGCTTGGCCATCATCACCATCCACCCCACCAGGCCCAGGAGCCACCATGTCACAGACCACCACCATCGCCTTCACCATCAAGAGACGTCTCCGGACGGGCCTGACCGTTCATGTCGATTTTGTGGATGACCAGCAGGTTGTCGCGATCCGTGGCCTCATCGAAGGGAACGACGTGATCATCACGCGGGACGCTGCCTGCGAGCTGGCCGACATGCTGAAGGAAGCCACCGTGAAGCTGTCGGGTCTCGAGGATTTGTCCCGATAGCGCCAGTGCCGCCTGAGACCGGGCCACCACGCAAGGCGCCACAGCCCCAGCCCACCCAGGCCCCACCAGCCCTCACGGCGCCGCCCGAGCCCCACAGCGCCCAAGGATGTGCTCGCCCTGGCCGGCACCGGCCACGGCTCCCACAGGGCGCTACGTCACGCCGTAGCCCAAGGCCAATGGCCCCGGTCCAGAAGCCTGTGGGTGCGCAAGCTGCGATCAGGCCGCCAAAGGCGGGCCACAAGGCATGTCCACGACCGGGGCAATACCATCTGGTTTTGGAAGAGGCGGGAGGGCTCCTACGTGAGTGCCAAGCACCGTACGGTGAGGCCAACAGCCCCCGCCTGGTATGCACGGTAGCGTGCAGGGTGCCTGGGTGCCTGGGTGCCTGGGTGCCTGGGTGCCTGGGTGCGCAGGCAGCGCAGGGACAGCCGACACCCGACGCTCCGGCTGCTCATGCAGGGGTAGCCCCTACGTGGAACCTCTTCGATCGTCCATCGTCTCAAGAACGAACGTGGCAAGGGTCAGTGCTGCTCCCACTGCGAGCTTCGCATGGCGTGGCTTGATTCCTGTCCGCCTGTCTCTGCCGTGTCCGGTGCCGTAGAGGTTCCGTAGCTCCACGAGCCCCTGAACAGAGGCCGACAGTGAACCCAGCACCTTGCGGGCGGCAACTGCTCCCTTCTTTGCGTTTGGTATGCCCTTCGCGGTGAGGTCGAGAGCCTTCAGGGCACCCTTGGACAGCTCGGGCATCTGCTCCCTGCCAGTCAACGTGGTGCCATGTTCACGGAGCACGTGCTTGAAGACCGCCTCCAGTAGCTCCTTGGCAGCACCGATGGCAGCGGGCGGGTCTTCGACAATCCCAGCCTGCATTCGTTCGCAGTACTGGGAGAACTGGTCGCGGTCGAAGCGCCCGTCGGCTCCGATCAGCCAGTCAGTGGAGACACCGCCTTGGAGGCGCACGACGTTGCCGCTCACCTGGAGCCCTGCCGCTCGGCAGAGGTCATGGAGTTTGTCGCGTTCTCCGCCGAGCACCTGGGTGCCCAGCCACCCCACCACCTTGAGGAAGCGGAGCACCTGTGGGGTGTCCTCGAAGTCGATTGCCATCATGTAGCTTTCGGCAAGCCTTCGTCTTTCGCTGGACAGTGTCTGGGGCAGTTCGGTGTCATCAACAGGGTCGAACCCTCCGACACCTGCGAAGGCGCTATCGATGGTGCGAAGCACGACACCGGCGCAGAATTCTCGGAGGTCGATTCTGAACGTGCGGGGGATGAGGTCCATGCCCACTCATATATCGGCGCGGAAGTGCTCTCTATGTGCCGACGCCAGCCCCTACCCCTGTCAAGCCTCCAGACCGGCCCCTGTCGGCCCGACGCCCCCGAAGGCCCGGCTGCTACCCGGTCACGGCTGCGGGCTGACAGACGGGCAGCAGGGCCGCGAGTCGTGGCACGAGGGGGCTTGCTACTCTGGCTGGTCGGCCGCCATCTCCATGAGCTCCCCGTACAGGGGGCCCGCGATGCGGGTGAGGTCAGAGAAAGCGCGGTTGACGTGGCTGACGGTGTCATCCCTGGGCTTCTTGCCGACAGGGTATTTCCCCGAAGCGATGATCTCGCTCGCCCACTCCAGGCACTCTTTGTGGTCAGCGTCAAGGTACAGGCCGTCAACGTCCTGGGCCAGCCGGTAGAGGTTGTGACTTGAGAATGGCAGCGCCTGCCCAGAGCCCAGGTTGTCAAGAGCACCTTGCTTCACGAGCGCAGCCTTGAGCGCCAGTTCAAGCGAGAACGCGAGACAGAAGAACGCCGCGGGCATCGTGAGGGACCGCTTGTAGGCGTCGAGGTCAGCAGGCTGGCCGACGTTGTCGAGCCATTGTCGATGAGCCTTCCTCTGTTCGTCGTTCAGCACCTGTGCCGCGAGGAAGAAGGACTGTGCCATCTGCGCCCAGTGTGCTGGGACCTTGGCCACATCGAGTTCACTGGGCCAGTGGGGGAAGTGCTTCCGAACCTCGGAGAGGTCGGGTCTATTCGTGCCGCTCATGGTCATAGCCTCCTTTGCGTGTCCACTTGCTACCGTGGTGGGAGGGCCTGGATGCGTCTGTCCACGTAGCCCTTGAGCCAATTGTAGTAGTCCTGCCCCTGCCCAGGAGGGTTCGCCTGGTACTCCAAAATCAGCCGCACAGCAGCCCGCCGAACCTGTGCCGACACGTCCTGCGTGAACTGGTTGGTGCTGATGATGATGCCATCGAGAGCAGGGTCACCATGCGCTACCCGGTTGCGGAGGTCACGGTAGCAGTCAGGGTCCTCGTTGAAGGCTTTGACCAAGGTGTTCCGCTGGGCCTTCGTGTCGGCCAGCACCCAGGAGATGCGCTTGCCAGCGAGTTTGAACTTGTCGTCAGAGGGCTTCATCAGCGCCTCCATCCCCACCATGAGCATGAGGAACGAGAGCTTGTCATCGAGTACGCGCCCTGCCTGGTCGAAACAGTTCGTGGCAAGCGACAACACGTTCCCGAACTGGTCCTGCGGGGTGTCCTTGTAGAAGTCAACGAGGGCGTGGAATGTGGCGTAGTCGGTCGGGTTGATCTGCGCTGGCCGCATCCACGTCCAGTTCCATTTCGACAGAGCGGTGCTTCGGGTGATGCCGCCCCCATGCCTCGGGTATGGCTGGTGAATGTGCACGGTGTCGTTCCACCAGGGGACGTTGTGGCACCACACCATCAGAGCCGTGCGGTATGCAGCCTCAAGGAACTGCATGTCTCGCGGAGGGCTGGTACACGCTGGGCCGGTGGGGGGCTGTGTGGACGACATGACCAGCAGGCATTCCCACCGCATCCCCATGCGCGATGGAACGGCTGCGACAGCCTGCCTGTCGCCGAGGATGGAGAGCAGCTCTGCCCCCGTGAACTCCTTGATCTGAATGTCGTAGGTGTGGCCGTTCCAGGTGAGGGTCCGCTTGTAGTGGCCACCCTTGAACGTGAAGCCTCCACCGGGCCGAGCCACCATCACCGAGGTGTTGAGAAGCTGACCTACGATGTGGAACGTCACCGGGTTGAGCGCCATGCCGTCCTCCCCTGTTGTTGCTTGGCATCGCTCCACCAGCAGCCCTCGTCCTGCAGGCAGGCAGCAGCTCTCCACCACCGTCCATCCAGGCCCAGGTAGACCCGCATCACCGGGTCAGCACCACAACAGGGGCAGCGGGTCACGGTGATGGGCAGGGGATGGCTGGCGGTGTCGGACCACATGCGCTCGAAGCTATCACGGGTGCCCTCGGGCCTTGACGGTGACCCGGCCTGAGTCTAAATTCAGGATGCCCATTGACCTGGGCGAAGCTGTGCTTGACGGCACGGCTCACCGATGAACCCAAGCACCGAGTTCCGACAGCTCGGGGGAGTAGTACGTCCGATGACTACGACCGTTGTCCGTAAGCGGGGCAAGCCCGCCAACACCGAAGATAAGAAGCCTTCCCACAAGGATATGGTCCTCAAGCTCCGGTCTGTATCCTTCCTGATGGGCATGGAAACCGACGCCCTGAACAACGCCATCGAAGATGCCCAGAAGTTCTTCCTTGAGTTGGACCTCGGCGTCGCCGCCACCGTGCGCTTGGAGACCACCGGGCACCCGAACACCTATGACTACGAGTACCGCGATCTTTGCTTCCAGAAGCAAGGCGGTTCCTGGATGTTCGTGGTGGAGATTGGTGATGGGCAGTCCTACCCGGACACCACGGCCCTGCTCAACACCAGCAGGCGAGTACGCGAGCTTGCTGCGACCAAGATTCCCGAGATGCTCGTGGCTCTGCACGATGCCGCCACCAAGAAGGTCGAGACAGTCAAGGCAGCCCACATGGGCCTGCGCGCCTTCCTCGCGGAAGCGCGTGATGATGGGGGTGAGGAATGAGCCGCCTACTCGCCATCGGTTCCTGGTTGAAGAAGGTCTACAACGACCACAAGTCCAGCCGTGTGACCCTGATTGCGGTCCTCGCTATGGCGCTGCTCGTCCTCGCCCAGCTGGTCATGTCTGGTGGCTACGGTCTTCGAGCTGCCTGGGGCGACAGCGAAGGCACGTTGGAGTTCCTGCCCGCCAGTGAAGTCACGCAGTTGGAGTAGCCGACCCTTGCTCGGCAGATGGAGAGGTCCGCCCCCAGGCAAATTGCCGTAAGTCCCGAAGGCAGACCCCACCCGGCGCACCGGGCAGGCGGGAGTCTATCACGCTGCCTGCACGGCTTGAACACAGCCCCTCACCAGGGGTAGCCTGAACGTCTGCGGGGGCGAACGTCCGCCCCCCACCAACTCCGTGAACACCGTGGCCGCCGGGAGGCCCCCCCCCATTGCCACCGCTGGACACCACCCCCTTCGTCGAAGAACACGGCCTGCTGGGGAAGTGGCGCGTGGACGACCAGGACTACCGTCAGGCGCGAGGGTTCTGGCTCGTTGACCACTGCCGCGAGGCGCTGTGGGCACTGGGCGTGTTGTTCTCCGAACCCTTCCACGCCGAACAGGCATACCCTTCGTTCGCTCACGCACTGCACGCGAAGATGCAGATCGCCGTGCCCTTCGACGCATTCGCCCGGTGGTGCTGGCTGGCGGTGCTTGCGCACGATCTCGGCAAGGCGGGCGGCGAGTTCCAGCACATGCTCTGGTCGCTCGAGCTGGCCTACCGGCGCGCTGGTGGGCTCGGCCAGGGCGCTGTGGACCCAGGCGCGGTGCGCGCCCGGATGAGGCGGCAGAGCCACCATCAAGTCTACCGGCACGAGCTTCTGTCGGCCCTGTTGCTCTACCATCACCCGAGGATTCGTGACTGGTTCACCCACGCCGCGGGTTCCGAAGACGGACTCGCGGTGGTCCTCGCCGGGGCGTTCGGCCACCACCTGAAGGCGGATCAGGACCGCGCCATCCGCGAGCGGATGGGCGGCTCCCAGGAAAGGCCGGTCTACCTGTCCCGCCTGGCCGCTGACATACAGATCTTGCTCACGCAGACACCTGGCTGGCTGTGCTGGAAGCCGTTGGACTTCCCCAGCCTGGAGGACTGGCAGCCGGGGCACCCAGTGACATCTGCTCCACGGCTGGCGGACAGCCTCATGGACATGGCCGTGGACCCCCTATTCGACGGGGTGGACGACACCCCGGTCTCGGCGGCCATCAAGTGGATTGTGATCCTGGCTGACACCTTCGGCTCCATTGACGCGCTGCAGGGGGAGAACCAGGCAGCAACACGTGAGCGGCTCCTACGGTCGCTGCGCGCTGCCTTCGCCCCCACCAGCGTGGACTACGTCCGTCGGATTCACGCCCGGCTCATCGGTAGCCCTGGGGCCTTGGCGAAGCTGACACCCGAGCAACGCCGTGTCGACCCAGCGACGGCGCCCCCCGGCGTGCTGCGCCAGTGCACCGACGCCATGCTCGAGCCGTTCCAGCGGAAATGCCGGACCAGGAAGAACCTCATCGCCACCACATCGACGGGGGGCGGCAAGACCATCGGCGCGGTGAACTGGGCCTCGATGCGCCCGGACCGGAGCCTGATCTTCTGCGCTCACACCACCGACGCTGCCACCTGTCTGTTCGGGGACTACGCCGACCTGACCGACGACGTGCTGCGCCACTCCCGCGCCTGGGTGGACGTGCAGCTCCGCGCGACACCCCAGGGCGAGCCGAGAGAGGACGCCGAGGCGCAGGCCGAAGCCCAGAACGCGGTGGATGCCCTTCATGGCTGCGCGGGCGGCGTCACCTTCACCACGGCGGACCAAGTGCTCGGCCTGATGGCCTACTACCGGAAGTCGGTGGTGTGGCTGCCCTACCTGCTCAAGTCCCAGGTCACCTTCGACGAAGTCCACTCCTACGATCCCCTCATGCGGGCCTGGCATCACCGCTTCCTCGAGTGGTTCCCGGGCATCCCCACTGCCCATCTCTCAGCCACTATCCCCGAGGTGGCGCGCCAGCAGATCGAGGCCCGCATCACGGAGCCGAACCCGCCCGTGCCGGGCTCCCCTGGACCCCGCATCGTTCGAGACAGCCGGAGAGGTGGTCAGCCGCGCAGGCGACCCCGTTACCGCATCCACATCATCCCCGATTCGACAATGGCCGCCGACCTGTTCGATGCGGGTACGATCTGGTTCGCGAACACCGTTGGGCGCTGCCAGGAGATCGGTGCCAATGCCTCCGACCCGGTCGTCTACCACAGCCGCTTCCGGTTCATGGACCGCGACGCCGTGCGCCAGCGGCTTCTGGCCGCATTCTCCGATGGTCGGCGTGGAGAGCGGGTCGTAGCGACGCAGGCCGCGGAGATGTCGCTGGACATCTCGGCCCGCACCCTGGTCTCCGAGGTCGCGCCGCCCGCGTCCGTCATGCAGCGCCTGGGACGCTGCAACAGGGAGAGAGAGACCAACCGCATAGCCGACGCCTACTTCTACATGCCGGCCGCCGACCACGGCCTGCCCTATTCGACCGGCAGAGCGACTTGGCGGCAGGACTTCGACCGATGGCTCGCGTGGCTGCGCCAGTTCGAGGGCTCGGACGTGTCGCTCGACGATCTCGAGGCGGCGTTCCAAGACTTCCACAGGCAGCCATTCGCCACGACCGAGGACCGCCGTGTGCATCCGAGCTTGTTGGAGACCCGCCGCATGACCGTCCGCGCGGCGATCATCACGGCACCCTGCCTACTTGCTGCAGACCTCGAGGCCATGCCGGGGATGAACGCCCTCGAGGCCGTGAGGCACTCGGTGCCGGTCGTGCTTTTCCCGGCCCAGCGCCGGGCTCTGTTGGCGTCTGGAGCCCGCCACGGTCGGTACTATGTCGTCGGTACCGAGCACGGTCTTTACGACGCGCAGTTCGGCTTCGTGGCCGCGAAGTGAACGTCTTCCTCGATGACGGGCTACGTGTCTTGAACGTGGAATGGAGGCGGGTATGACGAGATGGGTCTTCGACCTGGGCAGCGAAACCAGCGTCCACCGGCGTCTCGGTCTGCATGGCCTGTGGCGCCTGCTTCACCACGGTGAGAACGACGAGCACTTCCCCAACGTGGTTCAGAGCGACACGTTGCGATGGACGCTCACCGACACCACCGTCACCATCGACTGGGAGACACCAGACGACCTCAACCGGCTGATGGGCTGCCAGCTTGGCGACTTCCGTCAGGGGATCGGGTGCCCGCCGGGCTACGCGACCGATCCCGACGAGCCTGGCTTCTACGCTACAGCACGCGCACACCAGGGCATCTGTGGCACCTACTTCAGCGTGATGAAGGGAGGGCGACGCTCCGAGTCCATGTCGCTGCCCAAGGACGCGAAGAAAAAGGGGGCCAAGGAAGCCAAGATCGCTGCATGGCGGGCGGCCTTCGGGCACGAGCCCATCACGCAGGTGGACAACCTCCCCGCAGCGTGGTCCACCGAGGACGAACCCCGCAACGTCGAGCTGAAGGTGACACCGCACATGCGTTCCGACCAGGCACCCGAGGTGCCGGTCACGTCCAAGGGTGCCCTGGCCAAGCGGACCTACTCATCGGTCTTCCACCCCGCGCTGGCCAAGTGGAACAACACCGCCGTGAAGGCATCGGGTGAGGACCTGTTCCTCGTCTCCTTCGCCTGCCTGGCCTACGTTTTCACGCTCTCGTCGGATGGGTTCGTGGGCCTCGGCCTCGACCTCGATACCTTCCCCGAGACCGACCGCCTGCATCGCCGGTGGTGTCGAAGCCGCAGCATTCTCAAGGTCTCGGGTGATCCCCGAGCGGCCTGCTGGGTCATCGCAGCCAGCCTGGGTCTGCCTGAGCGAACCTTCGACACGCTCACCCCCGGGGGCGGTGGACCGTTCCGCCCTGCGGCACCCGCGCATGGCACCCAGCGGGCCTACAATGCCCTTGGCGCGATGATCAGCCCAGCGGCCAAGAGCCGCGAGCTTTGGAGAACCGCAGCCGTGCCCGTCCGCGTTCTCTCCGATGGCCACACCAACTACGTGCTGGACGCGCTGGTCCGCAACCTCGAGCACGGGTTCGCCTGGTACAGGGATCTCGGCGGCGCAGCTACGGTCACGCGCCATGTGGGCCGCCCCAACGAGATGCACGGCCTCTACCCCAGCGAAAGCATCGTACTGACAAACCTCTGCAGCACCATGGAGACAACGATGGAGAAGCAGGTTCGACGCCGCATGAACGAGCTGTTCCACAGCCTCGCACGGCACTACCGTGAGCACTTCGGTTGCTCGACTGGCGACGCCTACGACCGGGCGCGCCGTTTTGCCCTTCACACCCACCTGAACCGAGCCTTCAACGTGGCGACCATCATGGGGTCCATCACGTCGATCCAGAAGGAGTCCGGCTACTTCATCCGGTTCACCGAGGACGAGGTGGACTGGCTCAGCCTTCGCGCTCGCGAAAACCCCGCCGAGGTACGCTCGCTGCTCTGCATCGCCTGCACCACGAAGTTCGAGCGGCGTGTCGCTGAACCGTCGGAAGATGCTGCCCCCGAAACTCCCGATCCCTCTTCCCTGCAATTCTGACAGGAGAACCCATGTACCTGACCCTTCTCGTGGTAACGAATCCCGTTCTGGCCTCGAACAATCGCGGTGAGAACGAGGGCAACCTCCAGACTCTCCAGAAGGTCCGCACCCGTGAAGGGATGCGCACGGTCCTGTCGGGCTACGCCATCAAGCGAGCTATTCGCGACGCCATGCAGGCCAACGGCGCGAAGATGTGGCGGCGATCCGTGGACCCGGATCAGGTCAACCGGGCTGGCTACATCTACGGCGAGAACGACTCACCCACGCTCGCCGGGGCAGAGCCCAAGGCCCCCGAGGGCTACGACGACGTCGTTTTTGGCTACATGAGCGCGCCCAAGGGTAAGGCTGAGGATGCCGTCAAGCGTGCTGGCTGCGTCGAGGTGTCCGCCGCGTTGTCCACGACCCCATACGACGGCGACATGGCGTTCGTGCAGGGGCTCAAGGCGGCGACCCCCGACCTGGCCCCGTTCTCCCACGAGCGCCACTACACGCGCTACCAGTTCACGCTGACCATGAACCTGGGGGATTTGGCAGGCCAGCCGACCAGCCTGCCCTACCTTCTCGACTCTCTGCGGTTCCTGCGCGTCGGCGGATCGCATGCCTCCAACGCCTCCGAGTTGAGTCCGGCTGTTCTGGCCTGGCGTTTCCACAAGGCTCCTGGTCGCGGTGGTCTCCACCTGGGAGCCGGGCTGGACTTCCTGCCGGATGAATCCGTCGATCTCACACCACTGAGAACCCGGTGCGTCGACCTCGGTCTCGACCTCAATGTGGCCGGTCAGGGTGCTGACATGACCATCGCCAAGGCGCTTGACGCCATCAAGGAGCGTGCCGAGGGGTTGTCGTGCTGACCATTCGGGTTGAGGCGGTCTCGGGGCACTATCGGGTGCCGGGGAACGTCGAACAGAGCGGCATCGCACCAACCTTCGCCGTCGCACCACCTTCGACGGTGCGGGGCTTCCTGGAGTCCCTGTGCGGCTCAACGTGCGGCAGCTTCGAGGGAGAATTCGCCTACGGCTGGCTTCGTGATCCGCAGGGCTATGGTCTACTGCACCGGCGCGTGCAGGTCTGGGCTTCTGGCGGCATGAAGCCAAGACTGGAGCGGAACCGCACCATCAACGTCGAGATGCTCTTCGACGTGGCCTACGCCGTCGCTGTACGTGGCCCATGGGCGGACAGGGTGCGGGCTGCACTCGAGGGCGATGTCGAACGGTTCGGCGTGCTCTACCTGGGGGAGTCCACCGACCTGGTGACCTGGATCGCACCGTTGAACGGCGACGCCTCGAACGGCGTCCGATGGGTCGTCCCTGGCACCAGCCTACGGCTCCCCGTGGTGTCTGGACGCGGCTACGACAGCATCACCGCCGCGTACGGAACCTTCGACATCAGGGAGGGTGAGCCCGCATGGCACCACTGATTACCGCCCACGAATTCGACTTGACGCCAGGCCCGCTGCTGCCGCAAGACAGCGGCTACATGGTGCTCTCCGCGCTCTCGCGCCAGCATCCTTTCCTGCACGGCAACTCGAAGCTTCAGATCGCTCCTGTGCGCGGCACGCGCGACCGGAACCCCGCGATGGTGAGGCTGGACCGCCACTCGGTGCTGCACATACGCGGGCTCGACGCAGAGCAGGCTGCGGCCATCTCTGGGTCCTGGTTCTCCGCCAACGGCGCTATCGTCGGCCTGGGGGCTGCCCGCGAGCGGGTCCTGGGACCCTCACCCTACCTGGCCAGTCGGTTAGTGGTCCTGGCCGAAATGGTCGAACAGGATGCCTTCATCGAGGCGGCCAGGCGTCTCGCTGACCTCCCCGAAGGTGTCCGGCTCGAGCTGGGCCGCCGACGTGCCATCCGCGTCAAGGGCCGCGCGTACCTGGGGCACTCGGTCCATCTCCATGGGCTCGATGACGCGACCTCGCTGCGGCTCCAGGCGAATGGCATCGGAAAGTACACGTCGATGGGCTGCGGGGTGCTGTACCCTGGTTCTGCGAGCGGTTCGGCACCGCGCTGAGCCCCGGCGGCGCTCGCGATACCGATCAGCACGGGAATCGCGCGCTCTTTGACATCCTGAAGAACGAGCGGCACGCGGGCCATCTTCCCTTTCCCGGGAGCACCGCTCGCAGGTCGCTGCTACGACACCGACAGCTACGTCGTCCTGAACGAAGCTGTCTCAATGCCTGCTGACCTCGAAGGGGGTTGGCAACCAGCCTCCAAGCCAAGCCATCTACGCCCCCGTTGCCTGTCTCAATGCCTGCTGACCTCGAAGGGGGTTGGCAACACTGATGGCGAGCAGGGTGTTGACCCCAGCCTCGGCAGTCTCAATGCCTGCTGACCTCGAAGGGGGTTGGCAACTACAAGGCCTTCAAGGCCGAGATGCTCGCCGCGGCGCGTCTCAATGCCTGCTGACCTCGAAGGGGGTTGGCAACGTGACCGAGAAGCAGGCCGCAGAGACGGACCGGGCCCGTCTCAATGCCTGCTGACCTCGAAGGGGGTTGGCAACAACCCCGAGATGGTCCGCGCGATCCTCAGCGGTTCCGTCTCAATGCCTGCTGACCTCGAAGGGGGTTGGCAACGGGTAGCAAAGGGCGATCTCGCGGATGAGGCCACCGGTCTCAATGCCTGCTGACCTCGAAGGGGGTTGGCAACCGGCAGTTGCGCGACCAGTTGGAGGATCTCGGCTTTGTCTCAATGCCTGCTGACCTCGAAGGGGGTTGGCAACTCACCGACGCGCTCGTGGGCCTGCTCCCGATCGAGGTCTCAATGCCTGCTGACCCCGAAGGGGGTTGGCAACCGGTTCCCCGCCGCCGTCGCCATCAGCGGCACGCAGCGTCTCAATGCCTGCTGACCCCGAAGGGGGGGTGGCAACGACGTCCACGCGGTCGCCCTGCAGCCCTACTACGACGTCTCCATGCCTGCCGACCCCGTGGGGGCTGGCAACCGCTGGGAATACAGCTTGGTGTTCGTCGATGTGGCCACACCCGCGCCCACCGTTCCCAAAACCAGATGGTATTGCCCCAGTCGTGGACATGCCTTGTGGCCCGCCTTTGGCGGCCTGATCGCAGCTTGCGCACCCACAGGCTTCTGGACCGGGGCCTTTGGCCTTGCCCTGCGGCATGACGTGGGGCCCGTGGGGAGCCGTGGCCGGTGCCGGCCGTGATGGCCACATCCTGGGAGCTGTAGGGCCCTGGCAGCGCCGTGGGGGCCTACGTGGCGCCGGTGGTCTACTCGAGCAGGCCCTGGAGATCGAGCGGCTGGTACGCTACCCCGTGGTCGATGAGCCCGATCCCGAAGACTCTACGCTACTGCTGTTCGCTGGGTAACTTCCGCTGTCGGAGTACCACGTGGGGGAAGGCTCCATCCTCCTTCCTCGCAAGTCTCGCCATTGCAGAATCGACGGTGGCTCCCGTCTCGTCTTGAAAGGTCAAGGTAACGTCCACTTCCGCCATGGGGGCTCCATGGGGAGGCTCGAGCACCAGGCGCATTTCCTTGCCGTCAGCGACGGCTGTTACCAACGCCCCGTTCAACAACTTTGCCACCCCGCACTGCGCTCGGAGCCTGCCGTCCGTCTCGTGAATGTAGCCGAACACCTCGAGCCTTCGCTCTACCTGTACTTCAGATAGGTCGATTCTCGTGTGGATAGCGCAGATTGGACGCTCAGTTCCTGCATGGTCGACATACATCTGGCTCCCCCTGAGTTTCAAACGGGCATCCACCACGCGGGACTCTCCAACGCTTACGTGAAACCTGCCCGAGTATGCTTCCGCCAGTAGGTCACCGATGGACTGTCCCTGCTCGTCTCCGGACGAATAGATACGCACATTGCGCTTATTCTTGTATTCATCCTTGATGCTGATGAATCCCTCGGGCTCTTGGCAGCCGACGTGGCCTATCTCAAACGTCAATTGCAGTACGCCGAGTCTCCGTTCGGTGTCGTAGAACTTCATCTTCAGTGGCCACAGGCTCCACCCTCCCGCCTCGACCGCGGAGAGAGTCGAGAGAACTACCTTGTGGGCCCTGGCCTTGCTGATAGCACCACTCGTGAAACCCGAAGCCGACACGACGTGGAAGCGAGAAAGTCTTAGGTCGGCCTTCTTGGTGGCGATTTGCTCGATGTAGGCAACGCCGACTTTTCGCTTGTGGTTTCGACACTCAACACCAACAGAGATTCGTTCCCCACCCTCATCGTAGTGAAGGAGAACGTCGACTTCACGCCCAGTACCTGTCGCGTGGTCCCTAACTCTTGCTCGCCGCTCGACTCTCGCATTCGGCCGCATGGTGCGCTCAACAGCATCAACCACGGCTTCCAGCATCTTGTCCTTCGTCATCGATCACCTCTCCCGCAGACATCCACAAGGCGCCGGTATCACGATGCGAGAAGGAGACGCTGTGGACCTCGACACCCTGTTGCCGCTGCTCACTGGCCCTGGAGCGACCGTCCGCATGTGGTGGGGCTCAGGCGGCGCTGTGCGGTCCTGTGGGGGCCCGCGCGGCGGCGCTATTCCGTCAGAGCCATCCCGGTGCACCCGATGGAGCAGGAACCCAGGCGGCAGCCGTCACCGCCAATCCAGAACTTCACGCCTGTCACCACCGGGAAGCCAAGATCCTCGCCGGCTCTATCCAGCTGGGCAGAGCACATGGTGGTAAGCACCTGCAGGCGCGTCTCCACCTCGGGGTAGAGCTTCGACTTGACCGTAGCGTTGCCGATCAGGCCCAACCCGCCCTGCTCGGCTGCAGCCGAACGGACACGCTTCACCATCTCTGCGGCCTGCGGGATTGACATGGAGGGCACGGGTGGCAGCCCCGGGTCTTCGTCTGCCAGGGCGGTGAAGGAGCTGAGAGCGAGAATCGCGAAGACAGCTGGCAGCTTGATGTTCATGACACCCTCCATCGTCCAACCTGGAGATAGGCGGACGGGTCGCAACACCATCATATTAGTACGGCTTTCCTCCACGATCCATCCCGACGTTCAACCCGCGCTCCAGTTCCGTCAAGCTGGGGGCGCCATGAACACCGAAGCCGACCATCGTGAGTTTCTGCGCGCCCTCGGGGCCCGCATCGCTGAGTTCCGCCGCGCACGGCAGCTGACCCAAGAGCAGCTTGCCGAGCTTGTCGGCGTCGACCCGCAGACGATCCAGCGCGCCGAGACTGGGCGAACAGCGTTGTCGCTCCTGCGCCTGCGCTCCATCGCCAGTGCGCTGGGGGGGACGTTGGCAGAGCTACTCTCCACCGGCGACGGCCAGCTCAACTCGGTGCCGGAGAGCCCCTGGCCTGATGATGAGCTTCGCGCCGCGCTTGCCTACCGGGCCATTCCTACGGAAAGGAAGCCGTGGGCGGTGAAGATGTTGAAGGCGCTGGGCGACAGGTAGGGCCAGCCTTCGGCAGGGGCATGACGCTGGCTGTGGCTTGCCGCCGATGTTGCCGCCACGCTTGTCGACAACCAGGTGTTGGCGGGGGAGCCCCCTACGGGGGCTGAGTTATCCTGACAGCCTGTCGACCCGCTTGCCAACCTGTCAATCTGGTGCCATCCTTTGGCCATGCCGGACAACAGCAACATCTCAGGCTGGGCGAGCGCGGCGAAGGCGCTCGCATGTTCCCCCTCAAAGCTGCGGCGCCTGGTCGCGGACGGTCCGCTCGTGGTGCCGAAGGACGCCAAGGGCGTCTGCCAGTTCACGCCGGCGATCATCGCCCAGCTACGCGATGCTCTCGAACACGGCTGGCCGGATCAGCCTGGCGCCCAGGCCGACGCTGCTGCACCGATGGACAAGCGCCCCACCATGGCGACCCCGGCGGGTGAGACGGCCATCGCCGCCCATGTGCCCGCTCGAACCCCTGGAGCCATGGCTGCCTGGGCGTTCCAGCTGCTCGATGACGGGGCCGCGCCGACGGAGCTGGTCAAGACGCTGGAGATCCCACCTGCCGACGCCATGCAGCTCTACGACGCGTGGAAGGCGGCCAAGATCGCTGATCAGGATGCCGCCGAGCTGCGCGCTGTGCTCGAGCTGCGCCAAGACCTGAAGGTGTGGGGCTGGACCTGCGCCGACGTGGTGCAAGCCTACCAGGCAGTGCATGAAGCCGGAGAGCTGTACGGCGACGCCGGCTTCACCAGCGACGCTGCGATGGCGCTGCTCCGTGTCGTCCGTGATCGAGGCTGGAGCTTCACCGAGGCCATGGAGGCCCTGCGGGCGCAGCCCGGCCTGGAGGAACAGGAGCGCCGGGTGGCTGCGGCCGAAGCGGAAGCCCAGGGTGCCCAGCAGGCTCTCGAGCGGATCCAGGGTGTGCTGCAAGAGCTTCTCCCCTACCTGGGCTGGCTGCGGCTCTCTCGGGCCCTGGCCGCGTTGGTCGAGGGTGGAGCCGATGCGGTAGCGGAGCTGCGAAGCGCTCTGGCCGTCGTGCCACCGGGCAACACCGCGGACCAGATGATGGTGAACGTCAAGCCCGAGGATGAGGCCCTGGCGCGGCGCTTGCTGGCGGCGTGGGCCACCGTGGAACTGCGGGATCTGGTGGTGCTGCGCTCGGAGCACGAAGGCAGGCGGCTGAGCTTCGAGGACGTGATGGTGATGAAGATGCTCCAGGCAGGCATGTAGGGCACCGCCGACGGTGGCCCCACCCGCGTGATCATCCACTGGCCAAGCGCCGCCCACCCCAGGCGCAGACGGAGGTCAGCTCCGTGCTTCGAGCAAGCGGTCGGCGGCGTCCAGCGCGGGGCGCCATTCGAGCAGCTTCGCCGTCGCCTTGACTTGGGCGTGGCGGACCCGCAGGCCGCCCACCGCCCCTCGCCGACATGCTCGAGGCCAGGGGACCGCTCCTGGCCGCCATCGAGCGCGCCGAGGCCCAGGGCGTGGTGCTGACCGTCAGCGAGTCTGCTCTGGCCAGGCTGCGTGATCAGCGCGCCCCCTGGGGGAACCCACCACCGAAGCCGCCAGCTCCGTCATGGCGGATGCGCCTACGGGCTTGCCAGCCTCATTGAACGGATGGGGGCTTGACGACATTCAGCAGGCGGGGCTTGACGACCTTCAGACTGGGCTATCAAAAACGGCTTGTGTCCTCTACGGGTGGTGCCAGACGCTGCTATCCGACTTTCTCGTCGTCGGTGATGGCTGCCTGGCCCTTCTGCCTCTGTCCAAGGGCATAGCCGATGAATATCGAGATCACGGGAATTAGCATTTCTATGGTGTCTTTTGCGTTGTTACTATCTATCGGCAAGCAGTTGAGAAGAACGATGCACCCAACAAGGAGCAGGATTGCCAGGAACGCCAGTACAGGGGCCGAAAAGAAGAGTTGCACTACTGCACCGACCTCTTTGATTCCCGTGGAATACGATTTGGATTTGGCCTCGGCTATCGCTTGTTTGTGCTCGTTTGCCTGGGAATTCTCCTGGAGATCCAGTTCGCGCGATGCGAGGTCGTGGTCGGAGAGCATCTTCGCAAATTCTGTCGCGCCTTCCGCTGGCGGAGACTTGAGCATCTCGGGATTAAATACTGCCATCATCATCCTCCCCGACAAAGAAGGTGTACTTGACCTCGTACTGGGAGGGTCCATTCTCTTGGGTTTTTCCGAAGACGTTTAGTCGCAGCGAAATGTAGAAGGGGAGTCCCCCAAGGGTGCCGACCTCGGTCGGCCCAGCGAAACCCCAGTTCAACTGAGTGATCCGCCCAAAAACTACGTTGAGCGCATGGGCACCATCGCCTACAAATGCGATTGACTCTGCCGCTGCCGCTGACTCGTCCTGGTCCAAGATCACGCGTAGCGTCAGGTCGCTCGGTTCGCCGGGATCTGGAAAGGTAAAAACTACAGGCTCAAGGCCGTTCGACATGACCAAGCCAGATGCGACCACGGTCAGGTTGCCAGATTGGGTCTTCATCGGCGCCTCGCATAGCGGTTGTCGAACATGATCTCCTGCTTCGTAGCGATAGCAGCCCAGCGTTCTCTTGTCTCGGTTGGGGTAAGGCTCTGTCACGTCGAAAGTGCATCCTGGCACCACCCACGCAGCTTCACTGCGAACTGGGGCTGGCGTTTAGAAAACTGCGACTCATGGTGTTCCCGCGGCAGCCTACGGTGCCTCGGCCAACTGCCTCGCCACCAGTGCGAAGTCCCCAGCGGTAGGTCTCCCAGACCCCGACAGTTCTGGGCTGATCTCGAACGAGCCCAGCCCCCGGCCCCCGGCCCCCGGCTCCAGGCCCCAGGCCTCGCCGCGTCGGCGGCGCGGGCCCTGGGGCTCTGCCGGCCAGTCTCTCGCTGCGCCAGCAGCGGATGAGGGCTCACGCCGCGCACTGTGCCTGGGCTACGGCTCCACGGTCTGCACTATGTTGCCTGCAGCGTCGAACAGGGCCAGCGCCGCCGAGCCGTCATGCGCCAATCCCAGTACCACCCGCTGTTGTCCGACCGCGTCGGACAGGCCCAACATCGGCATGTCATCGGTCACCGTCAGCATCGCCCGCTGCTCCCCCCTGGCGTCAAACAGAACGAGCGAGGGCGATCCGTCTCCCATCACCGCCAACAACATGCGCGCCTTCCCCGTGGCATCGGTCAACCTCAGCCCGGGCGAACCGTCTGGCAGCGCCGCCAGCACCGCCCGCGACTTCCCCGCCGCATCCACCACCTCGAAGCGCGAGGCACGCACCACGTCGCCGTCCGCAGCAGCAGCGGTGCCGCCACCACCCACCGCGAGCGCCAGCGTCATGGCGGCACCCCCACCTGCAGCTGCGAGCAGCAGGCCCAGGTACTTCGCCGCGGAGAGCAAGAACGGGCTGAGCTTCATCAACGCCTCCGCGAGCACCGGGCCCGGGTGTGAGCCCACGTTGGCACCCTACCACCACGGGGGCTTGGACCCAGCGGGGCTGCGGATGGGAGCGGCCGGAGGCCCCACAAGCCGCCAGCCAGTCAGCGGTGCATCCCTGGGCTACGCTGCAGGCATGGCCCAATTCCCCACGACGACGACCACCACCACCACCACAACGCGGCTCCAGGCTCGACCATGACCGACACACCGATCCGAGCTGCCATCTACGCCCGCGTGAGCACCAAGGCCCAGGACGTGGGCTTGCAACTCGACGAGCTGCGCCAGGTAGCTGCGCAGCGGGGCTGGCGGGTGGTGGGCACCTACGTGGACGAGGCGATCTCCGGCTCGAAGGACAGCCGCCCGGAGCTGGACCGCATGATGCGCGACGCCAGGGCCGGCAAGCTCGACGTGGTGGCCTGCTGGAAGTTCGACCGCTTCGCCAGGTCCACCAGCCACTTGGTCAACGCCCTCGAAGAGTTCAGGGTGCTGGGCGTGGACTTCCTCTCCCTGCGCGAGCAGGTCGACACCTCCACGCCGATGGGTA
>Ga0307987_1000357_pt1 | contig 27414 bp, 18 predicted proteins | sample EllFjometagen181_FD_203157 | JGI IMG/M metagenome (GOLD analysis project Ga0307987, IMG submission 203157) | Marine microbial communities from Ellis Fjord, Antarctic Ocean - #181 | ecosystem: Environmental > Aquatic > Marine > Unclassified | place: Southern Ocean | collected 2014-10-08 | reverse complement strand
ACTACCTGTACATCCCCATGGGGGGCAGCCGGGTGGTCAAGTGGCGCTGGTACTACAACCTGATGATCACCTTCGTGGTCAGCGGGCTGTGGCACGGCGCCAACTGGACCTTCGTGGCCTGGGGGGCCCTCAACGGCCTGTACCTGGTGCTCGAGATCGTCCTGGCCAGACCTCGCAAAGCACTGCTGAAGGCCATGGGGCTGGATGAGACCCGCTGGGCCTACAAGATCCCCGCCGTGATGGTCACCTTCGCCCTGACCTGCCTGGCCTGGGTCTTCTTCCGGGCCGACAGCGTGCCGGACGCCCTGTACATCATCGCCCACATGCCCGACGGCACCATGGACTTCATCCGCTCCGCGGCCACCCTGGACTTCGCCGGGGTCAAGCTGGTGCTCAAGGGCCTGGGCATCTCGAAGTCCGACCTGGCCATCGCCATCGGCGCCATCGTGTTCATGGAAGCCGTGCACCTCTACCAGCGCCCCGGCGACACCATGGCTCGCATCGCCGCCCTGCCCACCCCGGTGCGCTGGGCCGGCTACTACGCCGTGGTGGCGGGCATCCTGTACCTGGGGGCCTTCAACGCCTCGCAGCAGTTCATCTACTTCCAGTTCTAGGCCCCACCGTGCCCACCACCACCCCAGCCCCCGTCCGTGCACAGCTCTCCAAGCTGGTGGGCCGCTTCGCGCTGATGGCGGCGCCGTTCCTGGTCTACGGCGCAGTGATCCTGGCGGTGGACCCCTACAACCGATTCGGCATCTCCACGCTGGTGGCCGATCGTTACAAGGAAGACATCTCCTTCAAGCTCAACTACGCCATGTGGGAGATGCTCCAGTACCGGCACGACCCGGCGCCCAACCTGCTCATCGGCGACTCCCGCATGATGAACCTGCCCACCGAGACCATCGACGAGGTCTCCGGGGTCGAGTGGGCCAACCTGGCCTACGGTGGAGGCTCCCTGCGGGAAGCCATCGACACCTTCCGCTTCGCCGCCGAGCAGGCCGAGCTCGAGCGGGTGGTGTTGGGGGTCAACTTCAACCTGTACAACGCCGCCGACGACAAGAACCGCGTCGCAGAGGTCACCGCCGCCCTGGACAACCCTCTGCTGTACTTCTCGAACCGCAACGTCATGACCGCCACCAGCAAGCTCATCCCCGCTGCCCTCACCGGCCGGGAAGCCCGCATCGGCGAGCCCGAGGGGAACAAGGAGCAGTTCTGGCGGTACCAGCTCGAGACCACCACCCGGGTGTACTACGGCAACTACCGCTACCCAGAGGTCTACGCGAAGGACCTGGCCGAGCTGGCGACACACTGCGCCGAGCACGGGATCGAGCTGAGATTCGTGATCTTCCCCGGCCACACCGATCTGCAGGATCAGGTGGCCACCTACGAGCTCGACGACGCTTACGCCCGCTTCGTGGACGAGATCTCGGCCCTGGGCACCACCTACAACTTCGACTTCGCCAGCGACCTGACCCGGAACGCCGCAAACTTCAAAGACCCCTACCACCTCACCGATGAAGCCGAGCCCATCGTGATCCGAGCGGTGTGGGGCGACGCCCGCGAGCATGTCCGGGTGCTGGGGCACCCACAAGGCGGCTGATCACCAGGGTTGCGCGTCCAGGGGCACGGGATCCCAGCTCGGCTCAAGTCCGCGCTGGAGCACCGACAGTAGGATCAGCCACCCAGGATGTGCACCACTTGGACGGTGACAAAAGCATAGTGGCGCAGCTTGGTCAGCGCGGCGCCGTCGCTGGGGTCGTGGTGGCTCTCGATGACGTACTGGGGCGTGACCGCCAGACGCAGCGGGCCCCCCCCCAGCTTCCACCCTTTCTTGGCGCCCAGGCAAACCCGGTTCATGGAGAAGCCCCGCTTGGCGAAGAAGGGCTCGCCCTTGACGGTGCCGGCTGTCCCGGCGTCTTCCACCACACCCACGAAGACCTCTTCCGACGCCAGCAGCGACAGGCCGTTGAGGGCCGCGGGGGCGAGCTCCACCGTCAGCATCTCCCGCACCAACAGCGAGTAGCCCCGGCGCTGGGAGTCCTCAGTGAAGACCGGGTTCGAGGCATGGATCTTGTTGTGCAGGATGGTGCGACTGGCCAGGGCCAGGGTGTCGCTGGCCTGGTAGCGCAGGATGGGGATGAGCTCGATGTTGTGGGAGCGGTAGTCGTCGTCCCCCACCGGAAAGCCCATGTAGTAGTACCAGAGCGGCAGCGTGAGCTTGAGATCCCCCCACTCATGGCTGTAGAAGGGCCCCGCGAACAGCTCGTGCATGGCCACGCCCGCGGCATCGGCCTCGCTATCCGACAGCTCGTAGCGCAGGCCCGGCATCACCGTGAAGCCCCAGCCGCTGGGGGAGACCGCGGTGTAGTTCAGGTAGCCCCAGCCGCGGACCTCGGTGGGTGTAGCAGCCTGAGCGGCGCAGGGCGCCAGTGCGAGTGCGAGGGCGAGAGGGAGAAGCGCACGCAGCATGGGGTTCCTCCAGGTGAGCCTGGTATCCCCACCCTAACGATGGTGCCGCTGGACCTTCATGTCGTAGACGACCTGCTCGCCGTCGGGGCCCAGCAAGGTGAAGCGCAGGGTGGCGGCACGCTTGGCGCCGTCTTCGGTCCAGCGCACCGTGGTGCGGCCAGTCCGGAGCCTCAGCTGGACCACCTGCTCGAAGATGGGGTCACCCCGGCTGTCCAGGGCAACCACCGTGGCCTGCTGGGCGGGAAACGGCGCTGGGAGCGTGGCCACGCGGGCGTCGATGTCCATGGAGATATCGCTACCCGCACCTTGTTGCTCCATGTCCACGAAGCGCCAGGCCATCTCCACGTCCACGCCCTGGCTGTGTCCGTTGGCGAAGCGCGCCAGCACCTGACAGAAGGCTTCGGTGATCCGGGGGTCCTGGGGGAGTTCAACCCTATGGGCGCCGCCAGCGGCCACCTCTGGGAACTCCCAGACCAGGGTCTCGCCGCCGGCTTCGCACTCCACCAGAATGGCGGCATCGTGGTTCACCGACGTGAACACCAGCTCGGGCGTGCCCCCCAAAGGGAGTACGGGATCGTAGGTGGCCTCGATCTCGGCCGCCGTGGCCGCGAGGACGATGAGCAGGGCTTGGATCATGAACTGACCTCACCCACAGGGTAGCCCCTCGATGACAGCTCTGCGCTAGCTCTTACTGGCCTTGCCGCCGCCACCAGGAGCCCGCTTGGCGTCCTGTGCGGCCTTGACCTTGGCGATGGCCTCGGCCCGCTTGCGTCCCTTGCCGATCTCGATGGGCTTGCGATGCTTGCCCCAGAACTTCTCGGCGCCAGCGCCCACAGCACCCACCGCCACCCCGCCCACCAGAGCCGAGGCCGCGATGGCGAAGACCACCTGCTGGTAGTCGTCCAGGGGGGTGATGCCGTCGCGCAGGAACAGGGCGAAGAAGGCCAGCAAGCCGATGTCGCCGCTGATGCGGTCGGTGCCGTAGCGGGTGTCCACGAACACCGCGCCAAGACAAACGAAGATGATGGCAGGCCAGATGAACTTGGTTGGGAACGGGGCCTTGATGACCGAGCACTCGATGGCGATGGCCGCCTTGCCGGTCCAGTTGGTGACCGTGACCTCGAACACGCCGTCGCTCACGAGATCGAAGCGGTCCTGGCGGTCCTCGCCCCACTTTCCGCCCTTCTTGGCCGAGGCGTCGGAGATGCCCTCGCCGCCTTGGATGTCGATCTCGGGGCCGCCCTTGGCCGACTTGCGCTTGAAGTTGCCGTCGACCTGCTGGGTCCAGTTGGCGCCGTTGAGGGTCAGGGCGTAGGCGGTCTTGTCCTGGGACTCCTTGCTGTCCTCGTCGATTTCGTCGGTGAGGGTCGCGGTGGCCAGCAGCGCGTAGCCGGGCCCGGGGGAGCTCAGCTCGATGGTCTCTTTCTCGCCGTAGACGATGTCCGACCCCAGCGCGGGGGGGTGGTTGATGGTCTGACGGCCGATGGCGATGGGCATGGCGGCCGCGGCGATCAGGAAGATCCAGGCCAGGATCGGCGCTCCCTTCTGATCGAGCAGGCGCTTGCCGGAGGTGACCATGACGGCCACTACGACGCCTACGATGATGAGCATGGTCATCGGGTTCTGGCTCCGTTTGGGGGGGGGCGGGCCGCTGACCCTAACCCACTGCACGCGTTACGGTCTTCGTTCCCCCGGGTTCCCCGATACGAGAGGACTTAGCGATGCGAATGCTGCGAGCCACCGTGCTGTCCGGTGCTGTCTTGGCCCTGCTGGGTCGGGCTACCACCGTCCTGGCTCAGGACGTGGTCACCCTCGACGACGCCGAAATGTTGCTCTGCGAAAACGGCTGCTGTCCGCCCACCATGTTCCAGAAGATCGCCATCGGCTCCGCTACCCTGGCCTTGGCGGCGGTGTGCCTGTTCCTCATCGTGCGCATCTTCGAGCGCCACGCCATCAAGAAGGGCACCAACGCTCTAGTGGGCCGCCACATGGGTATCTCCCTGTCCATTCTGCTCACCGCGGTAGGCCTGGCCGGGCTCATCAAAGCCATCACCGGCTGCTTCCCCACCCAGATGTTGCTCATCCTGGCGGTGGTCGGCGCCATCTGGCTTATCCACCTTCTCTACGCCCTCGTGGCCGTCCGCTAGCTCAGGAGTCCCACCATGGCCTACACCGCTGGAGACGCCTGGCAGCAGAGCGTCGATCACGACAGCTACCTGCAGCGCCTGCGCGAGTACGCCGACGAGCGCGAGCACGGCTACTACCCCCCCACCATCATGATCGGCCTGGGCGGCACCGGTGCCAAGGCCCTGCAGCACCTGCGCCGCATGCTGCTCGAGCGCCTGGGCACCGTGGAGCTCCCCGGAGTGGCGTTCCTGTCCGTCGACACCGACACCGCCTCGGTGCGCCCCGCGGCCACCGAGCGCGAAGGCGCCCACCCCTACGACGAGCTCATCGCCTTCCGCCAGGAAGAGCGGCTGGATGTGAAGGCCAACTTCTCCAGCATCCTCGAGAACATGGCCCAGCACCCGCACATTCGCGAGTGGTGGGACGACTCCATCCCCATCACCAAGTCCTTCAACCTCGAAAAGGGCGCGGGGCAGCTCCGGCCCCTGTCCCGGCTGGTGTTCTTCGAGAACCGCCGGGAGATCCAGGCTGCGCTCAAGCGCTGCTGGGCCCGTGTCACCGCCCAGGATCTCGACTCCCAGCGGGTCGACGTCGCGTCATCAGTTCGCGTCATCATGGTCGCGGGCTGGGCCGGCGGCACCGGCTCGGGCATGTTCCTGGATATGGCGGCCCTGATTAAGCACACCTTCACCGCCAAGCCCATCGAGCGCCACGGCATCTTCGTCACCCCCGGCGTATTCCGCGGGGTCGAGTCGGAGTTCCCCAAGCTGGCCGCCAACGGCTTCGCCGCCCTGCGCGAGCTCAACCACTACCTGAGCCAGCCCTTCGAGGTCCAGTGGGACAGCCAGACCAAGGTTGAGGTCAAGGGCCTGTTCGACCGCTACGTGCTGGTCACCGGCACCAACTGCCTGGGTCAGTCCATGGCCCAAGACTACGACGCCTACCGCGCCATCGGCGAAGCGTTGTTCCTCGACTTCGCCGGCGGCCCCCTGAAGTCCTGGGTCGAAGGCGTCCGCATCAACCGTGAGCAGTACCTCAAGTCGTTCGTCTCCTACAGCTACCGCATCGATACCCCCGACGGCCGCACCCAGGAGACCCACGCCGACGAGTGGAAGACCGCCTTCGCCAGCTTCGGCATCGCCAAGATCGTCTACCCGTCCTGGCGCCTGCTCAACTACGCCAAGTACGACCTCGCCGCCCAGATGGTCCAGCTCATGGACCCGGGCAAGGCCCACAGCATCGCCGACGTCATCACCGAATGGCGCAACCGCTTTATGCGCGAAGCGGGCTTCTTCCAGGGCGAGTGGACCGACGAAAAGGAACAACACCGCCGCTTCTGGCAGATCCGCGACGCCCTGGCCCGTCAGTCGGGCACCCACCAGGACGTCCAGAACGTCTACGACCACATCGCGGAATTGGCCCGCGAGTGGGAAGCCGACGCCGAGTCCATGCTCGCCGAGAAGACCACCAGCGAAGACGGGCGCGCCGCCATGCGCCGCATCGGCAAGCTGTTCGGCGACGCCTACTCCCCCGGCAACGAAGGCGACTGGGCGCTGCAGATCCTGGCCAACCGCAAGAACCTGGTGCGGGACATCACGTTGGCCCTCACCGACGTCATCGAAGCCTTCCAGTCCAAGCGCGGCATCGGCCCTTCGGGGGTGCGTCAGATCCTCGAGAACATCCTCGAAGAGCTCGAGCGTCCGCACGACCGCGCCTTGTACACCGACTGGTTCCGCCACCGGCGATCCGTCGAAGACAAAAACGCCGAAGAAGCCAAGGCCGAGTGGGAAAAGCGCCTCAAGATCGCCGACCAGGCCGGCCGTGGCTTCCTGCGCTCGAGCGACAACCACAAGGCCGCACTCGAAGAAGCCGCCAAGTACCTGGTGGCCCACTGGCGCGCCCGGGTCAACGAGTACATCTGTGCCGAGGCCATCAACGCCCTCGAAGGCATCGCCCAGGCCCTGCGGGACCAGCTCACCCGGCTGGACGCCGTGCTCGAGAAGATGACCAGCCTCGAGTCCCACTACCTGCGCTGCCGGGCCCACTTCGAGAAGCCCGTGGAGTCCACGCTCTTCATCGAGCTGCCCGTCAACGAGGACTACACCACCCTGCTGCAACCCTACCTGGGCATCAACGCCGACGCCCGGGCCGAGAAGCTCCAGACCCTGCTGTCCCGGGGCCTGCGCAAGATGGGTATCGACACCTTGTCCCAGCTCGAGATCTCCCTGGGCGGCAAGCTCGACCAGTTCCGTGAGAACCTCGCTGCTCAGGCGTTCTTCGCCCTCAAGGGCGACGAGTCCGGCCGCACGGCGGCGTTCATCGAAGACGGCGACGCCCCCCAGGAGGGCTTCCTCGAGCGCTACTCGGTGCTCAAGGCCCTCAAGGCCATGCCCAGTGACGAGCGTCGAGGCTACCTCGAGCAGCTGTACCGCCTGGGCCTGCCCTGGGTCACCGAAGCTCAGAACGACCCCACCAACGGCATCGCCCGCCCCGTGCCCGACGCCTTCCTGGGCATCCAACCCCGGGCCGACGCGCCCTTCGCGGCCGAGCTGACCGAACAGATCGCGCGCATGGAGCAGAAGGGCTTCCGCCCCATCCAGGTGCAGATCAGCGATCCCAGCGAGCTGGTGTTCTACACCGAATGGTCCGCCTTCGCCGCCTACTATCCCAACGAATCCGGCCAACTACGAGGCGACTACCGCCGCCTGCTGTTCAACAAGGTCAAGCCCCAGGCCCTGCACCTGCACCAGGACTACCACCAGTTCCCCCGCATCATCCCGCTCACCGAGCCGGAAGTACGCGACTACAAGGTGGCCTGGAAGCGCTTCCACCAGGCGCAGATGCTGGGGGTGCTCTGCAGCCGCCATCGCCGCCGCGGCGACGACCACCGGGTCACCTTCAGCTACCGCAAGCGCACCACCGCCCTGGACACCACCTGGGACGAGGTGGGCGTCGAAGCCACCGTGCTGCGCAGCCTGACGACCGACCGGCAGTTCTCGGCCCAGATCGCCCGCGATGTCGAGGCCCGCATCCAGGAGCTGCTCCAGAGCAGCGGCACCTACTCCGATCTTCTGGCCCTGGCCGACTACTACTACTACTGCGTCTACCCCAACGTAAACGACGACGTGCAGTCCGGCGCGGTGGCGGTCAAGGCCCGCGGCTCCATGCAGAACCTCGTGCTGCACGAGCTCCGCCGCGAATGGCGCCAGCTGGCCATCGAAAAGGGCGCCAACCCCGAAGGCATCGACGCCCAGCGCGCCACCCGCCTCGGATCGCTCACCGCGTGGACCGTGCCCATCGCCCGCACCAAGGGCCTACCCGTGCCCAGCGCCGACGACGTGCTCGAAGAGCTGCGGGTCGAAGAATGGGCCCTGCTCGAAGACGCCCGCCAGGCGGTGCGCGCCTTCGTCGAAGCCGGCTGGATCAAGCAGCGCCGCGATGGCTACGGCAACGTGGCCGCCCACTTCCCGCGCCTGGCGGTGAACTGGTCCTACTTCCGCCCCCCCGCCGATCAGCCCGCCCGCGTCAGCGCCACCGTCGCCTACTGGTACAAGGGTCCCAGCGGCAGCCACTCCAGCGTGAGCCTCGAGCAGATCGCCACCTGGGTCCAAGATGAGCCCTCAGCCCGACATCGGGTGTTCGGGCGCGGCTGGAAGGACTGGCTCGACGCCGGCGAGGTGCCCGAGCTCACCGCGCTGCTGGCGCCCGACGCAGACGAGCCCCCGCCCATCGGAGGCGACGACGTCGGAGCCGACCGCGCCGAGTATCACTACGCCAGCAACGGCGAACGGCAGGGCAAGCGCAGCGCATCCGAGGTGGCAGACGCCGTGGCGGCCGCACCCGGCGCCGAGCACAAGGTGTGGACCAAGGCCTTCGGGCGCAGCTGGAAGCCGGTGGGCGACGTGCCTGAGATCATGGCGCTGGTGCCCCCCTCCGACGATCCGCCCCCCCTGGACGACGAGCCCCCGCCCCTGGACGACGACGAGCCCCCGCCGCTGTAGAACGCGGCTAGTCCACCATCGGCGGCAGGCGCAGGCCCACCTCGATCTCGAGCTCGTTGCCGAAGGGATCCATCACCTCGGCATCCGCCAGAGGGCTGGAGGCCAGGTGGTCCTCGAGCAGGTCGCTCAAGCGCTCCAGCAGCGCTTCACGGGTGGCGTAGCCCTCGGTCTCACCGTTGATCTCGAGCGTCCACTGCATCGTCGGGGTCCTCCCAAGTGGGGGTGGTGCTGTTCTCTTCGCAACCTATACCCTCGATATCCTCCCCCTCTTGCCAGGTCTCGTCATCGATGCGTACCGCCACACCGGGATGAGGGGCGAGCGCGGCGCCCTCAGGAGCGCGGCCGGGGCGGAAGTGGCTATGCTGACCGAGGCTCGCCCCCGCGCCAGCTTGGAGGTTCTCGGGTCATGGCCTGGCTGATCAGCACCAACGAGGTACCCGAAGCCTGGCCCGCGCACTGCATCGGCTGCGCCACAGCGGACCCTCAGGGCACGCTCAAGGTCTACGGCGAGCGCCTGAAGAGCACCGTCACCGTGACCCACGTCTTCGAGCGCTTGTGCGTGGAGCTCCCCTGGTGCGAGCGCTGCGCGGCGCGCACCACCGCCCTGCTGATGGTGGGGCTGGGCACCATCGTTCTGCCGTGGCTGGTCCTGCTGGTGCTGTCCTTCGAGCCCAGCGTGAGGCACCTCGTGGAACCCCAGACCCTGGTCACAGGCTGTGTGGCACTCAACGCTGGGGGGATGCTCCTGCTGGCCTGGCGCTACTGGCACACCCGCCCCGTGCGACTGCTGGCCGGAAAACAGGGCGTGAAGGGCTTCGTGCTGCGCAATCCCGACGTCGCGGCACAGCTCGCGCACATGAACGGGCTGGTGGCCGAGCGCGTCTGGCTACCGAGGGGCTGGTAGGGTCGGCCCGCTCGAGGCATCACCCCGGGCGCACGGCCTGCAGGGAGAAGCTCAAGGGCAGGTTCGGCTCATCAGGGGGCATGCGCCACAGACCGTCATCGCCCTGGATGAGCTCCGGCAGGATGGGGCTCTCGGCGAAGTCGTGCTCCCGCAGCCAGCGTAGCTGCAGCCCGGCCCCCACCAGGGCGGTGATCACAGCCCCCAGCTCGTAGGTCCAGAAGTGCTGGGTGACATGCTCGAGCTGCACGTCAGGGGCGGCGTAGCTGCCCCCCGCCTCCACGCTGTGGGCGCGCCCACGGCCGAAGTAGCCGTGGGTCCGCTCCAGGCCCCCCCGCCCACTGGCGCCCTGGGCGTCGAACAGCCAGGCCACCGGATGCACCTCGGCCAGGTAGAACACGCCGCCGGGGACCAGCAGAGCGTGGATCTGTCGAGCCCAGGCGTCCAGAGCCGGGATCCAGGTGAGCACGCCCCAGGAGCTGTACACCCGGTCGAAGCGTTCGCCATCCAGCGCCTCGGCCGCCTGGGTGACCTCGGCCTGCACGAAGCAGGCGTCGATCTCCAGGCGCTCGGCCAGCATACGCGCCACCCGCAGCGCCTCTCCCGAGAAGTCCAGGCCCGTCACCCGAGCGCCGCGGCGGGCCCAGGACAGGGTGTCCTGGCCCATGTGGCACATCAGGTGCAGCAAGCGCAGGCCCTCCACCTCTCCCAACTCATCGAGCTCGAAGGGACGGAGGGTACAAGCACCCTCGAGGAATCCGCGCATGTCGTAGAACGTGGAGCGCACGTGGTGGGGGACCGCGTCGTCCCAGCGCAACCGGTTGTCCTCGAGGCGGGCCTGGTCGTTCATCGGCGGATGATGAGCCGCTTGCGCGCGGTGCGGGCGGAGCCGCCGCTGCCGCCAGCCAGGGACGCGATGAAGACGTCGACCTCGTCGGGGCCGGTGCCGTCGTCGTAGGCCTTGCCCGCGTCGGCGGTGGCGTGGATCTCGTCCAGCACGGTACCGTCGGCGTCGGTGAGCACCAGACTCAGCTCGGCGTCGGCACCCTCGGTCAGCGCGCCCGCGCCCTTCTGGACCCACTTGCGCCACTCATCGTCCATGATGAGGCCGAGGGTGCTCTCCTTGGGCACGGGCCCACCCGAGGCAGACGTCAGCTCCACCTGGACCCCGGCGATCTTCGCCACGATCTCGCCGGTGTACTGCACGTGCACGGTGTACAGATCGGCATCGCTGGGCACGATGGCGATGAGGCCTTCGTCTTCGGCGAACAGGACGCCGGTGATCTCGGTGGTGTCCTCGCTGACCTTGGGCACCTCCAGCTTGGTCTCGTACTTGGCCAGGCCGTAGCCTTCGGCGTCCAGCAGGGTGACCACAGCGCCGTAGCTGTAGCCCTCGGGGGGCTTCTCGAAGACCACATCCTGGGAGTAGTTCCGCAGCACCTCCACAGGGCTGTCGTCCACGGTCACGATGAGATCTTCGCCCGTGGCGCTGTCAGTGAGGGCCGACTCCAGGGTGGCGCCCTCGGAGGCCTCACTCCAAGTCCAGGTCACCAGCCTGACCACGCCCTTGCCCGTCTCGCCGATGCGGATGGTGCTCATGCCCGGGTCCACGGCGTCATCGTCCACCAGCATGGTGTCGGTGAGGCCGTCCAGCACGACGCCATCGGCGTCCATCAGGCTGAGTTCGGTGCGGTAGCCGTGGCCGGTGGGGTCCTTCTCGCCGGCATCCAGATCGTAGACCCAGACGTGCCGGGTCTGCTCGTAGTCCAGGGGGACGGCGGTGGAGGCACCGTCATCGGCCACGCTGCTGATGGACACGCCGCTGAGCTCCGAGGGGTCCCAGTCCCGATCTTCGTTGAGCACCACGACGGTGAGATCCCCCGCCTCGCTCACGCGCAGGCGGGCCTTGAGGCCGGAGTCGTGGACGACCTCGACCCAGCCGCCGCCCTGGGTCAGGCCGGGAAAGTACTCTTCCTTCTCCATCACCACCTTCTCGGGGATCTGGAACTCGAGCTGAGCGCTCTTGGCGCCCACGCTGTACTCATCGGCACCGAGGCCGAAGCGCACCTGGGCCCGCTGGGGGCCGCGCCGCAGGGCAGCGCTGATCTCCGGACCATCACCCGTGGCGGTCAGCTCGGCATTCAAGGAACCGGCACGCACCTGGACGCCGGCCTCATCGTCGGCCACCGTGACGACCCGCAGCCGGTAGTCCGTGCTCTTCCGCCGCACTTTGACGGTGTACCGCTTGATCTCGCCATCGTACTCGGCGGCCTCGGCCGTCCCCACGAGGCTGGGCAGCATGCCGGACCAAGGGGTGGGAACCCCGACCGCCGAGGCGGCGAAGGGAGTGAGGGCGAGGACGAAGAGCAGACTGCGGTTCATACGGACTCCGGTGCGGTGTGGAGCCGTATGGGTATTGCACCGTCCCAGACAGGTTCGCAGCTGCCTCACGTGCCGGTATCGAAGACGACAACGGCTTCGGATGCCGAAGTCCGCAAGCGACGCTGGTCAGCACAACCAGGGGTGAGCAGACCAGAGAAGGGATAGGAGCCCGCACACCCGCGAGGTTCCCCATGGCCGAAGAGTTCATCTACCAGATGGTCGGTGTCGACAAGCTGCTCCCCAACGGGCGCCGCATCCTCCACCCCACCTGGCTGTCGTACTACTCCGACGCCAAGATCGGCGTCATCGGGCACAACGGCGCCGGCAAGTCCACCATCCTGCGCATCATGGCCGGGCTGGACACCCCCACCAACGGTGAGGCCCTGCTACGCGAGGGCGCAACCGTGGGCTTCCTGCCCCAAGAGCCCCAGCTCGACGCCACCCTGAGCGTGCGGGGCAACATCGAGCTGGGCCTGGCCCACCTGCGGGACCTGATGGAGCGCTACGAGGCGCTGTCCATGAAGTTCGCCGAGCCCATGAGCGACGACGAGATGAACACCCTGATGGAAGAGCAGGGCGCGCTTCAGGACCGCATCGACGCCCTGAACGCCTGGGAGATCGACGCCATGGTCGAGGTGGCCATGGACGCCCTGCGCGTGCCCCCCGGGGATTCCTCCGTGGAGCACCTGAGCGGCGGCGAGCTGCGCCGGGTGGCCCTGTGTCGCCTGCTGCTCGAGAAGCCCGATCTGCTGCTGCTGGACGAGCCCACCAACCACCTGGACGCCGAGAGCGTGTCCTGGCTCGAACGCCACTTGGCCGCCTACCATGGCTGTGTCGTCGCTGTGACCCATGACCGCTACTTCATGGAGAACGTGGCCCAGTGGATCCTCGAGCTGGACCACGGCAAGGCCTACCCCTGGGCCGGCAACTACTCGGGCTGGCTCGAGCAGAAGCAGGAGCGGCTGCGCAAGGAGCAGAAGAGCGAGACCCGACGCCAGCGCAACCTCGCCCGGGAGCTCGAGTGGGTGCGCTCGTCACCCCGCGCCCGCCAGGCCAAGTCCAAGGCCCGCTACACCGCCTACGAAGCCCTGGTGGCCGCCGAGCACGACAAGCGGCGGGCCACGGGCGCCAGCATCTCCATCCCCCTGTCCAAGCGCCTGGGGCAGCAGGTGGTCAAGGCGGCCGACCTGCGCAAGGCCTACGGTGACAAGCTGCTGTTCGACGGCGTGAGCTTCGAGCTACCCGCCGGCGGCATCGTAGGTGTCATCGGCGCCAACGGCGCGGGCAAGACCACCCTGTTCCGCATGCTGGTGGGGGAAGAACAGCCCGACAGCGGCAGCCTCGAGCTCGGGGAGACCGTGGACATCGGCTACGTGGACCAAGCCCGTGACGCCCTCGAGGCCGGCAAGACCGTCTACGAAGAGATCAGCGAGGGCAACCAGGATCTCGAAATCGGCGGCCGCATGGTCAACTCCCGGGCCTACGTCAGCGCCTTCAACTTCACCGGTCAAGACCAGCAGCAGCCCGTGGGCACGCTGTCCGGCGGTGAGCGCAACCGGGTGCACCTGGCCAAGCTGCTGCGCAAGGGCTGCAACCTGCTGCTGCTGGATGAGCCCACCAACGATCTCGACGTCGAGACCCTGCGCAACCTCGAAGAGGCCGTCAGCGAGTTCCCCGGTTGCGCGGTGATCATCAGCCATGACCGCTGGTTCCTCGACCGCATCGCCACCCACATCCTGGCCTTCGAGGGCGAGTCCAAGGTGGTGTGGTTCGAAGGAAACTTCGCGGACTACGAGCGCGACAAGCGCCGCCGCCTGGGCGCCGAGGCCGACCAGCCCCGCAGGATCAAGTACCGTAAGCTGACGCGGGGCTAGTCCAGGTCGTCCCCAGCAGCCGTGAGTACGCCCACCAATGCACAAGATCCAGGCTGACCTTCCCCAGTAAGGGCACCAGAGTTGCCCCATGACGTACGCCGCCCCCATCGCCGACCTGGGCCTCGCTGCGCCCGATGTTCCCCTCTGGATCCCCAGCGAAGCACGGGTCGAGGCATCGGGCCTGGCCCGCTTCGAGCGCCACCTGCATCGCACCCGCGGCTTGCTGTTCGACAGCTACGATGAGCTGTGGCAGTGGTCCATCGACCAGCGGGAGGACTTCTGGGCTGCGGTGTGGGAGCTGGGCGCGGTGCGCACATCGACCTCGTGGACCGAGGTGCTTCGAGACGGCGACTGTATGCCCGGGTCACAGTGGTTTGCTGGTGCGCGCCTGAACTACGCGGAGAACCTCCTGCGCTACCGCGACCAGCACAGCGCGCTGGTTTTCCAGGACGAGCGCCAGCTCGAACCACGAACCATGAGCTACGCCGAGCTACACGACGCGGTGGCCCGGCTGGCTGCACGGCTGCGGGAGCTGGGCATCCAGCCCGGCGACGTCGTGGCGGCCTACACGCCGAACCTGCCCGAGGTCGTCGTGGCCATGCTGGCCGCCACCAGCATCGGCGCCACCTGGACCTCCTGTTCCCAGGACTTCGGCCCCGAAGCCGTCCTGGACCGCTTCGCCCAGGTGAAGCCCAAGCTGCTGTTCGCCGGCGACGGCTACTTCCACAAGGGCATGGACCACCACCGCCTCGAGCAGGTACGCGCCGTCCGCGACGGCCTGCCCAGCGTGGAACACCTGGTGATCATCCCCTACGTGGTGCCCGGCGCTCGCCTGGACGGCGTCGACGGCGCGCTGCTGTTCGATGATCTGGCGTACGGGGGCGAGCTCCCCCCGCTGATGTTCGAGCAGCTCCCCTTCGACCACCCCCTGTACGTGATGTACTCATCGGGTACCACGGGGAAGCCCAAGGCCATCGTGCACGGTGCTGGCGGGACCCTGCTGCAGCACCTCAAGGAGCACCGCATCCACTGCGATCTGGTGCGTTCCTCGCGCATCTTCTACGCCACCACCACCGGCTGGATGATGTGGAACTGGCTGGTGGGTGCCCTGTCATCTGGCTGCACGGTGCTGCTGTCCGAAGGGGCCGCGTTCCACCCGGAGCCCAGCCGCCTTTGGCGCTTCGCCGACAACGCCGGCGCGACCCACTTCGGGACCAGCGCCGGCTACATCGGGGCGCTGCGAAAGGCCGGCTACGAACCCGGAAAACACTTCGAGCTCGCCGCGCTCGAGACGATGCTGTCCACGGGCTCCCCTCTGTCCGCCGACAACTTCCGCTGGGTCTACCGCGCAGTGAAGCGAGACCTGCACCTGGCGTCCATCTCCGGCGGCACCGACATCATCTCCTGCTTCGCCCTGGGCAGCTCCGCCCTGCCGGTCCATGCCGGGCAGCTGCAGGTGCGTGGCCTGGGCATGGCTGTGGACGCCTGGGACGGCGAAGGCCAAAGCGTGCGGGGCGCCACCGGGGAGCTGGTCTGCACCAAGTCGTTCCCGTCCATGCCAGTGGGCTTCTGGAACGATCCCGACGACCTGCGCTATCGTGCCGCATACTTCGACACATGGGCCGACACATGGCGCCACGGTGACTGGATCCGCGTCGAGCCCAGCGGTGGCCTGCGCATCATGGGACGCTCCGACGCCACCCTGAATCCTGGGGGCGTGCGCATCGGCACCGCCGAGATCTACCGCTGCGTGGACGAGCTCGACGCCGTCACGGACAGCCTGGTTGTGGCCCGCGCCCACGGGGAGAGCGAACAGATCGTGCTCTTCGTACAGCTGCGAGAGGGGCTGCACCTGAACGAGCCCCTCGAGGCCAGTATTCGACAGGCCATTCGCAGCAAGACCTCACCTCGCCATGTGCCCAAGGCCATCCATCAGCTCCGATCCATCCCCCGCACACGTTCGGGCAAGAAGGTTGAGTTGGCCGTCCGGCGCGTGCTCGAAGGCCTGCCCGTGGACAACCGCAGCGCCCTGGCCAACCCCGAGGCTCTGGATGAGGTGGCTGCCATCGCGGGCTGATGCGGCTGACGCTCGGGTGACCCACGGGGGTCAGCGATCCGCGGGCAAGCCCGCGCCACCACGCTCGGACAGCCAGGGGTCGTCGACGGTGAAGAACACCCCGTCGGGACCGGCCATGGCGTCCAGTGTCCCAAGATCGGAGGCGCCCTCGGCACAGCTCGAGCCCGAGAGATCGCGAAGGGCGACGGCCCCGTTGTCGGCACTCTGACAGCCCTCGACCCGGGCGTCCACACCACCCCAGCCGTCCAGGCCCACGGCGTTGTCCACCAGCAGTGGGTCCGTCAGCGAGACCTCCAGGCCCGGACCCGCGCCCAGCTCTACGCCCGCCTCGCCCGACCCCACCGCGGTGAAGCCGTTGATCGACACATCATCGGTCATGTGTTGCTGGGCCGAGAGGTACAAGCCGGCATGCCCCGCCCACACCGCGACGTTGTGCTCGAGGACCAAGCCCGACAGACCATCGCCCCAGCCGTCGGTGAAGTGGTAGGCGTTGCGGGCTGTGCTCCACACCAGGTTGTGGGCGTACAGCCCAGGGCTGGCCGCTTCGATGCCCCAGTCCACGTTGAAGACCACATTGCGCAGCACCCGAACCTCGCCGATGCGATCCTTGATGTTGATGCCATCGTGGTGGGTGCCGACGCGCTTCCAGCAGTCGTGCACCAGGTTGTTCTCCACCAGCACGGACCGGTGGGCGTCGAGGTCCTCGCCCTCGGCGCCCCCGATGTAGATGCACTCCCCGCGCTGGTTCCACACGTGGTTGTTGCGCACCACGAAGCTGGATGAGGGCAGCCCGGTACGGCTGACGTAGTCCAGGGAGATGGAGGGCGAGCCAGCGTTGTCATGCACCAGGTTGTCCTCGATGATGACCTCGTCCCCGGCGCGCACATAGATGCCTTTGTCGGCGCTGCCTGTGACCTCGAAGCCGCGCACGGTGATGTGGCTGCGGGGGATGTCGTCGTAGCCGGTGCTGATGCCCGCAACCCGCGCCCGCGCCCCCGCGGGGGCCGCCACCCATGCAGGCTGGTTGTCGCTGGTGTTGGTCCAGGACGCGCCATCGAGAACCAGGCGGTGCTCCCCCCCATCGCCACGGTGCAGATCCAGGGGCTCCGGCCAGGTCTCGGCTTGGTCCCCGTCCGCCTCGAGGGCGCTGAAGTTCACCCGCACATGGCCAAGGACCAATGCCGCATCCACGGCATCCCAGTCCAAGGCGGCCCACGGGTCTTCCGCGCTGCCATCGCCGCCCGATGCATCGGGATCGACCCAGAACACGCTGTCCGGCTCCGGCTCTTCGCTGGGCTCGAGCAGGGGGAGGCACATGCACGGACCGCAGGCGTCACCTTGGCAGATCTGCACGCCGTGGCCGTCGCAGGTGCAGAGCTCGCCGGCACCGTTGGGGCCGCAGGCCAGCAGCAGAGAAAGCCAGAACACCGAGCGCCTCCGGGGAATGCGATTCCATAGCCGGGCCGGGCCGCGCCGCCCCCTTCGCCTCCGACACCCCAGGGCTTCGAGCAAGCTTGACAGTGTTCCGTGCGAACCCACCCCTCGGCAGCGTATGTTGCAGGCATGAGCCGAGCCCTCCGCACCATGACCTGCTGCTCCCTGCTGCTGTCCCTGGCCTGCATTCGCCCCAAGATCGCAGAGCCAACCGACAGCGGCGACCCCTGGACCCCGGTGGACACCGACGATCCCCCCGACACGGGCGAGACCGGCGAAACCGGCGAGACCGGCGAGACCGGCGAGACCGGCGACACCGGCGACACCAGCGAACCCTGGGTAGACCCAGCCTGTGACGCCCTGCCCGAGCCTCCCTTCGAGTCACGCTCAGTCACCGCATACTCCCTCGAGGACCTGGACTTCGACCAGGATGGCCACCTCATCGGAAACAACGGCCAGCACGTCTACCGCACCAACTTCGATGGCACGTCCGAGGTCTGGGTGGCCAACCTCTCCTTCGAGGCCGGCCTGCGCATGCTCCCCAACGGTGATCTGGTCATCTGCCTCGACACCCGGGGCAGCATCGTGCTGGCGCACCCCGACGGCAGCTACGAAACCCTCGTGGGCGACCTTGCCTACCCCAACGGCCTCGAGATCGGCCCCGACGGGCGCATCTACGTCACCGAGAGCCACGGCGACCGCGTGCGCCGGGTCGACCCCGTGACGGGTGAGTCCCTGGTGCTGACCAGCGGCGTGATCGAAGCGCCCGAGGGCCTGACCTTCAGCCCCGACGGCACCTCGCTGTACATCAGCAGCTACTCGAACCAGCGCAAGATCTACCGGCTGCCCATGACCCCCGAAGGCGAACCCGACGGAGAGCTCGAGGTCTTCGCGGAGAACGTCGGCAGCGGGTACCTGGTGGGCATGGCCACCGACATCTGCGGCAATGTCTACGTCATCGACTACACCCGGTCCGAGGTGCTCCGGTACAACGCCGAAGGCGAGCTCCACGGCGTAGTGATCTCCGGCAGCGACCTGGGCGGCTTCGCCTACCTGCCCAACATGAAGTGGGGCTCGGGCCTGGGCGGCTGGAGCGACCACAAGCTCTACCTGGTAGACGCCAGCAACACGCGCAACTCGTTCGAGGTGGACATCGGCGTACGCGGAAAGGGGTGGTAGGCCATGCAGCGCACCCTCATCGTCGTCGCCCTGCTCCTGCCTGCATGCGAACCAGATCCAGGAGACAGCGTCCCCGACACGCGTGACAGCGGGAACACGGGCTTCACCCTCGAAGACCTCACCGGGGCATGCCCCACCGAGCAGCGGGTCGGGGGCTTCGAGCTCGCCCACTGGGACGGCCCCGACGAAGGCTTCGCCAGCGCCACCGGCGCCGTCGCCGACGCCGTCGTGCCAGCCACCATCCGCTTCGAGTCCGGCACCGAAGCCGGCTGCACCCTGTGGCGGAAGGTGGTCCCCTTCTGCGAGATCCCCTGCGACGCGGACCAGGCCTGCAATCACGAGAGCGAGTGCGTCCCCTACCCCGTGCCCCAGGACATCGGGCCGGTCACGATGGACGGCCTGGTGCAAGCCCTCGAGCTCACCGCAGACAGCTTCGGCAACTACTGGGACACCACCCTGGGCTACCCCCTCTTCGAGCCGGGTTCCCCCATCCAGGCTTCCGCAGCCAGCTTCGATCTCCGTGGATTCGGCGTCGCGGCCTTGGTGGTCCCCGACCCCATCTTCCTGCTCACTCCCGGAACCGACATGCCCGTGGCCTGGACCGCTGGCGCGGAGCCCGCCTGGGTGGAGTTCACCTTCAACATCGACCAACACGGCGTGTCCCCCCTCACCATGGTCTGCCAGCTGCCGGACACCGGCTCGGCCGACCTGCCCGTGGCGCTGCTGGACCAGCTCGTGAACAGTGGCGTCAGCGGCTACCCCTCCGCCTGGATGCGACGCCGCACCGCCGACTCGGTCCAGACCGACCACGGCTGCGTGGACCTGCAGGTCTACAGCCACGTCCCGGTAGACGTGGAGGTCGAAGGCTTCACGCCCTGCAGCGGAGACCCGGACTGCCCCGACGGCCAGCACTGCGACATGGACATCCAGATCTGCGTGGACGACTGACGGGGTCGTCCTGGGGCCGGCCCGCGGGCCGCAACGATCTCGGAAACATAGCTTTTACGCAACGATAGTGCGCATAGCACCGGCACTGTTTCCCTTTTTCCCGAGCTGGAGAAGGGCAGGGGAAGGTTTCGCACGAGGCACGGTTCTTGCTTCCGTCCTCGTCCCGAACCCGTGGGGAAGTCCATGCCCGATCCGTCGTCCCGTCCACCCGTCCATCCCTTCGCCTGGCTGCTGCTCCCGCTGCTGTTTCTGATGCACACCGCCGCGGTTCGAGCCGAACCCGCCGGTGTCGGCACCGTCACCCTACCCCTCGAACACTGGGAGACGATGCTCGACCGCGTCGAGGATGGGGAGCAGATCCCTGTCCCCCCACAGACGGTCGTGCGGTCCCAGCGCAGCCTCGAGGGCGCGTTCCGTCGCGGCGTGTTCACCGGCACCCTGGACACTCGCTTCCGGCTGCTCGAGGGCGCGGGCAGCGCCAGCGACGGCGCCATGGTGCGGGTCCCCGTGCTCGACAGTGCCACGAGCATCGACCAGGTGCTGCTGGACGGCGTGCCCACCTCCCTACTCCAAGAGGGCGACATGTACACGGTGGGGGTCACCGGAGCCGGAGACCACCGGGTCCAGCTGCGCTTCTTCCAGGGCCGCGATGACGAGCGCTTCTCGAGGGAGCTGCGCTTCGCCCTGCCCCCCGCCGGTCCCACGTCGGTGTCCATCTGGGTGCCCGAGCAAGACATCGAGGCCCACCTGAACCAAGGCGCCATCACCGCCTCGGAGCCCGAGGCCAGCGGCACGCGCATCGAGGGTCAGCTCGACTCCCGAGGCCAGCTCGACCTGTCCTGGACCCGCCATCCCACCCACCGCGAGGCGTCCGAGCTGAGGGCGGAGGCGAGCATGAACGCGCTGTTCACGCTCCACGAAGCGCTGGTGAAGGGTGTGGCCACCGTGGAGTACACACTGCTCGAGGGAGAAACCGACCGCCTCGATCTCACCCTTCCCCCCGACATCGAAGTGGTGGACGTCACCGGCGACGCGGTGCTCCAGTGGTACACCGACCAGCCCACCGACAGCAGCGACGGCGCCGAGCTGGCGATCCTGCTGCGCTACCTGGTGGAGGCGGGCCGGCGGGCCGAGGGGCACGACCGCGCCACGGTCCAGGTGCACTTCCAGTTCCCGGTGGACCTCGAGCAGCCCGTGCCCCTGCACCTGCCCCTACCCACGGCGGGCATCCCCATCACCGGGGCCATCGGTGTCCAAGGCCCCGCCGGGCTCGAGGTGGACGTGGCCACCCAAGAGCGCGCCGAGCAGCTCACCCTGCGGGACCTCCCCAGCGACCTGCTGGCCCTGACCCCCAGCCCGTTGCTGCTGGGCTTCTCCTTCGAAGAGCCGCCCAGCGTAGCCCTCACCCTCACCCGACAGGGCGAGCTCGAGCTCACCAGCACGCTGGTGGATGACATCCAAGCCAGCACGGTTCTGATGGAGAACGGCACCGAGGTCACCAAGCTGCGCATGCGCCTGCGGAACAACACGCGGCAACACCTGGCCGTGCGACTACCGTCGAACAGCACCCTGACCCACGCCCTCTTGGACGGCCGACCCGTCCGACCGGCGGTCCTGCCAGGCACCCGCGGCGACGACGACGGCCTCTCGCCCCAGACCCTGCTGCTGCCCCTGCGCCAGAGCGAACGCAGCTCTGACGGAGGCGCGGTGCTGCACCGGGTGATGGCGGGGGAGACCCTGGGGGGCATCGCCCTGCACTACTACTCCGACACCATGCGCTGGCCCGAGATCCTGCAGCACAACAGGCACCTGCTGAGCTACGCCGAGGATCTGGAAGTGGGGCAGCAGCTCAGCATCCCCCTGCCCCAGGGGGTCGAGGAGAGCAGTTTCGTGCTGGAGCTGGCCTACAAGCGCGCCCAGTCCGGTACGGGTTTGCTGGGCATGCGGGACCTGCGCCTGCCGGGCCTGGACGTGGACACCATGTCGGTGACCTGGCACCTCTACCTGCCGGGCTGCGTCACACCGCTGCACTTCGGCGCCAACCTGACCCAGTACGACGCCATCCACTACGACCCCGTCCAGCGGGCCCTGGGCTTCATGCGACACGCCCTGCTGGGGGGCGACGCCTGGGCCGGGATGCCCGGCTACGAGAGCATCCTCTCCCAGCGCAAGGCCATCTACAAAGAGGAAACCCGCCAACGCCAGGGGGGTGAGGACGTGGTCAGCAGCTTCCCCCTGGTGGGGGATCGTTACCGCTTCGAGCGCATCCTCGCCGGCGAGGACGTGCCCCACATCACCGTGACCTACGTCGCCGACAGCCTGCTGCCATGGATCCGCTGGGCAGCCCTGCTGGGGGCCTTCGGCCTCTGCCTGCTGCTGGCCCGCAGGGACGGGGCCCAGCCCCGCTCTGAGCGCTGGGCGCCACGGATCGCAGCGCTGGCGGGCTTCGTCGCCCTGCTGGTGCTGGCCCACCACGTGCTCGGGGTCCACCGTCGCATCGTCTGGGGCTGCGATCTGGCGCTGGCCGCCGTGTTCCTCCGCAGCCAAGGACCCGCCTGGCGGGCCCGGCTACAGGCGACCCTGGGGGCCGGCCCACTGGAGCTGCTCACCTGGCGGGGTCTGGGGCTGCTGCTGGCCCTGGAGCTATTGATCCTGTGCTGGGTGGCCTGGCCGCTGTTCTTCGCGTGCTGCCTGCTGCTGGTCCTGGCCGTGTGGCGGGGGGTGACCCGATGACCCGCTCCCATCGCATCACCAAGCTCCTGCCAACCCTGACCCTCGCGATCTTGGCCACCCTGGTGCTGGGGGGCTTCACGGCTCCATCCCAAGACGACGCCGAGTACCACCGCCAGCGCCAAGCCGAGGCCGACGACAACTTCGACGCGGTGATGGGCAACAACGACTGGAGCCGGGTCCGCGCCCAGCGGCGGCCTGCCAAGAGCGCCATGGCCTCTCCGCCGACCCAGGCCATCCAGAGCGTCACCACGGTCCATAGCCCGGCCGTGAACGCGGTCCCGGGCGGCTCCAACGTAGAGGTCCCACTGCCCCGCTACGAGGCCGTGCGCTCCCAGGTGCAGGCCCTGAACCTGCAGGACGAACAGCCCGAGGCCCCTCTGGTGGTCCTGGGCGCGTCCTCGTACTCGGGCCGGGCCCTGGACGGCGCGCTGTCCCTGCGGCTCGAGCTGGGGGTCACACTGGGGGCTGAAGGCCTGTGGAAGACGGTGCCCTTGGTGGGTGAAGAGGTCGTGGTGGTCCAGGCCCAGCAGAAGGGAAGCGGCGTCGAGGTGCCCCTGTCGCGCCAGAACGGCTACCACGTCTGGCTCACACCGGACGCCGGTGAGGTCACGGTGGTGCTGGACCTGTTGGTGCCGTCCCGCGGCCGGCGGGGCTCCCTGGAGTACGACTTCCTGGTGGCCAAGACCCCGGTCACCCGCTTCGACTGCAGCTTCCCCACCGCAGGCTTGGAGCCACGCCTGCGATCGGCGGTGCGTTCGGAGATCACCCCTCAGGCCGGAGGCGTGCAGCTGTCGGCCTCCCTCGAGCCCACCAGCCGTATCCACCTGGTGGGGTTCAAGGACGTGGGGGACGACGAAGGCCGCCAGGCCCGGATCTATGCTGAGAGCCTGAACCTGCTGTCGGTGGACGAAGGCGGCCTGGACCTGTTCACCGTGGTGCGCTTCAACATCCTGTACGCCGGTGCCCAACGCTTCGACGTGCTCATCCCCCCGGGCATGAACGTGGTCTCCGCCGATGGCCAGGGGGCCTTCCGCTACACCCTCGAGCCCGCCGAGGACGGCACCCTGCTGCGGGGCGAGACGGCGTTCCCCATCCGCAACGAGTACGAGATCTCCCTGCGCCTTCGCCAGGAACAGGAGCGCGACAGCGAGAGCTTCGATCTGGTTCTGCCCCGCTGCCAGGGCGTGGAGCGGGAGTACGGCTGGCTGGGCGTCGAAGTGGTGGGCAACCTACGCCTCGAAGAAGCCGAGCGCCGTGGGGTGCTGGCCGTGGACATGCGCCAGCTCCCTTGGGAGATGGTGCAGAGCGCCGTGAGCCCCATCCTGCGGGCATACCGCTACCATACCGCCGACGCCGGGGTGCGGCTGCTGGCCCAGCGCCTGCCGGAGCAGGAGCCCACCACCGGCTCGGTGGACCACATCGAAGCCACCACCGCCATGTCCCGGGAAGGCACCGTGCTCACCGACCTGCGCATCACCCTGCGCAATCGCCTGCGCCACAGCCTGGCCCTCACCCTGCCGCCTGGCATGGCGGTGCGATCCGCCCTGCTGGATGGCGAGCCTATCAAGCCCGGCGTGGCCGACGACGGCACCCTGTTCTTCCCCCTCGAGCGCTCCGCGGGGGGCCAGGACCTCCAGGCCTTCACCCTGCAGGTGGTGCTGGAGAGCGAGCCGGGCAGCCTGGGCCTGCTGGGCCGCACCAAGCTCGAGCTCCCCGCCGTGGGCCTGCCTGCCAGCACCGTGCGCTGGGACGTCTACCTGCCGGCCAACAACGCCTACACCCAGCTCGAGGGGAACATGGAGCCCCAGTCCTACGCCGGAGCCGGACGCTGGTTCGAGGGTGGCGTCGTCGAGGTCGCAGGCCTGACCGCCACCCCAGCGTCGTTCTCGAATGAGCCCACACAGTCCGCGGGCACCGGCGCCATGCCCGTGCGCATCGAGCTCCCCACCGAGGGCAAGCAGCTGTCGTACACCCGCTACTGGCTCGAGGCCGACACGCCGGTGCAGCTGTCCTTCTGGCACCTGCGCTCCTGGGTGCGGCTGCCGATGGCGCTGCTGCTGATGCTGATGCTGACGGGCGCCATCGTCATCGCGGCGCTGCGGGGCTCGACCGGCTCCAGGCCTTGGCCGCGACGGGCCGTGGCGCTGGCTGCGGCAGCGGGCGTGGGCTGGGGGCTTGTGACCCTTGGCACCGCCGGGGCTCTCGTGCCTGGGCTGCTGCTTGGGTTGGCCCTTGCGGGCGCCCAGCGCGGATGGCATCGCGGGCTGTGGGTCGGCGCCTGCGGCCTGGCCGCTCAGCTCGGCGGGCTGGCCCGGCAGCGGCGTCAGGACGCCGAAGAGGATGGTGACGAGCCCGAACCCACGGGCTGGTCCAAGCGCAGCCCCGCGGGGCAGCTCATCCTGTTGGCGGCCGCGGGTGTGGTGTCGCTGTTCACCCTGATCACGCTGCTCCGCCTGCTGGCGGTGGTGGCGTGATCAGGGGCGCCTGACGCCTACTCTTCGCCTTCGGGCGTCTCGACCACTGGCGCCTCGGGCGCTTCGGGCGCTTCGGCCTCCGCCACGGGCGCCACGGGCGCCACGGGCGCTTCGGCCTTCGCCGCGGGCGCCGCGACCTCGGGCACCTCCGCCTTCGCCGCGAGCGCCTCGGCCTTCGCCGCGGGCGCTGCATCCAGGCCCAGGTCCACGTGGGTGGGTAGCGTGGCCTGCAGCATCACCTTCTGCAGGCGGCCCACCATGGCGCTGGGGTCCTTGACCTCGCCCTCGGCCAAGCGAGCGTGGTCCAGCAGCAGCCAGGCCAGGGGCTCCACCATGACCGCCCTGCCCTGCTCGTGCATGCGGGCCAGGTTCTTGACGATGGGATGCTCGGCGTTGATCTCGAGCACCCGCTGGCTGGCCGGGATCTCCCGGTTGGCCGAACGCAGGATCCGCTCGAGATTGCTGCCCATGCCCCCTTCGTCGTCCACCAGCACCGAGGGGCTGTCGGTGAGCCGCCCCGAGGCACGCACGGCCTTGACCTCGCCCTCGAGCAGGGTGGTGAGGTGCTCGAGCAGAGGCGCGGCCTGTTCCTTGGCGGCCTGAGCGATGGGGTCTTCCTGGTCTTCGGGCTCGTCCACCTCGCCGCGGGCCACGGACTCGAGCTTCTTGCCGGCGAACTCGGGCAGCTGCATCACCACCCACTCGTCCACCGGATCGTCCATGAGCACCACCTCCCAGCCCTTGGCGCGGAAGCGCTCGAGCAGGGGGCTGTTCTTCATGCGCTTCAGGTCGAGGCCAGTGAGGTACCAGATGTTCTCCTGGTCTTCGGGCATGGCGTCGACCACCTGCTGCAGCGAGCGGGGCTCGTCGCCGGTGGTGGTGGGGTAGCGCAGCAGCTTGGCCAGGCGTTCGCGGTTGGCGGTGTCCTCGTGCACGCCTTCCTTGATGGCCGAGCCATAGTTCTCCCACAGGGTGGCGTAGGTCTCGGTGTCGGTGCGGGCCAGCTCGTCGAACTTGCGCAGCACGCGCTTGACCACATGCTTGCGCAAGGCCGCGGCCTGGGGCGTCTGCTGGAGCAGCTCGCGGCTGACGTTGAGATCCAGGTCGTCGGACTCCACCACGCCGCGCAGGAAGCGCAGGTAGCGAGGCAGCAGGTCGCGGGCCTCTTCGAGGATCATCACGCGCTTGCTGTACAGGCGCACGCCCACGCGGCCCTCGGGGGTGTCCATGTCCATCGGGCGGGTGCCGGGCACGAACAGCAGCGCATGGAACTGCATGGGGGCATCACTCTGGAAGTGCACCCGGGTCAGGGGGCCGGACCAGTCGCCGGAGACATGCTTGTAGAAGTCTTCGTATTCCTCATCCTTCAGCTCGCTGGGGGAAGAGGTCCACAGCGCCTTGCCCCGGTTGAGCTGCTCTTCGCCCTGCATGATGGGAAAGCTGACGAAGTCAGAATAGCGCCGCACCAGCTCCTGGATGCGCCAGCCCTGCAGGAACTCGTCCTCTTCTGCGCGGAGGTGAAGCACCACATCGGTGCCGCGGGTCTCACGGGTGCCGGTGGCCACGGTGAAGCTATCGTCGCAGCCGGTCTCCCAGCGCACGGGCTCAGAGTCGGACTCGGCGCTGAGGGTCTCCACCACGATGCGATCGCTGACCATAAAGGCCGCGTAGAAGCCGACACCGAACTGCCCGATGAGGCCGTCGAGGCTGTCACCGTCGTCGGCGGCCTGCAGGAAGGCCTTGGTGCCCGAGTGGGCGATGGTGCCCAGGTGCTGCACGGCCTGCTCACGGGTCATGCCGATGCCGTTGTCGCGCACCGTGAGGGTGCGGGCGTCCTCGTCCACCACCAGCTCGATGCGCAGATCACCATCGGACTCCCGCAGATCATCGCGCTGCAGAGCAGCGTACCGAGCGCGGTCCAGGGCGTCGGAGGCGTTGGAGATCAGCTCTCTCAAGAACACCGCCCGATCGGAGTACAGGGACTTCACGACGAGGTCCAGGATCTTGCGGGTTTCGGTCTCGAAGGCGTGGGTTTCAGCTTGCTCGGTCATGGGTTTCCTCGCAGGTCAAAAAGGACGTCCTGGTGCGGGCTTTCGCACTGCAGGAAGGTTAGGAAAAGGGGTCATTCAAGACGCGCCCGAGGGTGCCATCGCAGCCTCCCGTAGATCGCGTCAAGATGGGTTTTAAACCATGTCGGATACCGAATTTGCTCACACCCTTACGAACGTCAACATCGAGGACGAAGTACGCTCGTCGTACCTCGACTACTCGATGTCGGTCATCATCGGCCGGGCCCTGCCCGACGTTCGCGATGGCCTCAAGCCGGTGCACCGGCGCATCCTCTACGCCATGTTCCGCGAAGGGATGCTCCACAACCGCCGCTACTCGAAGTGCGCTGGTGTGGTCGGTGAAGTCCTCAAGAAGTACCACCCCCACGGCGACTCGGCGGTCTACGACGCCCTGGTGCGCATGGCCCAGCCTTGGAACATGCGCCACATGCTGGTGGATGGCCAAGGCAACTTCGGCTCGGTAGACGGCGACTCGGCAGCGGCCTACCGCTACACCGAATCCCGCATGAAGCGCATCGCCGAAGAGCTCCTGGCGGACATCGACAAAGAAACGGTACCGTTCGTCCCCAACTTCGACGGCGCCACCGAAGAACCCTCGGTGCTGCCCGCCCGCTTCCCTGCGCTGCTGGTCAACGGCTCCGACGGCATCGCGGTGGGCATGGCCACCAAGATCCCGCCCCACAACCTGGGCGAGATCATCGACGCCTGCACCGCCCTGCTGGACGATCCGGACACCTCCCTCGACA
>Ga0307987_1000356_pt1 | contig 27436 bp, 27 predicted proteins | sample EllFjometagen181_FD_203157 | JGI IMG/M metagenome (GOLD analysis project Ga0307987, IMG submission 203157) | Marine microbial communities from Ellis Fjord, Antarctic Ocean - #181 | ecosystem: Environmental > Aquatic > Marine > Unclassified | place: Southern Ocean | collected 2014-10-08 | reverse complement strand
CAAAAAAGGGATTAACAGTTTAAACAAAAAGCAATCAGTCTCATTTTTAATGAAACTGATTGCTAAAAACACGTAGATTACACAAGTGCAGTCAAACGACTGCTCTTAGCTTGACGCGTATGCCCAGTGGGGCGACAGAGTATAGCCCTGGGTGTAAACCCACGGGAACGGGGGGCAAAATAACACGAGCAACGCTCGTACCTACTCACGGCAGTGTCAGTCGTAGCTTGAAAAGCGAAGCAGGATTGATTTAGAAAGTAATATTGGAAAATATTTGCCTTTTATTCAATAATTTAATAAACTCTATGCATTAGTAATAAACAATAGGTTAATAATGAATAATATACAAATGAACAGTTATCTTGATGAGGCGATTAAGATTTTAAAGAAGCATAATCCAGAGGAAATTATTCTATTCGGTTCTATGAGCAATGGAACTGCAAATATGGATAGTGATATTGATTTGCTTGTAATTTTGGATATTGATAGCATTCCTGCAACTTATGAAGATAAGATGTCTTTGACTTGTAATATTAGAAGATCACTAAGAGATGTTAATAAAAAAGTAGCACTAGACATTCTCTTTTATACTAAAAAAGAGTATGCAACTATGAAAGTTGAAAAAAGCTTATTTCTTAATGAAATAGACAAAAATGGTAAGATTATTTATGAAAAAGCGAGTTAATGAATGGCTTAAATTGGCAAAAGTTGATTTAGATTCTGTTATCAAATTATTAGAAGATTCTAATCTGACTCAAAGTGCTGCATTTCATTGTCAGCAGTCAATTGAAAAATCTTTTAAAGCATTACTTGAAGAACAATCAGGAACTTTCATAAAGACTCATGATTTGCTAAGACTTTATGGTTTGATTGAGGAATCTGGTGTAAAATTAAATATTGATGAAGACATATTGGATTCAATTAACGCTGTGTATATTGAATCTAGATATCCATCAGATATTGGCCTTATTCCGGAAGGTAAACCTAAAACTAGTACAATTAAAACTTTTTATAATCTTAGTGAATCGATATATTCACAGATTGTGAGCATATTAGATAGTTAATCAAGAGGCATTTGACCAATCCTAAATATTGTCAGAAAAGCTTCTTGCGACCTTGTATCTTAGCGTTTCAACACTTTTATTTAGAATATCAATATGACAAATATAGAACATCTTTATCTACATATACCTTTTTGTAGTGGTAAGTGTAGTTATTGCGCGTTTTTTTCTAAGCCGTATGATGAAGATATTGCCGACAAATATATTGATTCTTTAATTAAAGAGTTGAAATATTACCAGGTAATATACAAATTGTCTCCCAAAACAATCTACATTGGTGGGGGAACCCCAACAACATTAACCGTTGGTCAGTTGGAAAAATTGTTGGTTGCTCTATCTGATTTCAAGGCTGTTAAAGAATTTACCATTGAAACTAATCCTGGACTTTTGTGTGAAGAAAAGATTGAATTGTTTAAGAAGTATGGAGTTAATAGAGTTAGTATTGGTGTTCAGAGTCTTGATGATAAGGTTCTTCAATATTTAAATCGTCGTCATACGGTTGCTGATGTTGAAAATACTATAGCACTTCTAAAGGACAGTAGCTTTAATAATGTTTCTGTGGATTTAATTAGTTCTTTGCCAAATGTGTCCGAAGCTGATTGGTGTAAGACGGTTGAAAAAGCAGTCTCATGGGGCGTTCAACATATGTCTGTCTATTGTCTATCAATTGAAGCAGATACCAAATTTGCTAGTATGATTAATAGTGGAGAGTTGATACCTAATAGTGATGATGAAGAGTTGGCTATGGGAGCTATTGCTGTAAATCAATTACAAAACGCAGAATACCATCGATATGAAATCTCTAATTATGCAAAAGAGGGTTTTGAGTGTGCTCATAATCTAGCATATTGGCAGGGAAAAAATTTTCTGGGAATTGGTGCCGGGGCGTCATCGCGATTAGGATTGCAAAGGTTTACAAATATTGAATCGATTGAAGAGTATATTAGATTGGTTGAAGCAGGCCTGTTCAAGAATCTGTTTAAACCAGAAATATTGTCCAAGCAGGATGACGAGACAGAAAGATTGATGTTTATGCTTAGATTAGAAGAGGGGATATCAGTTGATAGCTTTGATGTTTCTAAAGATATTATTTCAAGACTTGATGAGTTGGTTAAACTTGGTATGGTAGAGTTTGTAGATAACTGCTATCGTGTAAAATTAGATAAGCGTGAACTGACCAATTCCATCTGCGAGTTTTTGTTGTAAAAAAAGAGTTCGACATCAAAGATAAAGAGTTTTAGCTGCTGATTTACATAGGGCGGACAAGCCGTAACCAAAAAAAGAGGTTTAACCACCCGCTACGCTAGAGAACACAGAGGACACAGAGAAAGAATATAAATTGGTCAAGAACGTCCAACATCGAATTATGAATTAAACAATTGCGTTGCAATTGAAAGGGCTGAAAGCCCGAAACAACTTAGTCTAGGGCAACGCCCTAGGAATAAAAAAAGAACGAAGTTTTACCTGCTCACGGCAGTGTCCTTTATTCGACATTGGATGTTGAATGTTCGATTTGTCGAGCCGTAGGCACTGCGAAGGCTGATGTTGGACGTTCATTTAACAAAAAGTTGAAGAGTATAAAATTGCTTTGGAAGTTGTTTGAAGCCAGAATGTTAGAAATATTTGGAAAGAATAATCGATCAAGAAAAACAAGAAAATGAAGGGTTGTAGTATAGGGGGGACGAGCTGCAGATAAAAGAAATTTATCGACAGAATAATTTTCGACAGAATGATTAAGAAAAGAAAAACATGGGAATTATGGGAAAGATGGGAATGATGTGGAGCCTTCGGCTCCGAAGGGGGAAGCTGCAGTTTTGCACTTTGTGCAGTGGTCTTTGAGAAAAACTGCAGTTTTTGTGGTTTGTGGGAACTGCTGTTTCATGCCGTTTTGCAAAAACTGACCTTTTTTGAATTTCAGTTTTCTGTTCTCTTGGCTAGTTGCTTTCTTCCTCGGAGCCGAAGGCTCCACATAATTCCCATGACTCCCATAATTCCCATTCTTCTCTCTCCTGTGAAGCAGGAGTGTTCTTTGTTGGATAATTCCCATTCTTCCTGAATTGCAAAGCAATTGTTTTATTCAAAAAACTGCCACCATGCGTGACTCTTGTTAATGACTCGAACAAAAGAGCATTCAACCAGAAAAACAAGGACTATATGGTATTTTCAAAATAAGACTTGTGTTACTCGTACGTACGTTGTATTCTCTCTTTATCGTACGTTAAAGAAAGGTGGATATTATGAGCATATCGGTATCGTCATTTAGGAGTAACATCTACAGAATTCTAGATGAAGTAGTCAAAACAGGCAAGCCGCTTGAGCTGAATAGAAAAGGCTCAAGGCTGGCAATTGTTCCGTTAGATAAGAAAAAACTTGATAATTTGGTTAAACACAATGTTGTTGTTGGGGATCCACAGGAGCTTGTGGAGCAAAAATGAAAGCTGGAATTTCTAAATTAATTAATCCTTATTATGCTAGGTTCAATGATGGAATTATGACTGTGATTGGAGCAGTTATAGGAGGAAGCATATTGGATGTTTATGGAGTCTTAATAGGAGGGATAATAGGGTATTTCTCTGTGCTTACTTTTTGCATGTTTATTCCAAGAAAGACATGGGATGTTACAGCTAATGATTTGCATAATGCAATTAAAAATTTATATGGAAGAAAACATGGACGTAGTTTTTTAAGTGCAAATCTTAAGATTGATAAATATAAGTTTAGAATAGGCTGGAATCCAGATCAACACTCAACTTACGGAATTACTACTAATAAATTTCTATTCATAACATTAAACCAGTTTTTATGGGGGAAAATAGAGGATAATGATATTTTTCAAAAGTTTTTAAGAACATATCCTGACCACAGAATAGAAGACTGGACTTCATCTCTTTTCGGACTGTGTATAATCATTGAGGAAAATAATGTTCAGGCTTGTTATGATTTTGTTAAATGTTTTGTTGATTATACAGGCTTGTCTTTTTCTGATATAAAAATTACAAGTTTCTTTAGCAATGTTCCTCTCTGGGCAACTTTTGAAGAAAATGAACAATCAGTTTATGGCATTCAACCTTTTAATTTCTACGGTAGGCTTTTAGATTCGCCTGTGTATATGCATAAGGGAAAGTTTTTCATATTGTGGAAGGGCGAGAATCTAAGATTTAATGAGTTTCCCAAATGGTGGCATGGAGAAGAATTAAACTGGTCTGAAATTTTCGACAAGCGATTGGCTGAAACTCAAGAGCAGTAGGGGATGGAACTTGGAACTGATTAGAAAACGGACTACCGCCTCGTCTATTACGACGACGATGTCGTCGCGGAGTATGTGGATAAGGCGGGCAAATAGAAGTTGGAATGGTGAAGAGAGAAGTGTGAAAAGCAGGTAGAGCGAAGCTTATATTGAGTGATGGTGTTGTAGCGGGATAGGAAATATGTATTAAGGACAAAATTAAGTAGGTGCACTTTTTCATGGTTGACAAAAAGCATAGTCTCTATTATAGTTCTAATAATATTTAGTATTGGCAAAGGGGATCATCGGAAAATTTTGATGCACCATTAAAAGAGTTTAAGGAATATCATGGTATATACGGATAGAACAATATCATTAAAACAGATGAAAGAACTTGCACAACAGGTTTTGCCATCTAGCACTGTCGTTTTGTTTGGCTCTAGAGCTCGTTCCGATTTTTCAGCTGATAGTGATTATGATTTCATGATTATTGCAAAGGGCATGCTAAGTGCTGCAGATAAGAGACGGTATAAGTCGATACTTAGAAAAAAATTTGCTGAAAAAAGGATTCCTATTGATGTTCTGATTGAAACAGAAGATGATGTTGATGTTAAAAGAAATATTTCAGGGCATATTGTTCGAGAAGTTATGAGGAATGGAATTGTCTTATGAATCAAGCAACCAAGGATTATGTTAAACAGTGGATTTTAAAAGCTGAGGAGGATTTGATTGTTGTTGATAAGTTGACAGAAGATCAGATTATTGCACCTGCATCAGTTTGTTTCCATTGCCAACAAGCTTCAGAAAAGTATTTGAAAGCTTTCCTTATTTCGCATGATGTTGAGATTCGTAGAACTCACAATATTGAATTTTTGTTGACTGAGTGTTGTGACATCAATCCTATATTCTCAGAAATTGATCCTAAGAATCTAAGTGATTACGGGGTTGACGTTCGCTACCCTGGTGATATGTATATACCTGATGACTCTGAAGTTCTTGACAGTATATCGATTGTTAGACAAATTAAGTGTATTGTTGAAGAAAACATTTTATCTAAAATATTGAAATAGTTATTAACATTCATAAACAGTAAACCCTATGTAGCGTCCGTTCTGTGAACGGAAAACATTCTCCACGTAATTTTTACAGTCCTTATTTCGTTTCTGGATAAACATATGTTTTATCTGTGAAACGAGTTTTAAGATCAATTTCTGTAGGGTTTATGGCATTGAACTGTACAGTGTTTGTTGTGAGTTCTCCATAAAGTTCCGGACGACGGTCTTTTAGGTAGTAATAACTTGGAGCAGGATGAGTCATTCCATAGTATGCAGGTATGCAGTCGGCAATTACAAGTGTATCCTGTTCGTGATTGGCTGCAACAATTGAATCTCCATGAGGTCCATATATAATACTGTTACCTCTATAATGCCAAGAATCTCCCCCTCGAGCTTCATATCCACAGCGATTTGCATAGGCAAAGAAAATATTGTTTGCATAGGCATTTGCTTGAAACAGAGTGGTTGCAACATCTGGATATGGGACACTAGAGCGCTTGCCATTGGGCAATCTATAATAATTATCTGCTGCTGTTGGTCCAACAATTAGTTTTGCACCTTTAAGAGCCAGTATACGGGACAATTCTGGAAATTCACATTCATAGCAATTTAATACAGCTACAGGAAAATCATATATTGAGTATACTTCGTAAGGACCACTGCCTGGCGACCAATTATCGCGTTCCTGCTGTCCATATAAATGTGTTTTTTTGTAACTATTAAGAAGCTTTCCTTCTTCATTTATTACGGCAATACTATCATAGTATTTAAGTGATCCATTGCTATCTTTTACTTTTTCTGCATATGGTACAAAAAGTGCCATTTTATTTTTTGCAGCAATTTCACATGCACGAGAAATACTTTTGCCATCTTTGAATTCAGCAACTTTTTTTGCTTCATCAGGGCTTAGTGTGTATCCTGTAACGTATAATTCAGGAAAGGATAGTAGTTGTACATTGTATTTGTCTGCTTCAGCAACAGCTTTCTCAAGTTGATCCATGTTCGAGGCTGATGCTCCAGGGCCGCATTTTGCTTCTGCCTGATATATACCCAAGCGAATGCCGGATCCTTTTTCTGGAAGTGTAGAGTATATACTTGCTTTGATTTGCAGTTTTCTATAACTGTCCTTTACCGATGCCCGGTAGTCAGGTGTACCATCAATATTTTTATTCACTTGAGTTGCGCCCATTATTAATGTTGCTCCACTAAAAAGTAGTGCAAAAGCTACTAATACTCTCATTGTAGTTCTCCTTGTTTTTGTGTTAATATATTTTTGTTATGATAACATTTTTATTTCAGCTGTCAAGAGATGAGTAAAAATTGATAGTTTTGCCTCTCTATTGTTCTTTATCTTTTTTTGTTTGCTAGTTGTCCGCAGGCTGCGGTTATGTCTGAGCCTAATGAGTAGCGTGTTGTGATGCTTTGTATATGTGGCCTGAGTTGTTCTATAAAGTATGTGATTTTTTGTTCTGATGATGGTTGTAGTTCTTGTAGGCCATCTATAGGATTGTATTTGATGATGTTCAGGTGAACTGGTAGGGAAGCGCACCAGTCTTTGAGTGCTTCTATATCATCATCGGTATCTGTGATGCCATCAAGCATTAAATATTCAAGAAAGATGTATCTATCTTGCTGTTCATAGTTTTTTGTTAAGTTCAGTAATATTTCTTTCAATTGTCCTAGGTTGTATCTTTTTGATATGGGTACTATGGTCTGTCTGATTTCTTCCCTTGCACAATGTAGACTGAGAGCAAGGTTGATGTCTGGAAACTGGGTAAGTAGATCTGTTATGCCAGGAATAATACCAACTGTAGAAATTGTGATATGCTGTATGCTTAGATTGAAGTATTTAGGGTTGGTGAGTGTTTGGATTGCCTTAAAGACTGCTTGTTGATTATTGAGAGGTTCTCCCATGCCCATAAAGACAATGTTTCTTACTTTTCTATTTTCTTTTTCTAAATATTGATTTGCAATCGAAATCTGATCAAGTATTTCATGTTCTGTCAGGTCGCGTATAAAACCCATGTTTCCGGTTGCACAAAATTTGCAGTTCATTGCGCAGCCAACTTGTGCGGATATGCATAGGCTAGTTCTTCCTGATTTTATGCGCAAGATTACAGCTTCGATATGGTGATTGTCTTGAGTTTCAAGAAGCAGTTTGGTGGCGCCATCTTTCTCGGACGATACAGTTTCGGTTATCTTTAACGCTTGCCAGTTGATGGAGTCTATGAATTCTTTAGCTTCGGGGCTTGTGGCGGGAAGATGTTCAGCAGTTGTTGCCTTCTTGAAATATTGATTATATATTTGTTTTACAACGTATGGATCGAGTTTGAGTGACTTTCTCAGTTCCTCAACCTCTATTTTATTGTATATTGATGTTTTCATTTTTATTCGACTACGTTATAGTCGTGGTTTTATTCTTATATTTACCCCGCATTTCATGCGGGGCTATTGAAGTTTGACTACTTCGTAGTCATTTGTTTGTGTGATAGGTTATATATATCTTTACACAATAAACCCCGCTGTTTATGGCGGGGTTATACTCAATTGTTAATTTGTGATTTCTAATTGATTTTTTGATCAACCTTTAACAGCACCAAGTTGGATACCTTTAACGAGGTATTTCTGTAGGAATACGAACACAAGAATCATTGGTATAACTGACATTGTTACCGCCGCCATCATTAGATGCGTTGTGTTACCTCGTGTTGAGTCAAAGAATAACAAACCAATTGGTAGTGTGTATTTATCAACAGTTTTCATCATAACTAATGGCCAGAATAGGTTTCTGTATGCACCAAGAAATGTGAAAATTGTTAATGTAATCAAACCAGGTCGGCATAGAGGAAGAATTACATCCCAAAATAGTTGCCATTTTGTTGCACCATCAATTTCGGCGGCTTCATCCAAACTTGCTGGAATTGCAAGCATGAACTGTCTTAGCAGGAATGTGCCAAATGCAGAGAAAGCTCCAGGAATAATCAAACCAGCCATTGTGTCAACAAGACCAAACTTAATCATAATTTGATAGTTAGGAATCATCATGACAAGACCAGGAAGCATCATTGTCCCTAAGTACATTAAGAAAACTTTATCTCTTCCAGGCCATTTAAGTCTAGCAAAACTGAAAGCAGCTAGTGCACTTGTAAACACTTGTAGGAATGTTACCCAGCATGCAACAAAAATACTATTCCAATAGAATTTTGCATATGGTAGAACTCTAAAGACTTCTTTATAGTTGTCCCATTGCAATTTTGCAGGAATCCATGTTGTCATACTGATTTCTGCATTTGTTTTTAAACTTGCAAGAATCATCCATATGAATGGAATAGAAAATAATAATGCAATAGTTGCTACAACAAGATGAATATAACCTGTTTTAAGGAAAGATACTTTTGTCATTTTAGAGAGAAGTTTAACTTCTTTTTGATTTAGTTGTTTAGTCATTTACGTATTTACTCCCGAATTTCCAGTTAAATATTGTTATAGAGAAGACTAATGCAAATAGTCCCCAACCAATAGCAGAAGCATAACCAAGACGCCCTGTATTGAAACCTTCTGTATATATGTAATAGCTCAAGGTTGTTGTTGAACCAGCAGGTCCACCTTGTGTCATTGTTCTTGCTGTTGCAAAACCACCTTGGAGGCCACCCATTATAGACATAATGAAAATAAAGAATGTTACAGGAGCCAATTGTGGCCATGTAATACTTGAGAATCTTTGGAATCCAGATGCACCATCAATATCAGCTGCTTCGTATAGTTCTGGTGGAACGTTTGAAAGACCAGCAAGGTATAGCAACATGTTGTTTGAACCAATTCCAGCCCATAGTGACATAATCATTATAGCAGGTTTTGCCCAATAATAATCGGCCAGCCATTGTGGAGCTTCAAGTCCGTTTGTGGCCATTTCCGGAAGGTTATATATAACTAATGCTAGTCCAATACAGATGAATTGAGCAACCATAAAGACTAAGGCTCCCACTATCATTCCTCCATGACCTTTCCAAGGAGTTGAGTCGAAGTCTTGTTTCTTAATAATCCAATTGATGATACATGCTATTAAGAGCACAACAGCAATTGTAAGTGGCACCCATTTAACAGATTCAACAGGTGATACTTTTGAGAAAAAGTATGCTGGAATACATGTGAATAATGTTGGTAAGATAACTGACATTGAGTCGATCTCAGCATCACGCCATTTGTGATTAATAACTTTGAAACGCCATGCAAGTATGAGAAGCATTAAAGCAAATAACAGCCAAAATCCAATTTGTACCGTTGAAGGCTCAATTCCGTTTACTGTTTTAGATAGATTGTTCAAAGGTTCAGCAAGGGCAATGTTGATTGGACCTACAGGGCTATACATTTTCTTCCATAAAAGGAAAATAGCAACACCGGATGTAAAGCAAGGTAGAAAAAACAGTGTTCTATAAACTGTTGAACCACCAACTGCACCACCGATAAGCATAAGACCACCAACAGTTGTAATTAAGATTGTTAGAGCGGTAGCTTTAAGTCCTACAGCCATCAATACTGCTAAAGAAGCAGCCAAAATTGCAGATACAATAAGCATTTTCCAAACTCTGTTGTTTAGACCTCTAAAGTTGTTGTTCAGAAGCATCGCAGCACCAAGACTTCCGGCAATACCAAATGGGATACCCATCATGAAAAATAGCGTGTTGCCAAAATACATAAGGAAGTATTCATCTTTAAATAGACGAACAAAGTTTGCAAACCCTACAAACTGAATTGTATTTTCTGGTTTGAACATATTATGCAGTTTTAAGTCCCAGTTTGTGAATGCAAGTATCATACTGAATACAAGAGGTACCAGTGTGAAGACAAGGAAACCACATATATTAGGACTGATGAATCCAATCCCCGTAAATAACTGTTTTGTTTTTTTTGAATTCATTATTCAATAATTCCTTTTTCTTGATAATATTTTTTGTAGAAAGGATTATAAATCCATTCAGTAGGAATTTTCTTACCATCTTTCTTATATTGGTTAATCTTTTCCTGTATTTCTAAACGCTTTTCATATTCCGGCATTAACTGAGGATTTTCTTTTAGGAAAATTTGAATCTCGCTATTAATCCTTCTTTGCATTTTTTCTGCCGCTTCCTTAGATGTAGCACGCTTAGCTTTAAACTCTCCTTCTGCTCTAGTTCTTTCCAAGTTGACAGTGTTGTCGAGAACAAATGGAGAGAATGCTGATGGTATTGCAATGTTATTTGCAGCATTTGCAAAAGCTTCATGGCATCCCCATTCATTTGGATGATCTTTTGGTCTTAAGAATTTCTCTGTTTTCATTGCCTCTGGATTTGGAGGTAAAGCATCTGCATCAGCAATGATTGTTGCATTATATTCAGGTGATGCTAGATACTGCATAAAGTAATATGCAAGATCTCTGTTTTTTCCGCCTTTGTAAACAGCAGCCGCTCTTGTGCCTATTGTAGTATTTGGAAATCCGCCATTAGGAAATTCTACAACTTTTAGATTCATGCCTTTTCCATCATTGAATTCTCTAAGCTGTATTAGAGCATATCTACCTGATGAAAGCATTGCGTAGTTACCTGTAGAAAACATCTGGTATGTTTGACCACCGTATCCTGCTTCAGTTGAGAATGCTTGTCTATCGGATTCATTAGGAAGAATACGATCTATTTCTGTCCACTTATATATTAATTCTAGAACTTCTATATATGTTGGATTATCTGCTTGGCAAGCAGTAAGTGTTTCGTTGAATTCATCAACACCTTTTGAACGAGTTAATATACTGGGTGATAAATTTGATACTAAAAATACTCGTTTGTCTGGAGTCACGTTTGCCGTATTTGCCTTTTCAACAAGTTTCTTGCCTATTTTTTCAAATTCTTCAATTGACCATCTTGAAGGAGGTGCATCCATTCCAAGTTTTTTAAAGACATCAACGTTCACCCATAGCTGAGGCGCAGTGACATTTAACGGGAACGCATATTGTTCACCATCAATTGATAGGTCAGGTGTTAAAACTTTAAAAGTTTTATCTAGTCCGAATCCCATCTTCTCAGCCATCTGTGTAATAGGTTCGAGTATGCCTACAGCCTGTCTGAAGCGCATGTTTGGACCACCGCAATGACCTATGATGTCACTGCCAACTCCTGAAACACCTTGAATCACAACTTTTGAGTTATCACTGTTTACAGTGTCGACTTTCATCACAAAGTTAACTTCGTTTGAATATGTTGTTTTCAGCCATTCCTGAAACACCTCAATTTGAGTAGTTCGCGCAGGGTTTGGGTCTGTAGACCAATATAAAACAGGAACTTTTGACTTTGCATCCGGTTGCAGGCTCTTGGTAAAGATACTTGCAATAACCAGAATTAATAAAGCTCCAAGAAATATGTATTTCACTTAATTCTCCTAACTAAATAGTAATAATTTGTTTCATTTGCTATAATTCAATTTTAAATTATAGTTTTAGTAGTTTAATAAATTTCTGTATTATTTTTATAAAAAAATAATGCTCAATATAATAGCAGTTTTATGAAGAAAAACCAATAACAAACTTGTTTTAACCTCTCTGTTTCTTATTATTCCAAATTTGTGCTTCATAAACGTCTTGCACAAGTGTGATATCAAAATCATAAAGTTTTTCATAAGTGTGATACCAAAAATCATAAACGCAGGGATGTACAATCAAATATTGACAAATAAAAGGTAAAAATGATACAAATGAACAACATGCAAGATCAGAATCAAAATATTATTTTAGAATCAATAAGAGAAGGTGTCTTTACTGTTGATCAAGATTGGTGTATTACCTCTTTTAATAAGGCTGCTGAAAACATTACAGGCGTTTCGCGAGACCACGCTATTGGCATGTATTGTAAAGATATATTAAAGGCTGATGTTTGTGAAAGCAAATGCACACTGCGTGAGACTATGGAGACAGGTAAACCTACCACTAATACAGCTGTGCAGATAATCGATGCCAAAGGTAATAAAAAAACCATTTCAATATCAACCGCTTTATTGAAGAACTCTAACGGCAAAGTTATTGGTGGTGTTGAGACATTTAGAGATACTAGTGCTCTTGAACAACTGCGCAAAGAAATTTCAGGTAGTTATTCCTATGAAGATATACTAAGTCGTAATCATAAAATGCAAAATATTTTTTCTATTTTACCGAATATTGCAGAAAGCAATACTACTGTTCTAATAGAGGGCGGGAGTGGTACAGGCAAAGAGCTTTTTGCTAGGGCAATTCACAATCTTAGTTTTCGTAAGAATAAACCTTTTATTGCTGTAAACTGTGGTGCATTACCTGATGCTTTGCTTGAATCCGAGTTGTTTGGATACAAAGCTGGTGCGTTTACGGATGCTAAAAAAGATAAACCAGGGCGGTTTGATCTGGCTCAGGGGGGGACAATATTCCTGGATGAGATTGGTGATATGTCTACTGCTGTTCAAGTTAAATTATTGAGAGTTTTGCAGGAAAAAACATACGAGCCTATCGGAGGAATTTCTACTATTAAGGCAGATGTGCGTGTCATTACAGCTACTAACAAGAATCTGGAGTTGTTGGTTGGTGAAGAAAAATTTAGAGATGATTTGTATTATCGTATTAATGTTATGAAGCTGGAACTTCCTCCTTTAAGAGAACGAAAAGAAGATATATCATTACTTATAGAACATTTTATCAGTAAATTTAATCGTCTTCAAAACAAAAACATTTCCTGTGCTGCAAATGAAGTAACATCTATTTTGTTGGCTTATGATTATCCCGGCAATATACGTGAACTAGAAAATATTATTGAACATGCTTTTGTTTTGTGTGAGGGTGAAGTAATAGAAGTAAGACATCTACCATCATCTGTGCGGCCTAAACTGAAGTCCAATACTACATTAAATAGTGAATTCTTCACCATCAAGCAAATGGAAATAGATTTGATTAGACAAGCTCTAATTCGTAATAAGGGCAACAAAACGACTACTGCAAAACAGCTGGGTATTGATAAAAGCACTTTGTTTAGAAAAATAAAAGCATTTGATATTTCTGATTTCTAAGAAATCTGGAACGAGCTTTGCTCGTAGTGTGTATGTATAGTGGGTAGTGAATAGTGTACAGGTGCACTTCCGTTTGCTGGTTTCTAGCCCTAACGGACGCCGAGGACGGCATCCCTCCCAAACACTTGCACACGACCAGCCTCACTCCTTCGGTCGTGTGCAACAGCAATGAGCGTAGCGAATGGCCTGCTTGGAAGCGTGCGTTACATTCTATAGACCCAATGACTCAGTGACTCCGTGACCATCGACCAACGATATCCAACCGTTCCACCATTGTTCTTCAGTTTTTACTTGTTAGGTGATTTGCTTTTGCTGTACGTTGGTGCAACTATGCACGAGTATACATTAGGCTGTTCCAAGGCTCAGAAAAACTTTATTTTTCTCCGAGCCGAAGCGGCTCGGCTACGGTTATTATGCTGTAAAACCAACATTTTATGCAAGAACACTTCACTGTAGACGCGTCCCGTGGGCGCGGAAATAAAGTTTTGGGATAGCTTGTGGTTGCAAAATGCAACCTTTTTCGAGTGCACATAGTTGCAAAATGCAACTGTATGGTTTTTCTCTTAAATATCTCTTCTACTATTTAGCATTCATAAATACAATATAGATAGTATTTTAGAACTTTTTATTTTTTATTTCTTATTTTTGGCACGCTTTTTGCTTTATTAAAGTTATGAACATAAAGGAATATTATAATGAAGATAGCGATTACAACATATAATGAAACCATTTCGAATGTATTTGATTTTGCCCATACACTTTTGTTGGTAACAGTGGATGATGAGGTAGAAATTAGTAGATGCGAAGTTTCTTTAGTTAGTCAGCAGGTTTGTAGACGTTTATGTCAGCTAAAAGAGCTTGAAGTAGATGTTCTTATTTGTGGTGCAATCTCAAGAAATCTAGGAAATATGATTATGGAATCAGGCATTAAAGTATTACCTTATGTAACTGGTAGTGTTGAAAATGTTCTGAGTGCATATTTAGCAGACGAACTGGTGAATCCCGAGTTTTCCATGCCTGGTCACTGGCAGGGAGCTAGGCAAGGATTTGGTCGAGGTGGCGGTCGCGGTGGCGGTCGAGGTGGTCAGTGGCGTGGTGGAAGACGTTGATTTATGAATAATATAAAAGAAAGAAAGAGGTGATTATTATGCCAAGAGGTGATGGAACAGGTCCTAATGGAATGGGACAAAGCGTAGGACGTGGAGTTGGTCGTGGTCAGCAACCAAGTCGTGGTAGAATGGGTGGACCATTGGCTGCGGGACCGGGCGGAGGTTGTGTTTGTCCGGCATGTGGAACAACGGTTGCACATACAATTGGACAGCCATGTAGTGCTGTTGATTGTCCAAAATGTGGAACAAAAATGACAAGAAGTTAATATTAACGAAAGGAAAATTATTATGCCAAGAGGTGATGGATCGGGTCCTAATGGAATTGGACCAATGACAGGTAGAGCTGCAGGTTTCTGTGCTGGTTTTTCAGTACCGGGATTTGCAAACTCAGCAAGTGGACGCGGAGGCTTCGGTTTAGGTCGCGGTTTAGGTCGTGGCTTTGGTCGCGGTTTTGGTGGTGGTTTCGGTGGTGGTTTCGGTGGTGGCAGAGGATCTGCGGTTGTCGCAAATCAATACGGTGGTGGTGTGGCTTTTGCTCAGCCAGTAGCTCCTCAGCAGGAACTTGATGGTTTGAAAGGTCAGGCTGAATATCTGGCAGGTACTCTTGATGAGATTAAAAATCGCATTGAGGAACTTGAAAAAGCAAAGTAAAATTACAATGGCTGTAGATGTATATGCATCTGCAGCCTTTGTTTTAATCTAAAGAAAAAAATATGTATAAGCATCTATTTGGTCCAGTACCATCACGTCGGTTGGGGATGTCATTAGGGATTGATTTGATTCCTAAAAAAGTCTGTTCGTTAAACTGTGTTTATTGTGAAGTTGGTAAGACTACCAAACTTACAACCGACAGATTGGAATATGTTAAGTATGACAATGTAATTAATGAATTGCAGCAATTTATGAGTAGTAATCCTAAAATTGATTATTTTACTTTTTCAGGTTCAGGTGAACCAACTTTGAATAGTCGAATTGGAGATGTCTTAAAATTTATAAAACACAAATATCCTGAAGTGAAAACTGCTGTATTAACAAATGGAACCTTGTTTTTTGATAAGAAACTAAGAGAGGAATTGCTAGAGGCTGATGTCATTTTGCCATCTTTAGATGCAGCAAGTCAGAGTGTCTTTGAAAAGATTGATAGGCCTAATAAAAAACTAAATATCAAAACATATATTCAAGGATTAATTGATTTAAGAAAAGAGTATAATGGTGAAATTTGGCTTGAGGTATTATTGTTAAAAGGTTACAACGATTCTGAAGAAGAGCTACGTTTGTTGAAAGATGCTATTATGCAAATCCAACCGGATAGTGTTCAGTTGAACACATTAGATAGACCTGGAACGGTTCAAGGGTTAATGCCGTTGACAAAAGAAGATCTTCTGCAAATTGTTAATGAGTGGCATCTTCCAAATGTGGAGATTATTGCTTCTCCGCCTGAACGATCCAGTATTGAGTCGTATAGTGGTGATATTGAAGATGCCATTCTCAAAACAATCGAACGTCGCCCTTGTACTCTTACAGATTTACATAATTTTTTAGGAATACATATCAATGAAATTAACAAGTATTTGGGAGGATTGGAAGCCAATGATAAAATCAAGGCAGTTGATCTCGAACGTGGTATTTTTTATGAACTAAAATGTAAATAGGCCTTCCTGTTGCAAAGAATGTTATTTCCTTAGTTTTACGGTTGAAAGGAAAAACATCCATTTTAACCAATAAAATAAAGAGTTTAAGTTTGTTTTTTTTTTGTGATAAAGTTAAAAGATATTTTAGCCACTGATTGACACCGATTTCCACGGATAAATATCCGTGTTTAATCCGTGTGAATCTGTGGCTGATTTTATAATTTTCAGAAAATACGTTCAACCAGAAGAATAAGAGTGGTTTTTGTTTTTTCATTTTACGGTTGAAAAAGTAGTTAGAAAAGTATAAAATATATGACTTATTTTTTGGAAATAGATTTATACACTATATAAAGTTAGGAAATATAAAATGGAAATAAAAAAAGTTGGCATATTAACAGCGGGTGGATTGGCACCATGTTTATCATCATCTATTGCAGGGTTAATTGAAAATTATACAGAGATTGATCCCTTAATTGAAATTATCTGCTATTTAAGTGGTTACAAGGGTCTTCTTCTTGGAGACAGCATTGAAGTTACAGACGATATTAGGAAAAAAGCTTGGGTTCTGTATAATCATGGTGGTAGTCCAATTGGAAACAGTCGTGTCAAGCTTACAAATGTTGCAGATTGTTTAAAAAGAGGTTTGGTAAAAGAAGGCGAAGTGCCATTAGAAGTTGCAGCAAGTCAGTTAACAAAAGATGGCGTACAGGTTTTGCATACAATTGGAGGAGATGACACAAATTTAACAGCTGCAGATTTGGCTGCGTATCTAGCTGAAAATGATTATGATTTAAAAGTTGTTGGTCTTCCAAAGACAATTGATAATGATGTTATTCCTATCAAGCAGAGTTTAGGTGCATGGACGGCAGCCGAAGAGGGTGCAAAGTATTTTGAGAATGTTGTTTCAGAGCACAATTCAAATCCAAGAATGTTGATTGTTCATGAAGTTATGGGTAGAAGTTGTGGTTGGTTGACAGCTGAAACTGCAAGAGTTTATCACTCTAGACTTGAAGCTTTAGATTTTCTTCCTGGCTTAGGATTAAGCAAAGGTAGAAAAGATGTTCACGGAATTTATGTTCCTGAAATGAGTTTTTCTGTTGAAGATGAAGCAGCCAGACTGAAGAAAATCATGGATGACACAGATTGTGTTAATATATTTGTTTCAGAGGGTGCTGGTCTTTCAACTATTGTTGCAGAGATGGAAGCAAAAGGCGAAGAAGTTCCAAGAGATGCTTTTGGTCATGCAAAGCTTGATGCTGTTAATCCTGGGAAATGGTTTGGTGAGCAATTTTCAAAAATGATTGGTGCTGAAAAAGTATTAGTTCAAAAGAGTGGTTATTTCAGTAGAGCTGCTGCATCTAATAAGGCTGATACAGAACTTATTAAGATGTGTGCAAAGAAAGCTGTTGAATGTGCTCTTGAGGGAACTAGTGGCGTTATTGGTCATGATGAAGATCAAGGTGACGTTTTACGCGCAATTGAATTTGAAAGAATTGCTGGCGGAAAGCTTTTTGATATTGATGTTAAATGGTTTGGTGAGTTGCTTGAGGATATAGGACAAGCAAAAGGTTTAAAAGTTGGAGTTGAACATTAATATTTGTTGAATATCACTTTTTTTGTTAGTTTGGAAAGCCATTCCTTCAAAAACAACAACTTTCAATATCAGCCCATCTTTCACTTTTCAAACAGATGACTTGTATGCTTATACTAAGATCCCTGTTTTCAAAGCAAAATATGGGGTGCCGAGAGGCACAATTCTTATGCAACTGTGTTGCTCTTGTAAGCCAGTTTTTGATTTTTATTTCATAAAAACCAGAATGGCTTACCAAGGTAAAATTCGCAAAGCGCATAATAATATTTATGTTAAATTTATATGTAGCTTTGGTAGTGTTTTTTATGAATAATATTTTTGATAACAGGAAAGACCGCATTTTGCGGTCTTTTTTTTTGCCATTTTTTAGTTCATGGTTCTGAATTGAAAAGGTAATTCTATTGTACAGCTTTAAGAAGACCGTTTGTATAGTAAAGCATTTGTGTTGCATAGCCATCATGGTTTGTTACAACACCTGTGAATCCACTTACTAGAGGAGTCCAAGTACCTGTTCCAAATGTATCTCTTGTATATACGTTACTTCCGCCATCAAGATATAGCATGCCTCTTAATCTCGCAGTGTTTGAAATATTGTTTACAGTACTATATCCAATTGCCACGGAGTATTCGCCTGTAGATTGAGAATTTGCACCAATTGCAATACCATAAGAATCGTCGCTTCCGACAGATGCAGTGTTACCAATGGCAATACCATAAGAGAATGCATCAACACTGGCTGTATTACCAATGGCAACTCCTAAGATAGGTGCGTAGGAGGCGTACCCAACAGCAGTCCCTCCGTCATTTCCGGTAGATGTATCTCCCACGGCAACGCCATAACTTGTTGCGATTGCTTCTGAGCCAACCGCAGTTCCGCCGTATGTTCCGTCGGTGTCATATCCTACTGCAACACCATCATTGGAACCATCAGCCGAATCGCCAATAGATGTCTCGTCGGTTAGGAAAACAGTGTTTCTTACCGCAACTGAGTTGATGGCATATGGCACAGATACAAGTTGTTTTCTTGGTAGCATATCCAGATTATTGACTTCGAGTTGAATCCAACATTCATTGTGTTGAAGTAATTGTAGAAATGTGTAAGTGTTTGTGCCAAACTGAAATGAGTACAGAGAATCCACTACCGTCACTTGACCTACAGATTCTTCATAGATTTGGGTTCCTCCAGATTCTGCATCATATAGTTTAACACTAACATTTACATATCCATTATTTACTGGCTGTCCATTGGCTTGCAGAAGTCTTCCCTGATAATTTATTAATGCCGGTGTAGCTTTAATGTTTATAAGGACAACAAATATTAATAATATAAAAGCAGTTGTTTTTTTCATGTTTTCACCTTATTTCTCTTTTATTGTTGCTATTGTTTTTTTTCCATGTGAGAAAAGGTATCTTCCAAACCCATTTTGTTTTAGGATTGAACCATATGATTTCATCATATAACTTGTTGAGTTTGATGGTAGTTGTAAAAATATTTCTGTTTCTGAGTTTGCCCCCATTTTTTTTAGTCTTTTAGGCAGTTCTTCTTTTGGGTAGATTAGATTGTCTATAGAAAAAGAGTTGTTATCTAAGACTTTAATGCTTACAGAGTTGTCTCCGGGTATACCTGTTGTTGTGCATCCAGTTATTATTGTGATTGAAAATATAATTAGTAGTGTGTTTATTATTGATTTTTTAAGTTTCATGTTTTCCTTCTTTAATTTTAAAATGTGTCATTATCTTCTGCTTCATGTATTTTATTAAAAACCACAGGTAATGCCATTGCTACACCAAGGTATATCATATTTCTAAAGAACATTACAATCTGTAAATCATAATATGCAATACAAATTTGACTTATAATAAATGTTATGACCATAAGAGATACGGATTGTTCGTAGGGATCATTGACTCTTTTATAGTCAATAACCGACTGTGTAATACTTAAACCAAAGAACATCCAAAAGATAATAAATCCTGGAAACCCCGTTTTTGTCCACATCCAGTATATACAATTATGTGGTATGTAATCCCATAAAGGAAAGTCAATTGCATCAAGAGGAACTTCTATTAGATATTTTTTTCCAAATCCTAAGCCTATAGGGTTTTGTTCAATTGTTCTTTCAAGATTAAATTTTTCTTTTTGACGGTAGATGTTTGATGTGTCGACCTCTTCACCATCCCCACTTGCAAAAACACTTTTTATTTGTTGAACCGGCATTGCAATAGAGCTATTGCTGTTCCAGAAGGCAATGCAGTATAATACCATAAATATTGTAATGGGAATTCCTGCTTTAACAGCAAGTTTTTTTGACTCTTTAGGTAGTAATCCAATAACAAAAAATAGACTAAGACCAATCGTGCCATAAACAATACGTCTTTGGTTAACAAGAAATGCCATGGCTGTGAATGGCATGCAGATTAATGAAAACCAGAATTCTGGTCCATAATACCTTAACAGAGCCATTGCAATTGTTAGAAGCATGATTGTTGAAAAGAATAGTGAATCTTCGTGTCCAGCAATGCATTCAAGGTCTCCTGTACTGAAATGTAGTAAGTATCCATATCTGTAGAAGAAAGTTTCGAGCCCTTTTATATGAATTGATATAATTGCAATCCACATTACAATCTTAACCTGTTCTCGTGTTCTAATCAGCTGAGTTGTGAAAAAATATAGTGCACAAAGGTAGTACAGAGCACGAATTTCCCACATGGATGCTTTTACATCTCCCCCTGTTCCCATTCCATATACAGTATAAAAAAGAAGCATACCAAGAAAGATAATAGATATTCCAAGATTTGGAATCTTTCTAAGGCTAGAGTCTCTTGAGACTGTTGCTCTAATAATAAATATTACAGTAGTTAGTCCAAGAATACATTCAATTGGGTTCATTACTAGGGCTGAAATCCCTGTTGGTATATTGAGATTAACAAAAAATGGAATATACATTGTAAATGGTATAGGCAATCCACGTATATAAAATTGGTCAAACAACAGAGAGCATGCAAGTAGAGTGTATATGCAAAAATCAAGTCTTTTAGAAATAATATATATAAACAATAAGGCAAAGAATAGACCAGGAATAACAAATATTGCTTTTACATCAATTGCTAAAAGACCAACGGTTATTAGCGATAAAAACATAGGAAGAGCAATGTTTAGCAGAAACCATGGTAGTTTATCTAAAGCATAGGTGAAAATGTCTCTAAGTTTTTTTTCAAAAGTCTTGAACATTACTAAAACCTAAAAATTCAATAAATACTAATACTGTTACATAAAGCAACATAGCACAAATATAGAGAAATGATATTCTTTTAACTATACATCCTCCAACAACAAAACCAATCATAATTAGCAGTATCGTTTTCATTTTTTTATATCCACTTATATAGCCATGATGGGATCCAGAATTCAGCATAGTTTGCTATGCAACCAATAACCTTGTCTTGTTGAATTTTTTCTATTCCAGCTTTTAGTGGTCCACGTTTGCTATAGTACAAGTTTACTGTAGCAAAGACTCCGTCAGTTTCTGGTATGATAGCAATTGAATCCGCATTAGATAGTACATCAGGAATTTCAATCATTGTTAAATTATATTTTTCACGAATGGTTTTTAACATATCTTTTATTTTAGAGCTTTGGAATACCGACCCTTTGAAATTATCAGGTAATGTTCCGCGTGGAATAACAGTAAGGTTGTCATATGTTGTTGTGTATAATATTTCTTCAAAACTCGCATTTCCGCTCAAATAGTCCAGAATACCTTTTTTGCCAGCCAAGCCTAAACCAGAAGATATTGAATCAGTCATATTGTTACTCATGTCTATTAATAGAACGGTTTCATCAGTGTCAAATGCTGAAACAATTGCCATATTTGCAGTGAATACGGTTTTGCCTGTTCCTGCTTTTGCACTGGTTGTTAACCAAATCAAGTTGTCATTTGTATCATAACAGCTTTTGGCATATATCTTTGTTGATCTAAATCTTTCAATATAAGCCTGAATATTTCTGTCTGGATGTCCTTTTCCAAGATTAGATAAATCCAACCAATCCTTCTCAATAATTAACTGTTTTAGGTTTGTGGGACTTATGGTGGTTCTGCTAGTTTGCCAGAAGTGGTATTTTTTCGTTTTTCCACTTTTCTTGTCAATTTTTAGTAACTCTTCTTTTGTTGCCACAGGCAACACAAATCTTTGTGCTGTAAAGGTGTCTTTAATATCTCGCAGTATATTAAATGGAAATTTCTTACACCATTCTGGCAGAAGAAGATTTTTAATGTATACTTTTGGAACTGTTCCTATTACAGGTAGTTGAGTTAGTTTTTCTATTTCAGTAATTCTCATAACATGAGGATCTATAATTTCAAGCATGAATATAAGACCTACACTTACAAATGCAGCACCCATAAATCCTGCAATGACAATTAAAAGTTTATTTGGTTTGTATGGACGGAGTGGCACAAGAGGTGGGTCGATAATTGTGAATCGATTGTCCTGCTGTTCAAGTTCAACTTCTCTAGAAACTTTTGAATGTTCAAGTTTGACCTGTAATGTTTCATAAATTTCTCGTGCAATTTGCTCTTTTTTGTCTAGGCTTCTAAGCTTTTTTTCTAGATTTGGAATTTGTTTTATTCTTGTTTTGAGTTCATCATTTATCTTTGTGTATTCTGAGATGCGCATTTTTAGAACTTCAATTTCAATTTTGATATCAGCGCGTCTTGCGAGTATTTCCTGATATATAGGAGAACGCACCTCTTTGGTTTCGGCTGCTCCTTTATCTTCTTTTTCTTTTTCAAGAAGGTCTTTTATATATGCAAGTTCTCTTTTAACCTTAAGAACTTCCGGATGTCCTTCTGTTCGGGTTGCCAATAGGTTTCCAAGTTGCATTTCTAGGCGTTGGTACTGAGCTTGGTACGGAGTGTTTTTGTGAAACAGGGCTTGCGATACAACCATTGGCTGTTCACCAGAGAGTCTAGATTCTAAAAGTTCTTTGTTTAATTCTGCATCTTTGAGCTCAACTTTAAGGTCAGTTATTCGTTGTCTCATCTCTTCTTGTTCTGTACTTAAAGAGCCAATACGAGTGATACTCTCTATGTTCTCAATCTTAAATTGCTGTAATTCATCTTCTGCTTCCAAGAGTAGCTCTTGATATATTTCCATTTGTCTTTGAATAAATATAACAGCAACAGATACTTCGTTTTTACTGCCTTTAAGACTTTTCTCAATAAATGCATTTGATACTGATTCGACAAGCTTTTTTGCAATTACAGGATCTTCTGCTGTGCAACCTATTTGAAATGAGTCAGCAGATAATGCAAATATTTGTATATGTGATCTAATCTTATCAACTAGTTTTTCCAAGGCATATTCATAATCCTGTGCCCCTTCAATTTCAGATTCTAGTCCAAGCTGTTCTATAATATTTATAATAACAGGTCTACTATATACAATTTTCTGAAAAGATGATAGGCGATCATTGTCTGACATTATAACAGCCGTGTCATATTTAACAAGAGGGTTTAGTATGTCCGTTTTACCTAATAAAATTGTGGTGGTGGACATGTATTGTGGTGTAAGAAAAAATGTTAATAAAACTGCAAGTGGTGGAATAATAAAAAATGGAATTACAAACTGGCGTTTTCGCCTGAAGACTATTTCTAATAAGTATCTTATTGAAAAATCACCAACAATGAAACTTTTCTTTTCGGCTTCTCTAATTCTTTTCGGTGTTTGAGACATTCTTATTTAACTCCAGTTATAGCATATTACATGTTATTCACAAAATCATAAAATACAATCCAGTTGAAAGTTGGGGAGAGTTGAGTCAGGACATAATTGACTTTGGCAAGACCTCTTTTAGGAACATATATGAAGTCACCGGCGTTTACGGATAAGTCATCATCGATCTTATTGCCTCGCATTAAGTCTCTTATATCTATAGTATGCATTTTCGGATTGTCTCCAAGGTAATCTCTAATAACTGTGACCTTCTCAAGGTTTGCATCATTCGTATACCCTTCGCCAAGCCCAAGTGCTCTGACCAAGTTCATACTGTCGCCAATGTCATATACTCCTGTTTGGTTTACTTCACCCATCAAATAAAATGTGTTTTCCTGATTTCTTCTGACAAATACTGTATCACCAGGCATAAGAGGAATATTCATCCTTTTGTCACCTTCAAGAAGTTTGTATATATCTATATTAATAAGAGTTCCCCGCCCTCGAAGAACCTGACAACTTCTCAAGTCAGCGTCATCCTTAAATCCTTCAGCTCTTGATATTGCTGCCAGAAGGGTGGGGCGTCCCTTAAAACTAAATATGCCTGTTCGAGTTAATGCTCCCAGTACATATATTTCATTTCCATTGTACTCTACAACAAGTACATCTATATTTGGGTTTATGTAGTCTGAAGATAGTCTTGTCGATATAGTAGTGGCTGCTTCTTCTCTAGTCATGTTTTCAATGCCTACAACTCCTATTCCGGGGACTGTTATCTTGCCATCAGGACCAATGACATATTTTCTAGAAACTTCAGGTGTGTCAACACTGTATAGTTCAATAATATCACCAGGAGAGAGTTTGTATTCGGAGTGTAGCTTCGCAAGTTCCCAATCAGCATCCATTGCTGCAGTATTGCTGGATATATTGCTTAGTTGTGCGATTTCTTCTGCTGTAGGAAGCATTTGGATAACTGTTTTTGAATCATCTTTTTCATCGTTTGTCTGGCAACCGAATACACAACTGATTAGTACGCTCAAACATATGAGTAACTTTAAATTTTTAATCATAGAATTTACTCTACTTAATTTTGTTAAATATTATATGATATATTGATTTGCCATCAGCTTTTAGCATATATTGTTCATTTGTGTATGTACAACCTTGCTGATGTTTTTCTATATCCTCACTATCATCATCTATATAATATACAATATTGCTGGATAAATCAATATTATTAAACAAAAATTTAAAGTTGGTTTTTGTGGTGGTTTTATTAATTGCAATCAACGAAATCGTTGTATCGTTTTCACCTGCATACACGGATGTAAGATTGTTATCAATGCTGTTAAGTTTTGTGTCCAACAGTTTGTTTGGAAATTTAGTGTATTTACCGTCTACATTTCGATAAAGTCTAAAGATAAGTTCTGCTTTAGTTTTTGGAGGTGGCCATGTCCAATAGCATGCTAAATCCAATTTTTGAGTTGCGAATATACCCAAACTGTCAGCCAGTGCTAGCGCCCCACTCATATCAGCTTCAGCACCCCAGTTGTATTCTGTTATACCAAGCTTTGTTCCTGGATAATATTCGGCAATCCATTTCTTTGCTCTTGGAATAAGCATTATTCTTTCATTAATCCACGATGGATCTTTATAGCTTGCATCATATAGTGAACGTGGAGCCATAACTCGATCCATTGCAACAGCATAACTTGCATTTTCACTAAACACATCTTTTGCCTGCGGATAGTAATGTATTGTTAAGTAGTCTAGTAGTTTTTCACCCGTAGATTCCTCGTGCATTTTCATCTGTTTCAAGAACCATGGAATAAACTCATCGCCAAACTGTCTTTTGTCGAGATTTCTTCCGCTTTCATTATCTTTTGCAGATTTTGTATACGCAATCCATCCCCACACATCAGGACCAGCAAGCAAAGCTTTGGGGGCAACTTTTTTTATTGCCATCGCGGTTGCCTTATATTTTGAAATATATTCAGCATATCCAGTTGGATTTGGATGCACATCTCTATGTGTTTCGTGCCATAGCATTGGTTCGTTATCCATTGCAAAGATAATTCGCCCATCTTCTATTGCTTTTGGATAAAGTTTTTCAATCTCATTTACCCATTCTGAGACATAACTTGTGCTGATTGCTGTTGAAGTATCAAATGGGGACGTTCCTGTGACAAAATCACCATTGTATTTTATCCCATTTCCAGCATCATGACGCCATTGGTCGGTTTTCTGCTGATTTCCATATTTTTTTACAGAAAATCCATGCGACTTTGTATCTTTTGCGACGTATCCCATAATAGGGACTGTAATGATGATTTTTGCATCATGTCTAAAACTTTTTGTGATAAATCTTTGCCATCTGTTTGGACCAGTATCAATGTTTTCGAAAAACCAGTCTTTGCCAGTGTTCCATGCATTTCCACGTTTCCAGTTGTATCTTGTGGTAGTGTTTCCTCCCCAACGATTTATGGTTGGTTTGTCAAGCTGGAACGTTTTTGTTGAAGCATCTGCCATGCCAAATATATCTTCGGAGTAACTTATTTGTTTTTCAGGTCTAGTGATTGCCCATTTGGCAGTTTCTCTGATTTGTGCAAAAATATTGCTGGTTAATAAAGCCCCGACAATTATTAAAGCTGTTTTTATCATTGTTTTTTCAACTTTCACTCTTTTATTATAAAGAGACATTAGTGACTCAATGACTCCGTGACCCAATGACTCTGGACTAAAACTTTTGACCACTAGCCCGACCATCGACTGTCGACCATCAGTTCGCCGATCTAACTCATCTAACTATCTACCCATCTAACCATTTTTCTAAACAGTACTTTTGGGTAGTTCAATAATTGTCTCCCTATATGCCTCTGGGTTGCCAATATCGAATCGTCGACCCTTCACAATATATCCGACAAAACCTTCAAGTTTACGTAAAGTATCAAGGCATGATGTCAACTGAAACTCACCTCCCTCACGAGAATTGTTTTCAATATTCTTCTGTAATAAATCAAAAATCCCAGGAGTTAATACATATTGTCCGAAAAGACCTAGATATGTGTTTTCCGGTAATCCTTCTGTTTTCAAGTACTCTTTAGCGTAATCAATGCTTGGCTTTTCTGCAAATTGTGATATTTCAAGAATCGTATTATCTTTTTCCCACTCACCTGTTACACATCCGAAGTAACGCACTTGGTCAGCTGCTGTTTTCTGAAGACCAACAACACTTTTTCCCATTTTTTCATATATGTCTAGAATTTGTTTCGTACAAGATGTGCTTGTTTGTGATGCATAAAGATGATCTCCAAGAAGCAGTAGGAATGCTTCATTATTAACCCAGCTTTTAGCACAATATACGGCATCTCCAAAACCGTCTTGAGAAATCTGTGGAATAATTGTTATTCTTTTTCCAAATTCACCTATATAATCTACGTACTCTTTGTCTTCTTGAGATAATTTGTTATAGTGTTCAATGCTGGGTTTTGAGCTGAAGAAATCTCTGAATAGTTGCGTATCACTCTCTTGTGTAATAATTGCAATTTCCTCAACTCCAGCAGCAAATACTTCTTCAACAATTGCCAAAATTACCGGTTTTGCTCGTCCGTCTTTATCTATGACAGGGAACATCTCTTTTTTGACAGCTTTTGTTGCCGGAAACATTCGCGTTCCAAACCCCGCAGCAGGAATAACTGCTTTTCTAATCTGTTTGTTAGAGCTTATAGTCAATTTCATACATGACATTCCAAGTTCTTGTTCGATTATTTTGATAACGGTATTTTGAGCATCTTTGTCTTTAACCAAAATCTGAGCACTGCCATCTCCCTGGGAACCAATACCTTTTGCTCCAAGAATATATGGTTGTAGTGCTGGGAAATTAATTAATTTGTGTAGTACTGGAGCTGTGAGTTCTTCTGGACAAGCAGGACCTAGATGCTGATCAAACTCCTCTTGTGCCTTTGTCATCAGCTTGCCTAGTAATTCAATATT
>Ga0307987_1000355_pt1 | contig 27513 bp, 25 predicted proteins | sample EllFjometagen181_FD_203157 | JGI IMG/M metagenome (GOLD analysis project Ga0307987, IMG submission 203157) | Marine microbial communities from Ellis Fjord, Antarctic Ocean - #181 | ecosystem: Environmental > Aquatic > Marine > Unclassified | place: Southern Ocean | collected 2014-10-08 | reverse complement strand
TAACTACAATAACAGCCCTAATCGCAATCGCAATTATGTTCTCAGTAAATCTAAACGCATCACCAGTTACTTTCAACGAAGAATCATATATTGATGACATTCCATTTAGCACATCAGAAGTTTGCAACGAAATAATCACAGAGCAAAAATTAGCAGATTTTAATTTTGAAGAAGAACAATATATTGATGACATTCCTTTCAATACAGAATGTGTTTCAACCAATTGCCTTTATCAAAAAGCAATCTCAGTTGAATTTAATTTTGAAGAAGAGCAATATATAAATGACATTGAATTATAAGAGATTCATCTAATAAACAATAACTTTCCTAACCTCTTGAATATTTTCCCACTTAACACCTAAAAAATAAACACCACCTTGCAAACCGGCTAAATCAATTTCAAATTGATACGAATTTTCATCAATATTAAAATCCCTTTTCTTTAGCATAACTCCCATACTATTTCTCAAATTTACTTTTGCTTGACCACTAAAATTATCCAATTTAACAATGAATGATTCACTTGCAGGGTTCGGAAAAACTTCAATTTCAATATTTGGTTTATACCAACCTAAGTTTGCAAAATATTTAGTTTTACACAAAATCAGAAAGGACATAAGGAGGAATAAGGCTGTTTATACCAATGGTAATATTATATCATGCTATTTGAAAGTCCCCTATTTTATCTTTTTTTCAATATATTTTGAATTCATTATTCTAATTACCCCCATATAATCAAGCTTGAACTCAATTAAATCTCCAACTTTATATTTCTTTTTGTTTTTGTCGAGGTCAATAACGATCATATCTGAACTTGCACCTGCTATTTTCAAGCTTTTGTCAACCAATTCAATACGGTCAGTTTCTACGTCGAGTAGACCCAGATCAATAATTGCTCTGTATGAAGTTTCACCAATATTAGATTGGTCAAATTCATAACTTTCTCCTTCAACATTTGTTCCCATTTCACCCATTGGAACAAGTGGTTTTTCGATTAACTCTATTATTTCAGAATACAAATTAAATACATCAGAACGCATCTTTTTGAAATTCGTATTATTATAAACGTCTGTTCCAAGAAATAAGGTTTCACCTACTCGAAAATGATTAATTCCTTTTGGTAGTAGGTTTTGAAAAATCAAAGGTATGGTTACTGAAGAACCACCTGAAACAAAAGGAATTTGCTTATCAAATTTTGCTTCAATTAATTGCTCGTATAAGCTAAGTTGAATTAATTTATCGTGATTTGGCAACACTCCATACAAACAAGAAAGGTTAGTCCCAATTCCAACCACTTTAATGTTTTCCAATTTAAAAACACGTTCATAAAACGCGATAAAATCTTCGCCTAAAACACCTTCCCGAAGTTCACCAAGCTCAATCATTATTATGATTTTGTGCGTCTTATTTTGCTTTTTAGCTTCTTTCGATAAAAATTTAATCGTTTCAAACTCGGTATTCATACTAATATCTGCATATTTAACAATACTCGATATTGAGCGTTTTGCAGGTGGTTTAATATATATAGTTTCAATTTTAGGATTAATCGATTTAATTTCCTTCAAATTGGAAACACGAGAGTCGCATATTTGGCTGATATCAAATTTAAGTATTTCCGTTAAAAACGTTTTATTACCACTTAACATTTTGGATACAATAGCCCATTCAATCCCGTTTTTTTTAAAGAGGGTGTTGAGGTAGTCAAAATTAGTTTTTAGTTTCTTTATGTCTAATGTTACAAATGCCATAATTATATTTTTTCAATAATAGTTCGTTTTATTAATCCTGATAAATGTGCTAATACTTCATAATTAAGTTTATCACTTATATCGCTAAAAGCACTTACTTTGATTTCTAAACTGTCTTGTTTACCAATTATAACAACCTGATCACCAAGCTTTACAATGGGTATATTGGTAATATCAGCAATAATCATATTCATGTTTACCACTCCTATTATACTGCAACGTTGCCCACTAATAAGTACTCTTCCTTTATTACTTAATGAACGACTATAACCAGAAGAGTATCCGATTGGTATAAGTGCTGTTTTCATATCTGTTTGTGCCAAATACGAAATACCATAACCTATAAATTCCCCAGTTTTAACCTCTTTAATAGACATAATTTGACTTTCCCAGCCCAAAATACGATTTAATGGATCAATCTTGTTTTTTTTATTGTTAATGTACTGAATAAAAACTTCGGTACTTGACCAAAATCCATAAAGCATTATACCTATTCTCACCATATCCATTCGCGCTTTTGGATAGACTAATGAGGCTGCAGAATTTGCGACATGTTTATATTTTGGTTTGATATCGTTTGTTTCCAAAACAGTTAACATTTTATGATATTTCTTTAATTGTTTTTGTATTCTTGTATGATTTGAAATGCTTTCTGCTCCTGCCAAGTGAGTGCAAAACCCAGCTAGATTAACATATTGCTCATTTTCTTTAATTATATCGATGGACTTAGTTAACTCCTCCTCATTAAGACCCGAGCGATTCATGCCAGTTTCGGCTTCGAGGTGAATACATGCTTTCTTGTTTAGCTGTCTGGCACATTCAATTGCTACCCTTAGTCGTTCTGTATTAAAAATATAGAATTCGATTTCTTTTTCAATTGCTGCAATTATTTCTTTATCAGAAATCCAGCCCATTATCATTATTGTACAGCTTTCAGAAAGGCTATTATATACCCTAATTGCTTCACTATAACTAAAAACAGAATAGTGTTTTATTCCATGCTTTTCAAAAAGAGGAACAATTTGTTCGATACCATGCCCATAAGCATTTGCTTTAACTACTGCGGATAATATGACATTCTTGCCCATTTTCTTTTTCAGAAAAGTTAGGTTATTCTGAACAGATTTTTCATTTAAAGTTATTAAAGAACTTTCAGTCATATTATTTATTAATTATTTTGTAAATAGTATAAAACATGTTTATCCCAGTTTCAATTATTTCATCCGGGAAATCAAAATCTGGATTGTGCAGTGGCGGTTGAGAAACACCTGAGCCTAAACCAAACAAAGCAGTCTTATATTCTTGAGCGAAATACCCAAAGTCTTCTGACCAACTAAAAGGCTTTTCAATATATTCTAATTTATAATTATTTTGTTTAGCTGCCTGTTCTACAAACCTAAAACATTCTTGGTTATTCACACTTGCAGGAAAAACTTCTGAATATGAAATTTCGCATTCCAATTTTTCAACTGCAGTAATTTTTTCAATTAATTTTTCAACATGAGCAGTTAACACATCCATATCTTCATTCTCAAAAGAACGCAGGGTAACTCTTATTTCGGCATATCCGGGTGATGTTCCAAAAGAAATTTCGCCCATTTGTATATGAATAATAGTAATTAGGATCAAATCTTTAAAAAGACTTTTATCGTCTCTTAGTTCATGAAGTTGCGAAATAATCTGCGAAATAGAATCGGCAGGACTGATTCCGTTTTCAGGCTCAGCTGCATGGGCAGTTTTACCAAAAAGCTTAATTGTTATTCCCTTTGAAGCTGCAGAAAAACTACCAGTTTTTACAACGATATTGTGCTTTTTAACCCCTGGAATATTATGTAGCGCAAAAATATAATCTGGGTTTATATTTTTAAATGCAGAATCATTAACTACATCTAAAGCCCCTTGTTCAACTTCTTCTGCTGGTTGAAACAAAAACACAACTTTTCCGTATTGATGTGATTCTTTAGATATCTTCTGCGCTAAGCCTGCCAAAATAGCCATATGTCCATCATGTCCACACATATGTGATACATTTGGATTAATTGATAAATAAGCAAGTGAATTTTTTTCCAATATGGGCAGGGCATCCAACTCAGCTCTGAATACAATCGTTTTTCCGGTTTCTTTGCCATTAAAAACAAAGGCTTTTCCTGTTTTACTCAGATTAATAATTTCATCTGGCATCAAAGGCTTCATGAAATTTACAATCCTCTCCGAAGTTTTGTATTCATTATTTGAAACTTCAGGATGCTTATGAAGTTCATGCCTCAACTCAATAATATTGTCTATCATTTAGTTGCTTTTTTATGGATGAAACTTACCGAAAAATAAACAAATGCAGAAGCCGTAATCCCAAATATATTTGCATCAAGACCAAAGGGTAAATTAAGATTTAATATAATCAAAGCAACAGTAGTTGTTCCCCCAATTACCATGGATAGAATGGCAGCTAACGAATTGGGCTTTTTCCCATATAATGCCACTAAAATCGGAATAAATAATCCAGAAACCATAAAGGCGTAGGAGTAGAGCATTAATTCAAGAACGTTGGTCATAAAGGAAGCCAATACGAGTGCTAACACCCCAATACTTAGCGTAACAATCTGCGATGCAAGTAATTGCGATTTATGATCTTGTTTAAATTTGAAAAATTTGCTTAATATATCAGTTTGTAAATTTCCTGAAGCAGCCATCAAGCAACTGTCGGCTGTGGACAGAACAGCTGAGAAATATGCCGAAAGCATAAGCCCCATTAAACCTACAGGCAATACTGTATTTAATAACACTGGTAATCCCATTTCAGGATCCATCCCTTCACCCACCGAATAACCAATATCTGCAAACATACCGTTTTCAAAAGCTACCCTCGAGAATAATCCTAGTGTAACTCCCATGAAGGCCATCAAAGGCCATTCAAATAAACCTGCAATAAACCAGGCTTTTTTCGCCTGCTTCTCACTTTTAGCGGCATAAATACGCTGGTATAAAGTCATCCCTACAAACCATATTGGAATTATGGTAATTCCCCAGTTAACCAATTGTTGCCAATGAACATTACCTAAAGAAAGGAATTCGGGGCCCAAAGTTGCTTTTATAGTATCGATTCCACCAATGGCGTAATAGGCAATAGGAATCCCGATAAATACAAGACCCGACATAAGAATGATCCATTGTATGGTATCAGTGTATATGACGGCTTTCATGCCTCCTATGCCGGTATATACTACAGCAATTACACCCATAATTATAAGTGCAGTTAAAAAATCAATTTCCACAAATGTGGCGGATGCCAACTTTGCACCAGCCAATAACTGTGAACTTGTAAACCCAATATAGCCGATGGCTGAAATTATTCCTGCTATCAGAGCGACTTTGCCGTTGTAAAAATGCTCGAATATTTGAGGGAAAGTAAAGAATTTATGTTTTCCAGAAAGCTTGCTAACGATTGGAATTAATACGACAGCACTTAGCCAGGCGCCTATTAAACCCGTAAAGAGCATCCATGATCCCGCGAGCCCAATAGTAAAACCTAATCCTCCAAGTCCTATAGAAAACCCACCGCCCACATCTGTTGCCACAACAGATAATCCAACGTGCCAACTTCCTAATGATCTTCCCCCAACATAGTAATCTTCAATGTTTTTATTTTTCCTGAAAAAGTAGATGCCTACTCCAAGCATTAAAGCAAAATAAATGATGAAAACTAAGATGTCTATGTAATGCATATTCTGAAATTTAAGAAGTAGATATACTTGTTAGGGTTCATCTATACTACTTTATACTATGATTATGGGGAGATTTAATTATTTGAGGGTTTTGTTAAACGCATTTCTAAATACTTACTGCTAAATCCTACTTTTTCATAAAGATACTTTGCTGGATTTTCGGGCTCAACATGCAAAGCAATATTTCCAGTTGCTAAATCAATAGTTTTTAGCATCAATTCTTTACCTATCCCTTTTCCCCTGTGATTTTTATCTGTTGCAATATAAACCAAAATGTTTTCTGGAATATAATCTTTCATTCCTGTTTGGTTCACTACAACTGCGCCAGATATTTCATTTTCTAAGTAGGACACCAAAACAAAGCCACCAAAAGAAGTTGTTTCTTTTAATGCATAACTAACAGCTTTTTCAATATCAGATTTTGGATCTCCATATTCCTGCAAATTGTCAAATAAAAAGTCAATCAAATTTTCTTTTTCTCTTAAACTAGGTTTGTTTGTTGTATTAAATACTTTTGTTTGAATCATAAAAATTATTTCCTGTCAATTAATAAACTTTGTAGTTAAATATAATACTTTACTTGAGATATGCCAATTTTTCTTCAAAATAACAGCTAACACTTTGAATATGGTGTCTTTGGCATTTTGAAATACTTCATTTTCAATTTGCTGTTATTTTTACTTATTGCTAAAACATTTATTTTATGCACTATCTCGCAAATGTACTGTTTTTTTTGTGTATGCCTAATATGAGCTGCGCAAAACCATTGGTAAGCGTGAGGAAAAGTTTAAAAACACAAATAAACATATAAGCAGCAGCATAAGTTTTGAATTTTGTTATTTTTTACTAAAGTGCGTTTATTTTAATACATCAGCTTCACTTATCAAATCATTGGGGTAATCATTTATCTGAAGTATCCGTATTGCATTTCGGGTTTTTAACTTTCCCTCCTTTAATTTGAAATCAAAATCAACATTGTTTTGATTTACTATTTCGCTAAAATGATACAAATCGTATTCTTGAGCAAGCATATCTGTCAACTCAATATCATGTGTTGAAACAAATACAATATTCACATTTTTAGACAAAAATGATAGTACAGCCTTTCCCGCAGAAATTATCTCAATAGTATTATTTCAATTTCCTCAGTATTAGTTTGGGCAGTTATCCCCATTGTGACAAATAAAGCACTAATTATTAGTATTAAATTTTTCATATAAGTATTTTTTTATTCCTTCAGAAATAAGTTTCCATATTACAAATATAACAATGGGAACAAACATATAGAATAGAAACTCTGTAATATTGTAAGAATCAAGGTTATTATTCCCGATTGGCCAAAAACCTGTGTATATAGAATCACTCATGCTTAAAAAAATAAAGTTTATTAAAACCCAATCCAAATACATAACAATAAATAGTTTATTATCATTTAATAACTTGCTAAATCTATTTTTCATTTAATAATCTTTTAATTGTGCTTAAGTCTGTTAATATGAAGTTCAATGTATGGCATAACTTAATTTTTAATACTATAGGCCATTCAATATCATTCTTTTAAAAGAGATTATCAAGGTAATCAAAATTTGATTTTAGTTTCTTAATATCTAATGTTACAAATGCCATATTTGTTAGTTAAGATTAAACAATGAATTGTATTAAATTGTAATTTATTAAGTTGTATATACCGAATTAAATAGTACATAATCGGTTGTTAAATCGGTTCCCCAACCTTTTGATTTAGCTTTTCCATTGTGAAGATCCAGCACAATTTTAAGATGTGATTCCCTCAATAATTTTTTTATATAGTTAATGTCGAATTCTAAAGGGGTTCCTTTTTCAAGAACTATTTCCGTTTTTTTATCCGAACCAATAAAGAGATCAATTTTTTCATAATCAAAAGGAAGTCCTGCATTACCTGCTGCACTAATAATTCTGCCCCAATTTGGATCGCGGCCAAACATGGCTGTTTTGACAAGAGCAGAATCTGAAATTTTCCGAATCATTGTTCTAGCATAATCTTCCGATGGCGCATTCACTATTTCATATTCGATAAATTTTGAGGCTCCTTCCCCATCAGAAACTATAAGTTTAGCCAAATGTATCATCATTTCTTCAAGTTGTTTTTTGAAAATGGTATACCCTTTGTCTTTTTTTGATTTGATGATCTCATTTTGAGCCAAGTCATTAGCCAATACTACAACCATATCATTGGTTGAGGTATCCCCATCCACAGTAATCATATTAAATGATTTATCAACCATTTCTTTTACTAGAGTTTTTAAAAGTCTAGGTTCGATGGCAATATCCGTAACAATAAATGCCAACATCGTGGCCATGTTTGGATGAATCATTCCAGAACCTTTAGCAATTCCACCCATATTAATTTCACGTCCATCAACTTCAAATTCCACAAAACCTTCTTTTGCAAATGTATCGGTGGTTAAAATAGCATTTGCAACAAATGATCCTGCGTTGGATCTGTTGGTTAGGTTTTTTGCATTTTCCCGAATTCCTTCCAAAATTTCCGTAGTTGGAAACTCTACGCCTATTATACCGGTAGATGCTACCAAGACTAAATCCTTGGCGATATCCAACTCTTCAGCCAAGGTATGTGTCATTGCTATTGCACCTTCCATTCCTTGTTTGCCTGTGGCAGCATTTGCATTTCCTGCATTTATTACAATTGCCTGCGCTTTGCCATCGGCAAGATTGTTCCGCGATACGGTAACCGGTGCTGCCACCACTTGGTTTTGCGTAAATACCGCTGCGGCACTTGCCGGAACTCTTGAGAAAATAATTGCTAAATCTCTTCGCATAGATTTAACACCTGTATGTGCTCCCCAACATGTGATTCCTCTTACGTTAGTTATATTTTTAATCATTTATGTAAATATTATTGTTAGTTAAATTTTCTTTTGAACTAAAATATTAAGGGTTTAATGGAATAAAATTTAGTCCATTTGTTTGCTCTAAACCAAACATAATATTCATATTTTGAACTGCTTGTCCTGCTGCTCCTTTAATGAGATTGTCGATAACACTAATAATAATCACCATATTGGTTCGCTTATCATAGGTTACAAATAAATCACAATAATTGGTTCCCCTCACATCTTTTATGGCTGGTTCCTGTTTCCTCAATCTGACAAAAGGCGCATTTGCGTAGAAGGTGGTATAAAGTTCTTTTAGTTTGCTTTCATCCAATTTTTCTAATGGTCGCGCATATATAGTTGTCAGTATTCCTCTATCAACCGGCAATAAATGTGGTGTAAATTGAATGCAGGTATTTTTACCTGAAACTGAATCTAATATCCCTTGTATTTCAATCGTATGTCTGTGACTTTTAAGTCCGTATGCCTTAAAATTATCATTTACATTAGAATAAAGGTTTACAGGTTTTGCTTTTATCCCTGCTCCAGTAACACCCGTTTTTGAATCTACAATAATTCGGTCTGTTTCAATCAGGTTGGCTTCCAGTAATGGCGCCAGACCTAAAATTGCACTTGTTGGAAAACAGCCAGGATTCGCAATTAAACGCGCTTCTTTAATTTCATTAAAGTACAATTCTGGACTTCCGAAAACAGCTTTTTCAATACCTTCAGGATAAATATGCGGAATTTTATACCATTCTTCATACACCTCTTGTGTACTTAAACGAAAATCACCCGAAAGATCAATAATTTTAAATGACTTATCTTTAAAACGTTTGGCAAAATCCATGGAAACACCATGTGGTAAAGCAAGAAATACCAAATCCAGTTCATATTCATCTATTTGATTAATAGATACCAATTTTTGATCGGCGATTCCTTCTAAAAAAGGATGCACATCCGAAAATAATTCTCCCGCCCTGCTTTCTGAAGTAATCATAGTGATTTCAACATTTGGGTGATTGGTAAGAATACGCACCAATTCTGATCCGGTATAACCAGTTGCACCAATAATTCCTATTTTCTTTTTAACCATTGTTTTTCAATTCTTTTAATGATTTTTCAAATATTTCCATTGCCTTTTCCAAATCTTCATAACTAATATTTAAAGGCGGAGCCAAACGCAAAACTGTGTCGGAAGTAGCATTTGCCAACACACCATTTTCAAGCATTTTTAACACTAAAGGCTTTGTTTCAAAATAAAATTCCACACCTATCATCAATCCTTCTCCCCTAATTTCTTTTATATTTCCATATTCGAGTGATAAAATTTTATCAACTATCCACTTTCCCTTTTCCTCAGCCTGTTTCAGTAGATTTTCTGTTTCAATTACTTCTAATGTTGCCAATGAAGCTGCACAAACTAAAGGGTTTCCTCCAAAAGTTGTTCCGTGATCCCCAAATTCAATTGCTGAACTTACTTTTTCATTCGAAAGAATCGCACCTATAGGAACACCGCCTCCCAAGGCTTTCGCTAAAGTCATTATATCAGGTTCTACGCCATAGTGTTCTTTGGCAAACATTTTTCCTGTGCGGCCAACACCACACTGAATTTCATCAAAAATCAATACAATACCTTGTTCATCACAAAAAGCTCTCAACGACTTAAGGAAAGTCCCATCCACTACATTTACGCCTCCCTCGCCTTGAATTGGCTCAATAATAATAGCTGCCGTATTGCTATCAGCCGCTTTTTTTAAAGCTTCCATATTATTAAAAGGCAGCTGAGAAAATCCCTGAGGAATTGGCTCAAATCCTTTTTGATATGCTTTTTTACCTGTTGCAATAGTTGCCAATGTGCGTCCATGAAATGAGTTTTCAAAAGAAATAATATTTCCCCCTCTTCCAATACTATGCGCATATTTCCGGGCTATTTTAATAGCGCCCTCAACAGATTCCGCTCCGCTATTAGTAAAAAATACCCGATCTAAACCTGATAATTCAACCAGCTTTTTAGAAAGCATAACCTGTGGTTCACTAAGATAAAAGTTTGAAATATGAATTAATTTAGCTGCCTGATCCTGAATAGCTTTAACTACTTTAGGATGACAATGACCAACACTATTAACTGCAATGCCTCCCAGCATATCAATATATTCGTTGCCTTCCACATCCCAAATATGGGAACCTTTCCCATAATCAAATGTTAATGGGTATCGTTTAAAAGTTTGTAAATAGTATTTTTTATCAAGTTTGTCGTATGTATCGTTCATTTTTTGTATCACATTTTTTAATTTATATGCTAATTACTGTTCCAACTTCTTTATTTTCAAAAAGTCTTACAATTTGCTCTGGAACTGTTCCATTGATGATTCTTGCCAGTTTAGCTCCTTTTTCTAAGGCAATTACACATGAATCCATTTTGGGGATCATACCTCCTTGAATTGTATTATTCTCTTTCAACTGATTTATTTCCTCAACTTTTAGCTTATGGATAAGAGATTCTGGATTGTCCTTGTCGATCATTAATCCGTCAACATCTGTTAAAATAATATATTGTTCTGCTGAAATTGCACCCGCTATATGACCTGCGAAAAGATCCCCATTAATATTATAATCAACACCCTTTTTATCGGAAGCAATACAAGTTATTACTGGAATATAATCATTTATTAATAATATATTTATTAAGCTAGGATCAACATTTGCCACATCCCCAACTTGTCCTAAATCAACCAGTTCTATTTTTCCGTTATCTCTGCGCTCATGCATATGCTTTTTAGCCGTAACGATTTGGCCGTCTTTTCCTGACAAGCCCACCGCTTTATAGCCCATTTCATTTATTATTGAAACCAGACTACCATTGACCTTCCCTTTCAATGCCATTTCTACATATTCCATAGCTTCAGATGTAGTTTTTCTTAATCCATCAATGAACTCAGATTCTATATTGGCTTTTTTGAGAGTTTGTTTAATAAACGGCCCTCCACCATGGATAATAACCACCTGATAACCTTTAAGTTTTAGAGAGCAAATGTTTTCTAATATCTTTGATTTAAGATTTTGATTCGTCATGGCATTACCACCATATTTGAACAATATTGTGTGTCTAACTTTCATTTTTTTTGACTTTAAAAACCATGATTACTGCTTTTCTATAACTGTTCGTTTTATTAATTCTGATAAATGTGCTAATACTTCATAATTTTACTTAATCAATTCATTAATCCTAATTCCGCTTTAGCCTCATTTCAAGGTAGGGTGTTTTAAAGCCAGCCTTTTCGTAAAGAAATTTTGCTGGATTATTAGGTTCAACATGTAGTGAAATATCTCCCTTAGTATAATACAATGATTCTTCAATTAATTTTTGGCCAATACCTTTTCCTCGCTCATTGCGGTCAACAGCAATGTAAACCAATATGTTTTCAGGAATATATCCTTTCATTCCGGTTTGATTCATTATCACCACACCTACTATATTGTCGTTTTCAATAGCTTGTAGTATAAACCCACCAGCCATAGGAGTGGCAGTTAACGCATACTCAATTGCTATCGATATATCTTTTTTTGAATCACCGTATTCATCAAGATATTCATTTAAAAAATTTATAATATTTTGCTTTTCCAAAGTCGTTACGATATCGACAGTGCTATAGTGTTTAAATTTCATAAAATTTCAATTTAACGTTTTTCAATAATTAATTATTAAATAGATAACTAAGGCAACAAAAATTCCGAAAAATATTTGCTGATAGTCCATAAGGTAATTATGTTTCAATTGTTGATGAAACAATAGTAGTACCTCCTCCAAAAATCGTTAATACAAATGCAACTGTAGCATTTGGGTTTTTGTAAATAAGTAATGCAGGAACAGGTATTGGGTGGTGAATTATTAATTGTTGTGAAACTGAATAATGCCAATATTTTCGAGAAAGTTTTTATTAAACTCAGTCATGGTTTTGTCAAAATGTTCTACAGGAACAATTAGGTATAATTTTCCATTGTTTTCGGTAGCGTATTGCTGGTGTACATTACATTTTTCAATAAACCTTTCCTTGTTATTATCAATACTATTTCCCATTTCTAATTGAAAAATATAGGCATTTTCACTATGAGCTGCTGTTATGTCAGGTTTAAATTGATCTCCTGATATCTTCTCTACAATCTTTTTTGGGGTTTCGGTATTCAAGAGATCGGCTTTTACATTCTCAAAACCCCTGTCTTTAAGATACTTATATGCCTTATTGTAGAGCCTTTTCTTTATTTCGTGGTTCATAATTTGTTATATTAGTTTCTGTGCGAACAAAAATACAAAAAAATTCAATACAACGATTGTAACGAAGCAAAGATATTGTTTGTTCAAAATATCGATTATGCCCATTACATCTACAATTATGAATTAAATAGATTCTTTAATAGAATGTATGATTTTGCATATTTTAATGAGTAGTTCTGTATATCATAGCAAAATAGTTTGTGCAGGAATTATTGAGTAAATACATTAAAATTGATAATAGGATCAGTAAATAGTTGACTTTCCTAGTCTGGGAAGCCCTGAATTACATAGATAGTCTTTGCAAGAAAACGCCAAATACTGCGTTATTCTAGTTTTGAAAACAGTCATTCACAAAAGTGAACTCCTTGGTTTTCAAAACATCGAAAGCCTTGTCTTTAACGTCTTCTTATCAAAGACTTAAGAAATGGTAGTTTTCTTGCAGATATATATTCTTTTTCATCTTGGATATATTAGGTAAGACCAAAGGATCATTACTAGAGTGTAATCCGTCTTATGCATACAAAACAATGCAAAAGGAAGATACCATTGACACAATGCTGCCTTATAATGTTATTATGCAGTAAATGAAAGACGGAAAAATAGAAATAGCAGCAGTTAATGCTTTTGCATTTATGATGGCTGTTGATAATCCTGGGCTAATAAATATGCCCTATAAGCATTTCCATTTTTCGTTTAATAATATAACCTGACGTTCCTCTTGTGTAACTTCTATCTAATCAATATTCTTATTTTTTTTTAACATTGAACTTATTTTTTTTGAAACTATATTAACTTTAAATTCTAAGTATTGCTCACAATTATCCCAACCTTTTGCCCCTCTATTACAAAAAACATTTTTATAGAGAGCTAAAGGTATTCCATTAGTTGTTGCGTCCCCTTTGAATACAGGGCATTCTTTACTATATTGACATCTATTTACAGGCATACATATATTTTTTTATAAAACGTTAATCCATCGTTTTTAGGTATTTATACAATTCGCTATCTGTTGAAATGAAAATTATAGAATCCAATTTTAAATACTAATTCCGCTTTAACCTCATTTCAAGATATGGCGTTTCAAAACCAACCTTTTCATAAAGATATTTTGCCGGATTATTAGGTTCAACATGGAGTGAAATATCTCCCTTAGTATAATACATTAATTCTTTCATTAGTTTTTTTCCAAGACCCTTCCCTCGCTCATCGCGGTGTACAGCAATATAAACCAATATGTTTTCAGGAATATATCCTTTCATTCCGGTTTGATTCATTACCACAACACCTACTATTTCGTCGTTTTCGATAGCCAGCAGCATAAATCCACCGGCCATAGGAGCTGAGGTTAACGCATAGTCAATTGCATTCGATATATCTTTTTTTGAATCACCGAATTCATCAAGATGATCATGTAAAAAATTGATAATATTTTGTTTCTCTAATGTTGTGAGAATATCAATAGAAGTATAATATTTAAATTTCATAATATATAAATGGATAATGGGTGAAAAACTATTAACTGTTTTGAAATTGAATGATGCCAATATTTTCAAGAAAGTTTTCATTAACTTCAGTCATGATTTTGTCAAAATGTTCTATAGGAACAATTAGGTATAATTTCCCATTGTGTTCGGAAGCATATTGCTGGAATACATTACATTTCTTAATAAAGCTATCTTTATTATTATCAAAGCTATTTCCCATTTCTAATTCGAAAATATAGGCGTTTTCATTGTGAGTTGCAGTTATATCAGGTTTAAATTGATCACCAGATATCTTCTCTACAATCATTATTGGGTTTTCAGTATCCAGCATATCAGCTTTAACATCCTCATAACCCCTGTCTTTTAGGTACTTATAAATGGTCTTTAAGAGGCTTTCTTTCTTTTGTCGTTCGCAATTCATAATATTTGTTTCTGTGCGAACAAAAATACAAAAAATTATGATACAAAAAACTTAGCAAAGCAAAACCCTATAAGTTCATAATATCTAACACATCTTCAATAGTGAATTAAATGGGTTCTTCGATGGTGATAATTGATGAGGCTGAAATTTCTTCAATATCAAGACTTTCAATCAATATGTCAAGGGCCTCATTGATTTGATTAACTTTGGTTGATGGAAGCTTTTCAAGTCGTTTTGAAAGCTGTTTGTGCAAAAGCTGAGGTGAGTTTTCAAGCAGTTTTGCTCCTCTGGAAGTCAATGAAATAAGGACTGTTCTTTTATCACTTGGGTTGGGTAATCGTGCAACAAGGCTTTTTATCTCGAGACGGTCAATGATCCCTGACATCGTACTCGAATTCAGGGTTAAATACTTGGCTATATTTCCTTGGGTTGACTTCATTTCATGTTGTCCACCCAAAAATTCAAGGCACATTAACTGTGGTATGCTTACTCCGTGTTCTTTCTGAATTTTTTTTGATTCAAGATTAATAGAACGGATGATTTTTCGTATTTTAATGAGTATTCCTGTATATTCCATGGATATCGTTTGTATAGGATAAATATTGGGTAAATATATAGAAATATTCAATAAGAAAGTATATGTAAATATTACTGTCTGAATCATAATTAATTCCATAATTGAAATCAAATCAACATTATTACTCTAAAACGCCTCACTGGAGAGCATTTACAATGCGTGACATCAACTAGTAAAGCTGACTTAAGGCAGCCTGCCCACAAATATTACTTCTGCTGAATGGGTTATATCCAAGGTGTAGTCACTTACGTAAAGTTATACAATATGCAATTGGAAAGAAAAGAAATTATAGAATTAATAAATCAAGAATTCTATCCCAAAAAACCATAAATGCTTTACCTTTACACTTCTGTTTACCTTTTAAAACTAAAGTCATGACTACAACAACCCACGAACTCGACCACATTGCAATAACCGTAAAATCACACATGCTCCTCAGGCAATTGCTTAAAGAAAACCCCACGCTTGAAGAAATAATGCGAAATGCAAGAAATGAAACCGAAGCATTGATCGGTGTGAGAAACTGGGTGTTGGATGAAATTAAAAAAAATGAGGATGCATATAATTTTTATAAAAGGGAAACTCATGGAAGAGTAGCATTTGAAAAACTGAACTGGAAGGATTTTGCTGCAATCCGTATTTTGGATTATATTGATAATGCAGGCCGGGAGTTTGATGATCAGAACCTACGAGGAGAAATGGCCATAAGCAATCCTATTCATCTTATCTGGCTTGCAGTAACACATGGTACCGGAGGAGCAAAACCATATTTTTTTAAGGATATGTTAATGCTTTTCCAACAATTTGCTGGTGAATACAAAAGGAATTTTCCATCCCAGGAGAAAGTTGAACAATGGATGGATAGATGGTGTTCGGGTCTCGACCCTAGGATTATTAAACTGAGGGAAGAAAACCGGGAACGGATTCTAAAGATCATCATCAGTAAAATTGATAAGGGAGAGATAAGCGATAATAAATTCTGTTTTTCCAAAGGAATGTCACAAGAACAAAAATACCTGAAAGCTCTTAGCTGGTGGGATGATCGATTATTTCATTTACGCTTTGCCGTGCGGACGCCAGACTTATTAAATGAATTACTCGACAACTCCCTCGATCCAGATACAATGAAAATTTTGTATGAAGCAGAGGCAAAAGGAATTCCCTTTTTTGTGAATCCTTATTATCTTTCCTTACTTCATGTAAGAGTACCCTATTTTGCTGTTGGTGCTGACCTGGCCATTAGGCATTACGTAATTTACAGCCAGCAATTGATAGATGAATACGGGAACATAGTAGCATGGGAGAAAGAAGATAAAGTAAAACCCGGAGAACCCAATGCAGCTGGGTGGTATTTACCAAACGAACATAATATTCACAGGCGTTACCCCGAAGTGGCAATTCTTATTCCTGATACCATGGGCCGGGCTTGCGGAGGTTTGTGTTCTTCATGTCAACGAATGTTTGACTTCCAAAGAGGAAACCTAAATTTTAATTTGGATAAATTAAAACCCAAACAAACATGGGACGAAAAATTAGAAACTCTACTAGATTATTTTGAACAGGATTCTCAATTACGCGATATATTAATCACTGGCGGCGATGCATTAATGAGCTCTGATAAGTCACTTGAGAAAATTATGGACAAGATATACAGGATGGCTGCTAATAAAGTCGAAGCGAATAAGAAAAAACCCACTGGTGAAAAATATGCACATTTCTTACGGATTAGGCTGGGTACTCGTTTACCAGTATATCTACCACAAAGGATTACACCAGAACTGGTAAAAGTATTGGAAGACTTTAAAAAGAAGGCAGTTAAAATTGGAATAAAACAATTTTTTATACAAACCCATTTTGAATCCCCAATGGAAGTAACACCTGAAGCACGTGATGCCATTAAACTTCTAAACACAGCCGGCTGGACCGTTACAAATCAGCTTGTATTTACTACCGCAGCTTCCCGAAGAGGCCATTCTGCAAAGCTTCGTAAGGTATTAAACGAAATAGGCATTATCAATTACTATACTTTTAGTGTAAAGGGATATATGGAGAATAATTTCAATTTTGCCACCAACGAAAGAGCTGTTCAGGAACAGATGGAAGAAAAGGTAATCGGTAAGATTCCTGAAGAGTATTATTCAATTATCAAAGATTTCCCAAACAATGCTGGTTCAATTTTAGAAAATATGTCCAAACTGATGAAAAAAAGTGGGTTGCCATTTTTAGGTACCGACAGGAATGTTCTTAATTTACCAGGAGTTGGGAAAAGTCTTACATTTCGTACCATAGGTATTACCCGTTATGGTCGGAGGATTCTAGAGTTTGAACTGGATCACACAAGAAACCATAGTCCTGTAATGAAAAAAATGGATAAAGTGATCATTATTGAATCTAAATCCATTAGTGAATACCTCCGCCAGCTTGAAGACATTGGGGAAGATATAATTGATTATGAAAGTATCTGGGGTTACTCAATAGGTGAAACAGAGCAACGGATTCCCATATATGATTATCCGGATTATAATTACAAAGTCACTGAAAAATATACAAACCTTAATTTGGATGCTAATTTTTGAAAACTAATCTTGATATCACGCATCAGGAATATTCTACATTTGTAAAACAAATAGTTAAACAAAGAGAAACACTCACTCGAACCGTTGGCTGTAGTATAAATAAACAACTATGATTGAAATCTATTATAAAAATAATGAGGTAAAAAATTATAAGTCTCTTAATGAAATTGAATATCAACCAAACACTATTTTTAGTATTCGGTTTATTGGATTCATTAATTCAGATTTGGAAATAATTGCCAAAAAATTTGACCTTGACTTAACTTCTTTTAGCAAAAAAGAGGATATAGAAATAAGTTCACATTATATTGAATCAAATAGCCAACTATCTTTGAGCTTTACGATTCCAAGCTATTCATCCAATAACTATTTCGTAGAAAAGGATATTTATATTCTGATTAAAAACGATATTGTATTTACATTTCTTTCAACCGATATCGAAGAAAGTTTAAATCAATTAACACAATTTATATATAATTTTAAGAATACTAATTTTGAAACTTACCACCAACTATTCATTTTTCAAATTGGGGTAATCTCTGATTACTATGCAGATATTGTCGAATTAATTTCAAAAAAAATAAAAGACCTTTTTCAAAAAACTCTTAAATCCAAACAATTTAAGGAGACCGACCTAGATTACATTACAGAGTTAAGGTTTAATAATCTCCTCATTAGGGAATCTCTTTCAGAGTTTCAAAGGATTCTTCTTTTGTTAAAAAAGAGCGATAACTATAAGGGCAATGCATTCAATAAGATTAATGAGGAAATAGATGACCTTACAGTAATCGTAGATTATTTACAATATAACTTTAATAGATTAGATGACTTGAGTGGAAATATTAATAGCAAAATAGAATTAGAACAAAACAAGATTTTTAAAATCCTTACTATCATAACTGTTTGTATTTCACTACCTACTTTAATTGCAGGAATTTATGGAATGAATTTTAAACATATGCCAGAACTTGAATGGGTTTTGGGATATCCAACTATTATTCTGTTTTTAATTTTAAGTTTTACCTTACCATTAATCTATTTCAAAAGAAAGAAATGGTTTTAGGATATTATCAAACCAATACTAAATACTAAAGCCAACAAAAAAAGTAGAACATCTGGAGTTCATTATATAGTTTCCCTTTTAGACTAAGTGAAACATAGATAAATTACTGTCCACCAGATTATCAACACCCCCAATCACCCCGTTTTGACCAAATAAAATGTTTCACTTATACTCTGATGGCTTTCTTCTTGAAATGTTGCCCCCAAGTTTATTTCTAAATCACATATCACAGGCATATTGTACAACACATAATACAAAGCTTGAAGTACACTATCAGGAACAACAGTATTTGTTGGATGATCAATTATCGCAATATTAAAATGATTGCCATCTTTCCCAATTGACTTGCGGAAATTAGGAATGTAATTAACCCATCAAAGTAGCTTGCGCCATAATATTAATCTGTGGAAATATAAAAAGCAATAAGGTAATAAATATTGAAATCCTCTTTATAGTTCGTGGCATAGTATAATCTTTAAGGTTGCAAATCTATTGAATTTAGAGATGATAAGTAAAATTGACATTAGACAAAAAAAGTAAAAATCAGACGCTAAATAAATAATAATTAAGTACATTTGAACAGTGCTAAAAGAACCACATAAAATGAAAGCAAGACATTTATATATTATAGGGATTTTATGTTTCTTCGGAATTACTTTGTTTCTAACATTTAATAGGCATAGTAAATCTGGATATTTTAATTATCATAGTGAAATATGGGCAGATAAAGCTGGATATTATGTGTATCTTCCTGCTGCATTTAAGTTTAATTTTAATCCCGATAATTTTCCTGATTCTATTGACGCTAATACCGGAAACGGATTTACTCTAGATGAGATAAATGGAAAGGTTATTACAAAATATACCTATGGAGTTGCTTTGATGCAATCACCTTTTTTTTGTCTCGCTGAAATATTAGCGGAGCCACTAAATTTCGAAAAAAATGGTTTTTCCCCAATTTATCACTGGAGTATCAATGTAGCTTCTGTATTTTATTTAGTCCTAGGATTATTATTTTTATACAAATTCCTGAGTACTCGCTTTGGCAAACGAAGTTCTCTCCTTGCTATATTATCAATGTTTTTGGCGACAAACCTTTATTATTATTCAATCATTGAAACTGGGATGTCACATATCTATTCATTTTCATTGTTCTGTATCTTTCTCTATTTTCTTCAAATCACAAACTATTTAAAGAAGCATGGATATTGGAAAAGTTTAATCCTTGGACTTCTAATCGGATTAATTATTCTGATAAGGCCTACAAACATTTTGTTTTTATCAACCTTCTTTTTTCTAGATATTAATGATAAAACCGATATTTTTTCTAGAATCAAAAGACTAATTCCTTATAAAACATTAATCCCTACTATAATTGGAGTCTTAGTTATTATTTTACCTCAATTTCTATATTGGAATTACACGAGTGGTTCACTTATTAATTATTCGTATGATAATGAAGGTTTTAATTGGTTAAACCCAAAGTTCCTTAACACTTGGTTTTCTCCAAATAATGGATTGTTCTTATACACCCCATTTTATTTTTTAATCATTGTAGCTTTATTCCTAATGATTAAAAACAAAAAAGTAAACGGAATCTTTGTGCTGATTTTATTTTTGACCATTTCCTATACCTTTTCATCGTGGTGGATGTGGAGTTTTGGTTGTTCTTTCGGTTCTAGAAGCTATGTTGAATACTTATCGGTATTCAGTATTCCAATAGCTTATGCATTTCATGAAATCAGAAAATTGAAGACTATAAAAATTATTTATTTTACCATTATGGTTTTAGTACTTATTGCGTTTAATTTAAAAATGACATATTCTTATGACGGTTGTTTTTATGGTAAAAATGCTTGGGATTGGGATACATATCTAGAACTTATAGAATCACCTACAAAATAACACTTTGCCTAACAAAATATAAAAAGCATTAAAACTCCACTAGAGCGCGATTGAATCGCGTTCTTTCCATTTTCCACCATTCATTAACGCAGATTAACCAATTTAGTAATTACAATTACAGCATAGAGCGGTGCAGGGTACGTTGTGCAACAAAATGGGCATTATTGCCCCTTTTGAAACCCTATTTGCTATAAATCAATCAATTAACTTTTTAAGATTATACTAAGTTCTTCATTAAACGGTTAATTTGCTGATAATCAATAAAAAAAGATTTTTGAAGGAAAAAAAAACATCAGCGGATATGTATATATGTGTTACTAATTTATATTAGTTTAATTATGTACACTAATACGCCCCATTAAAAAACAAAACCCCTGTAAATCATCTGATTTACAGGGGTTTATGTACTCGAGGCGGGACTTGAACCCGCACGACCGCAATGGTCATTGGATTTTAAGTCCAACGTGTCTACCAATTCCACCACTCGAGCAATTGTTTCAAGAAAAAATCCCGATCCGATTATTTCGGAATCGGGATTTTGAGCGGGAAACGGGACTCGGACCCGCGACCCCGACCTTGGCAAGGTCGTGCTCTACCAACTGAGCTATTCCCGCGTTTCAAAATAATGATGCGTTATCAAAATTTTGAGGTGCAAATGTAATACTTTTTTTAATTGACAAAATTATTTCTTGAAAAATATTATATTTTATTTAAGTAGCATCATCCAAAAGCTTAATACCATTTACTATATGGCTGGTTATCAATTTGGTATAAACAGTACTTTTGTTTATTTTATTAGTACATCTAAACTTTTGTTTATCTAACACCAATTTGATATCAGAATGACTGATATAAATTCAAAATATTTATTATATATTTTATAAATATATAACTAGGAGTGTGTTATAAAATTTTAACGAATTGTTGTAATAAAAATAACCAAATAATCAAATCAACAAATAGCCATTCTTATGACCCCAAAGTTTTCTTAATTTCATTAAGCTTCATCAATGCCTCAACAGGAGTAAGGGTGTCGATGTCAATGTTAAGTATCTCATTTTTAATCTGATGTAGTAGGGGATCGTCTAACTGAATAAAACTTAACTGAAGGTTATCATCAGTAGAAGTTGATTTTATTGCCTTGTTAAGTTCTTCGCCTGAATGATTCTTTTCCAGAATTGCAAGCATTTGTTTTGCCCTTGTGAGTACTTTTTTTGGCATTCCTGCCATTTCTGCAACGTGAATACCAAAGCTATGGGCACTACCACCTTTCTTCATTTTTCTTAAAAAAATAATTTTATTACCATGTTCCTTAACGCTTATATGAAAGTTTTTAATTCGTTTCATGGTTAACATCATATCATTAAGTTCATGATAGTGGGTTGCGAAAAGTACTTTAGCTCTAAAAGCTGGGTGATTGTGTAAAAACTCGGTAATCGACCATGCTATCGAAATACCGTCGTATGTGCTTGTGCCTCTGCCAATCTCGTCGAGCAAAATAAGACTCCTATTCGAAATATTATTAAGAATACTTGCGGTTTCGTTCATCTCAACCATAAATGTTGATTCGCCCGAACTAATATTATCCGATGCCCCAACCCTTGTAAATATCTTATCTACAAACCCTATTTTTGCCGATGAAGCTGGTACCATACTGCCCATTTGACCCATCAATACAATTAATGCAGTTTGTCTTAATAATGCAGATTTACCCGACATGTTTGGTCCGGTAAGCATAATAATCTGTTGTTTTTGATTATCGAGATAAACATCATTTGCAACATATTTTTCCCCGGGAGGTAAATTATTTTCAATAACAGGATGCCTACCATCTTTTATATCAATGGCATAATCATCAGTTATTTCAGGCCTTACGTAGTTACTTATTTTAGCAATCATTGCAAAGGAAGTAAGGCAATCTAAACTGGCAATAAGTGATGCGTTAAGTTGAATAGGCATTACAAACTCGGCAGTATAATGAACAATCTCTTCAAATATCTTTTGCTCAAGTGCTATTATCTTCTCTTCAGCTCCAAGTATTTTTTCTTCATATTCCTTGAGCTCTTCAGTAATATATCTTTCCGAACCCGTTAGAGTTTGTTTTCTGTGCCACTCGGCAGGTACTTTATCTTTGTGAGTATGAGTTACTTCAAGGTAGTAGCCAAAAACATTATTAAAACCTACTTTTAATGATGAAATACCGGTTTGTTCTATTTCACGTTTTTGTAACCCTACTAAATAATCTTTGCCAGAAGTCGAAATAAATCTAAGTTCATCAAGTTCGGCTGACACACCACTGGCTATTATCTTGCCTTTATTAAGCATTGCCGGAGGGTCTTCGTTTAGCTGTTTATCTAGTTTCTCAAATAATGAATCACAGGGGTTTAGCTTTTCTGCAATTTGGTATAGTTCAGTTTTATTCGAATTTTTACAAATATTTTTTAATACCCCAGTCGCATTTAAAGCTCGTTGTAACTGTTTAAGCTCGCGAGGGTTTACACGTGCAGTCACAACCTTGGAAATTAATCTTTCAATGTCACCAATTTTTTTTATTTCTGTGTGAATTTCCGATTCAATATTTTCATCTTGTATCAGAAATTCAACAATATTTAGTCTTTCGTTTATAGATTTTATATCTTTTAACGGTAGCGAAATCCAACGTCGCATTTGGCGTGCACCCATGGGTGAGTCAGTCTTGTCAATTATATCGAGTAGGGTAGTAGCTCCCGGACTTAGTGGGTAAATTAGCTCCAGATTACGAATTGTAAATTTATCTAGCCATACATATTTACCTTCATCAATACGACTTAATTTGTTAATATGGCCTAACTTTTCGTGATGAGTCTCAAACAAATAATGTAAAGCTGCACCTGCAGCAATAATTCCGCTAACAATATTCTCAACTCCAAACCCTTTAAGTGATGTTGTGTTAAAATGTTTAAGCAATAGCTCATTGGCAAAGTCACTCGAAAAAACCCAATCGTCAAAAAATGCAAGATAAAATTTGTCGCCCATCAATTCCAAAAACTTAACCCGCTTTTGCCGTTGAATAACTACTTCGCTAGGAGCAAAACTTTGTAGCAGTTTATCAATGTATTCAATGTTACCTTCGGCAAGGTAAAATTCTCCGGTACTAATATCAAGTAAGGCAATCCCCGAAATTCCGGATGTTAAATGCACCGCTGCCAGAAAATTATTTTCCTTTTGCTCCAGCACATTATCATTTAATGTTACACCAGGTGTAACTAGCTCAGTAACACCTCGTTTAACTATTTTCTTGGTTAGTTTGGGGTCTTCTAGTTGATCGCAAATAGCAACCCTAAGTCCGGCTCTTACTAATTTAGGCAGATATGTGTCTAGTGAGTGATGTGGGAATCCTGCAAGTTCAACGTATGAAGCAGCACCATTTCTTCTTTTTGTAAGAACAATACCCAATATTCCTGCAGCACGTATAGCATCTTCACCAAAAGTCTCATAAAAATCACCCACCCTAAAAAGTAACAAAGCATCCGGATATTTCCTTTTGATACCATTATATTGCTTCATTAAAGGCGTTTCGGCATATTTGGTCTCATTCCCCACAAATCAATGTTTTAACAGTATTGGTATTAAATTTTACGCAAATATACGTTTACTCAACTAATATTTTTTATTTATTTATTTGGGCGGCCGGGCGTACTTTTCATTTGTAGTTGTTTTATGCCAACTGTATTTTTGTAAGTAATGCATGGGCTTCCTTCGTCAGCCGCTGCTTACAAACAAAAATTAAGTAGCCATTTCAACAAGCTAACATTGCAATTACTGCCGCAAATCTATATTCAAATCTTAGCTCGAGTTAAGGTTATTAGTACTTATTAAAACGTTTTCCTAGAGAAAAGTTTATATAAAATGTAGGAAAAAATATTTGATTCTGATTATTATACATTATAGTAAGTCCACCAGGAAGAATATCTATTGCAGCACCAATTTCCAAAGCCTTTATTTTAGTATTTTGAGTGCCATATTCAAAATTCAATCCTGTTTTTAAATGTATACCAGGGTGAATAGTTATTTCATTAAACCCTTTTGAGAATGGTGCTCTTCCATAAATAAAAGTGGCTGAATGTTTGTCAGGATCATATATTTCAGGAACAATTGATGTTATTTGGAATGTGTTAGGATCAATATTCATGATATAAATATAATAAGGTTTGGCAATAGCTAAACTTACTCCTCCGCCGTATATAAATCTTACTTCAACTCCACCCCAATATGGTTTTCTGTTGAGTAATTTTTTCCAAACAACTCCAGCTCGTAAAAAGAATGGTTCATTAATTTTACCATAAATAAATCTTTTTGGGTTAACAACGTAGGAGTTTATCATCTTAACTTGTTTGTACGATTTCATACTAACAAATTCAAGTTCAAGCATCCTTGTTTTAAAAATAGAAATACGTTTGCCAGTGCGGTAATTTATACCAAGCCCCAGATTATGTAAAACTACTCCGTATGTTTTTTGTTTATTGTATAGTATTTTGTTCTCAATTGTATCATGTACTTCAGTATCAAACTGCGCCAAAGCCGAAAAGCCGGTAAAAACCAGCAGGAAAAGAAACAGTATTTTTTCGATTCTTTTCATAACACATAAATGAGAAATGCCACTGAGGCAGCAGCTAATTAATAAGTTATAAAGACTAAAACATAATAAAGGATTAGTACTTAGTTTCTTTTTGATACTTTTGATTTTCCCCGTACGCAGCACATTTGTTTGATGACTTACACGAGCTGGCAAAAACTACCATTAGAATTACTGCAGAAATAACAATAAGAATTTTTTTCATAATTTTACAACTAATTAAATTTGCAATCAACAAAGAAAAGCAGATTTTAAGTAAATAACAAGATTTTTCTACTTTTATTGTTTTTAATTTTATATTGATGTTTAATATGGTGAAAAGGAAACTTGAAATTGAGGAGAGTTGGGGCGAAGTATTAAAAGATGAGTTTGCTTCCGTATACTTTAATAATATACAAGTATTTTTAATGGAGGATAAACTGAAATATATTATTTACCCCAATGGTGCTAATATTTTTACTGCATTAAATTTAACGCCTTTGCCTTGTGTTAAAGTTGTAATATTGGGCCAGGATCCATATCATGGAGAAGGTCAGGCACACGGACTTAGCTTTTCTGTACCTGATGGTGTTAGAGTACCCCCTTCTTTAAAAAATATTTTTAAAGAACTCTCGGAAGATATAGGGGTTAAAATACCCGAATCAGGTAACCTTGAAAAATGGGCAAAACAAGGAGTGTTATTATTGAACTCCACATTAACAGTTAGAAAAGGTGACGCAGGCTCACATCAGGGTAAAGGGTGGGAAATATTTACAGATCAGGTTATTAAATCTATTTCAGATTTGAGATCAGGAATTGTTTTTTTACTCTGGGGTAAGTTTGCTCAAGCGAAAATTAATCTGATTGACACTTCCAAACATTTTGTTCTAACATCACCTCACCCTTCGCCATTGTCTGTTTACCATGGCTTTTATGGTTGTAAGCACTTTTCTAAAGCAAATAGCATTTTAGTGGAAAATGGACTTCAACCAATTGATTGGAGTTTAAAATAAAAAAATGCCATAGGATAATCCCATGGCATTTTATTTTATTTATTAGATATTATTTAACCAAATTATTTTTTACCACCTAATGTTATATCAACACCAATAGCAGCTGTAAACGTACTTTTTAAGTATGTTTCTTCGTAAGCAATTGTGTTAACACCTGAACCTTCATATTGTGTGTAATTTGCTTTGTCGTATACAACGTAATAAGCACCAAGATTTACCTTAAACATGTCATTAATTTTCCAGGCTCCACCAAGTGCAAAAGTATTTGTTGTAAGGCTAAAACCTAAATTTGATTGATAGTGCTTATTAACACCTGTTTCGGCATGTAAATAACCTGTACTTACAAGGAATTCCTCATTTATATCATATTCAAGACCAATGGCAAATTCCCAAAAATTATTGTCAATTTCTTTAGGGCTATCTTCTGGATGTGCCCAACCTGTTTCTTTATCAAGATATGTATGATAAGTAAGTGAAAGTTTTAATGGCTCAATTAATTGATAGTCCATACCAATTGAGAACATTGCAGGTAAATCTGCATTTTCTGTTGAATCATTAGCATATAAATATTCTACACTACCATCATCATGAAATCCAATTGCAAATCCTTTTCCGTCAGGAACATCGTTGGTTAAATCCATATTGGTTTGAAATTCATATTTTAAACCAAAGTTTAATCTATCCTGCATAAAGGAAAAATTAGCTCCAATAATTGGTGTAATACCATTTCCTGTTTGAGTAATGTCACCTTCTTGATCGCCCATTAAAAAAGCTCCGCCATGTAGTTCAGCTGCTTGACCTAGTAAACTTACAGATAAATCAGTTAGGTATGAGGCAGTTCCATAATACGAACCTTGTGCCTGTGCCATATCCATTGCAGCTACTTCTTCTTCAGAAAAACCAAATGAAACAAGGCCACCTTGTAAACCAGTGCTTTGTTCAGGAGTAATAACTCCTAAAGCAACAGCTTGATCCCAGGTAAGAGGTCCGCCGCCACCTGCAATAATTGGCTCCATTGAGTTACCTGCACCTGTTGCTTGAGTAGCAAAATCTGTAGCTTGTGCAGCACCTGCAGTTGCTTGTCCTGCTACACCATTCATGAAGTCATCAGCACGTGGATTACTTCCATCAGCTGTAATAAAATGAATATCTCTAATGTAACCTGTGTATGTGTTTTTAGCAATAATGTATCTAGCACCAGCAAAAATTGAAATATTCTTATTAATTTCGTAACTAATACCACCTTGTATGCCCCAGTAAA
>Ga0307987_1000354_pt1 | contig 27534 bp, 27 predicted proteins | sample EllFjometagen181_FD_203157 | JGI IMG/M metagenome (GOLD analysis project Ga0307987, IMG submission 203157) | Marine microbial communities from Ellis Fjord, Antarctic Ocean - #181 | ecosystem: Environmental > Aquatic > Marine > Unclassified | place: Southern Ocean | collected 2014-10-08 | reverse complement strand
CAATGTGGTGATTGTTTTGTCTTCTGGTAATATGCGTTTGTAATTCATGATCGAGTAAAGAAGTCCCCCTTAATTCGCATAAAAAAATATACGCCGGGGTGAATTTATAGGAGGGGTAAGTACATAAGCAAAATTAATCCGGTATTTTCGTCAGATGAGTTTCCATATTTCACCTTACCCATAGGTGTCATATAGTGAATGAAGGCTGTCAGCGATTTATTATGATTATTTCTTGTCGGGTACTTAGGAATAATTAGAAATGAATGTCATGTTTTTTCATCATGGCAGAAAAATTTGATCGTTGCATTCCCACGGATTTGGCTGCATGGGAGATGTTCCCTTCTGCGGCATCCAGAGCCTGGCGCAGGAAGGATCTTTCAATGGGGTCAAAGCGGTCATTGAGGAGACTTTTTTTTGCAATTTTAAGATCTTCAAGGTTTGTGGGGATGGAAGAAGATTCTGAGGAGTGGGAACCCGTTTGAAAATTATCCATTAAGGACTGGTAATCCAGTTCTTGGGCGTCACACATGATCACAAGGCGTTCCACCACATTTTTTAATTGCCTGACATTACCGGGCCAGTCAAAATTCACAAGGGCGCCCAGGGCATCATCAGAAAACCCCCCCACTTTTTTATGGGCTTTGTGGCAGAAGGTTTTCAGGAAATGGTAGGCAATTTCTGGAATGTCCCTGCGGCGCTCCCGGAGGGGGGGGATATGGAGGGGGAATACGTTGAGCCGATAGAAAAGATCCTCCCGGAAAATACCCTGTTCTACCATTTTTGAAAGATCACGGTTGGTGGCGGCCACCACCCGGGCAGAGGTCTTTTTAATGGAGCTGGAACCCACGGGCTTATATTCACCGGTCTCAAGCACCCGCAACAGTTTTCCCTGGATATCCATATCAAGGCTGGCAATTTCGTCCAGAAAGAGGGTGCCTTGGGATGCGGCCTCAAAAATGCCCTGTTTTTTACCATCGGCACCGGTAAAGGCCCCTTTGACATGGCCAAACAATTCACTTTCCATGATTGTGGAGGCAAAAGTGCTGCAGTCAACGGCCAGGAAAAGGGCCTTGGAGCGGTTGCTTTTTTCATGGATGGCATGGGCAAAAAGTTCTTTGCCTGTGCCGCTCTCTCCGTTCAACAATACGGTGCTGTCCAGGGGGGCCACCCGTTGGATTTTTTCAAACAGTTTTTGGATTCCAGGGGTCTGACCGATGATGTTGTTAAAATCAAAGGTGTCGTAGAGCTGTTTTTTAAGGTTCTGGTTTTCTTTGATCAGCTTGAGGCTTTCAAGGGCCTTGGTAATGACATCCAGAAGTTGTTCTTCACTGAAGGGCTTGGTGATGAAATCAAACGCACCGTTTTTCATGGCCTCCACGGCATTCTCAATGGTGCCCTTTCCCGTCATGACCACGGCGGTGACATTAATGTTTTTCTGCTTTAAAATTTTCAGGATATCAATGCCGCTGATGTTGGGAAACTTGATGTCCAGAAGCACAAGATCAAAGGGGGTGGTTTGCAGTACTTTCAGGCCTTCTCTGCCCGAAATACAGGTTTCCACCTGGTACCCCTGTTCGGCAAGAATCATTTTACACCCGCTGACAATGGCGGGTTCATCATCCACAACTAAAATTTTTGGGTCAGCCATTTACTTTATCAACCAGCCGTGGGAAAATATCAGGTTTCACCACTGGCTTATCCCTTATGTAGAAGTAAGAATGCTATTTTTCATGAGGTTTGAATGTTAAAAAAATAGGGAAAAAGAACGCCTCATTGAATAAAAAAGGGGGATTGATGACAGGCTTCAGCCTCCATAATTAATAAGGAGGACGACGTCTATCATCAAATCCGAAAGAGGTAATATATCAGTAAGCCTATCATTACGTCAACCTGGGATTTTTCCCTCTTGAATTAGGAGAACGAATTAATGAGAGAACTTAAAAGAAAACCAACGCACCCGGGTAAAATATTGAAAGAAGATTATTTAAAACCGCTTTCAATAACCATCACCGAAATGTCTTCAATTCTCGGGGTTTCAAGAAAAATAGTGGGGTATGCTTGGGGAAAACGGGGAGTGAGAATTGCCTGTCAAAAGTAATGGCCTGATAAAGGGTGCAGGCTTCAATATCACGGGTCTGATCTGGATTATCCATGTGTTGGCAAAAGATGCTGGTATCGGATTTGTTGTTTGTTGTGGTTGCAAATGGTTGTTTGTGAGAATATGAAATTTATTGAGACCATAAATATCAAATATTGACAATAATTTACTTGTAATTACTTTCTGTCTTATGTATGTACCAGTCACTGTAACACTAACGAGGAGACTTTATGTCCGCTTCAACAAAATTATCAAATTCAGTGAAAGCGCTCTGTTTCTTGGCCCGGTGCATGCCGGAACCCCAGACCAGTGCGGCCATTTCACGGAATACCGGTATCAATGCCTCCAAGGTGAGAATGCTTTTGTCCGCCCTTGCCAAGGATGGCATTTTAAAAACCATCCAGGGACCTTCAGGGGGATTTTTGTTCCAGAAAAATCCTTGTGACATTGATCTCCAGGAGATCTACTGTGCCCTGGAGGACCGGAAGGCATTTCACCTTGATGTGACGGCAGATCCCCTCAATGATAGGGAAGAAACCACCCTGACCAACCATTATTTTTGGGATCTGTTCAGTGATATCCAAGTGGAAATTGAAAATAAGATGAAAAACATAAAGCTTTCTCATATTTTGGAAGAAATCGAAACCAGAAAAAAGGAGAGCCGATCCAGGACAGCAGTGTGACCTGCCCTTGCTTGTCCTTGTCCTTGATATTTGATATTCGTTCTTTTTAGACTGATTTTTCTGGGATGTATGTCAATAGAATAATGATCATCAAGAGATATGACAAGGTATGGAAAAGGAGACCGCTGTGGCACCTGATCGGGGAATCCCACAAGGAGAAATGAGATGACATTCATGGAAAGATTAGGCTTAAAAGATATGAATCAGGGTGCTTCCACAGGAGTTAATTGGAACAGTACCCAGGATCAGGGAACCCTTGACATTGTCTCTCCGGCAGATGGCAAAAAAGTTGCTTCGGTGTACCTGGCATCCCAGGCCGATTATGACAATATCATTGATCAGGCGGAAAAAGCCTTTATCCAATGGCGTAAGGTGCCGGCTCCCCAGCGGGGGGATGTCGTAAGACAGATCGGCAATGCCCTGCGGGAATACAAAACAGACCTGGGGACCCTGGTCTCCTGTGAGATGGGAAAATCACTCCAGGAAGGCTTTGGTGAGGTCCAGGAGATGATTGATATCTGTGATTTTGCAGTGGGACAGTCCCGGCAGCTTTATGGATCTACCATGCCTTCTGAACGGCCGGACCATCGGCTCTATGATCAGTATCATCCCCTGGGTATTGTGGGAATTATTACTGCCTTTAATTTTCCCGTGGCCGTGTGGTCCTGGAATGCCATGATGGCCGCTGTGTGCGGAGATACAAATGTTTGGAAACCCTCATCCAAAACCCCTTTAACGGCCATTGCCATTCAAAATATTTTAAAACCGGTGATCCAGGAGAACAAACTTCCCGAAGGTCTTTTTAATGTAATTGTGGGCCGGGGATCAGATGTGGGTGATGGCATGCTTAACGACAAGAGAGTTCCCCTGATCTCCATCACGGGCTCCACCCGGGTGGGACGTCATGCGGGCGAATGCATTGCCAAACGATTTGGTAAATCCATTCTGGAACTGGGGGGTAACAATGCCATTGTCCTGACCCAGGAGGCAAATTTGAGACTGGCAGTGCCTGGCATCGTTTTTTCCGCTGTGGGTACGGCAGGGCAGCGCTGCACAACAACCCGTCGGGTAATTGTGCATGAAGCCATCTACGACCAGGTCAAGACCCTTTTGGTCAAGGCCTATGGCTCAGTGAAAATTGGTACCCCCATGGACCAAGCCAACCACATGGGCCCCCTTATTGATACCGGTGCTGTGGCGGATTACAAAAAGGCACTGGAACGTCTGAAAGAGCAGGGGGGAACAGTTCTCACTGGCGGGTCTGTACTGGACGGGGAGGGGTATGAATCGGGATGCTATGTCACCCCGGTGATTGCCGAAGCTGAAAATCATTACGAAATCGTCAAGGAAGAAACCTTTGTCCCCATTCTCTATCTCATTAAATATACGGGGGATGTGGAGACGGCCATCGCCCTGAACAATGATGTGAACCAGGGTCTTTCTTCTGCGATTTTCACGGATAACCTCCAGGAATCAGAAGCCTTTCTTTCGGCTGCTGGCTCTGACTGCGGCATTGCCAATGTGAACATCGGCACCTCCGGGGCAGAAATCGGCGGGGCTTTTGGTGGTGAAAAAGAGACGGGTGGGGGCCGTGAATCCGGTTCCGATGCCTGGAAGGGATATATGCGTCGACAGACCACCACCATTAATTATGGTAAGGGGCTGCCCCTGGCCCAGGGGATTAAATTTGATATTTGATTCTCTATCTTTAACCCATTTTTGGTGTTGATTGATTTGTGGGAGGCAGGTTTATTTAAAGTTTAAGGGAGTCCATGATAATAAAACTACCCATTTTTACATGCAGAACTCCGGATAGCGGATATGGAATTCATTAACATTGGGTATATTATTTTCCATGAACTCCCTAAGTCCGAAAGTTGAGTTTTTAATAGTCATTATATCGATTTGGGCTAAGTTTTTGATTTTATTGAATTTTTAAAAATCACTTTCTCAGTAAAACTAATATGTTGTGGAAAATCGATATGATGTCTAATGCGTGTTCATAAGAATCACCGCCACGAGAATCATTCCAATGGCGGTGATTTTTCTTTTTTCCAGCTGTTCACGGAACAAGGTAATTCCTCCCAGCGTGACCATGAAAATAACCCCCGAAGAAAACAGGGGAAACACCAGGGTGGTTTTCACAGTTTTAAATGCACTGATAAGAAAATAGGAAGTCAACAGGTTTGGTACCCCCACCATCATACCGGTGACAATATCTCTTCTAGTAATGGTGTGACCCTGTTGCAGTGTTTTCCAGGTATAATAGGCACTGATAAAAAGGGCCGTTGAAAAAACCACCAGAAGATAGATGAGTTTTTCCTCTCCTGTGGCATATTTTTCAAACAACTTACCCATGAAATCCCCCATTCCAGATACTATAAAAAGGATAATAAGGGTACTTACTCCCGATTGAGCAGTATTCTTAGACGATGGACGGGGGGGATTAATCATTAAAATGGCAGAAAAGGCCATGGCAATGCCAAAAAATTGGAAAAGTGTGGGCACCTCTTTCCATAAAAACAGGGCAAAGCCCAATGGAATCATAATGCCAAGCTTTGAAAAGGCCCCGGTGATACTGACACCGTTCTCTTCAATGCTTTTTTGGATAAAAATTAGTCCGGTACAAAAACACCCCCCGCCTGCCACACCCACCAGTAGAATCCAGACCATGCCCGCACCTGGAGAAAATACTCCTTGGTTGCCTACCACTACGGGGTAAAATTCCTGGAAAAATTGTCCGGGATGCACTGGGGGTAGGGGAGAGCTTGATAGTGAGATGGTCAGCGTCAAAACCAGAGATGCCATGATGTAGTTCAAGGTGGTGACAGCATAGCGGTTTTGTTTTCTAACTTCGCTGTATTTTAGGATCAGGGTCATGGTGGCGGAGGATAGAACTGCCAAAAATATATAATACATGGGATGCCTTTAATATGGGATTGCTCATAATTCCGGCAACCCCAGACAAATCAATTCCCACATTCCTATTGCACCCTGTTGATGAGGGCGTCGTGTTCATTTGGGTCATTTGGGGGGAGCAGGCGTTTAATTCAGGAGAGAAATTTTTGCAATTTACGCTCTGCGGTGCTTAGGTGCCTTTTCAGAATTTCCTGGGCACGGGCTATATCTTTTGCTTTGAATGCCGCCAAAAGATCCCAGTGATCCTTCTGGGAGACGTCAGAGCCTGCCAGGGTATCATAGTAAATGAGCAGAAATCGGGACACATTGTTGTGCAGGGTGTGAACCGTGCTCACAATCAGGGGCATCTGTGATGACTGGTACAGGGTTTTATGGAATTCCCAGTTCAGATCACTCCATTGATGCTTATCATTTTCATTGTCAATGATTTCAAGGACACTCTGTGCCCGAATAAGGTCCCGCACAGGGATGAGGGGAATGGCATGTTCGATGGCCAGGTTTTCCAATACAATGCGCATGAGAAAAATTTCTTTGATTTCAGCCGGGGATAAACCGGACACCACAGCCCCGCGATTGGGCATGAATTCCACCAGCCCTTCTGATTTCAACTGAACCAGGGCTTCCCTCAGGGGAATTTTACTGACGTTGAGTTTTTTTGCAATCTGATCCTGGCGAAGGGGTTGCTTTACCTTATATTCACCCTGGAAGATGGCTTCTCTCAAGCTGTCTGCAATAAATTCAGATGTGTTGCCTGCCTGTCTGGTCCGGCTTGACCGCTTCTCATTCATAGTTTGCGATATTATAACTGTATACCTTTTTTGTCAACGTTCATTCAGTAATTCGGGCTTGACCATAACGTCGGCCGCCATATGGTGAAACTTTAATAATAAAAGATAAGCAATGTTATTCCAACACTTGAGATGGTTAAAATTTTATGTCAAGTATCGTGGCCCATCTTATGATCAACCCAGTAATTCCAATATGGATTTAAAAGGTATGGATGCTGGAGAAAGGGACAAAAAAAGGAATACGTCGTCCCGGCTGAATCTGTTTAACAAGGACATCATGGCGGGTCCACTGGGCTGTGAGTTCCACGGTATCCATCTGTATAACCACATCATAGAAAAATCCCCTGGAGATCAGTCGGGTGACCACCCCTTCCATGGCGCAACAGGTATCCCTGGCCCCACGATTATCAGTGAGAATTTCTTCGGGCCTCAGGGCCATGTGTCCATGTTCTGCCCGGGGACGATTGCCATTGTTTTGGACCATGGCGGCCAGGGCCGGGGAGGCGGCGGGCAGGGTGTAAATGTTTTTCATGCCGGTGAACCGGGCGGTGAATGGCGAGTTGGGTTGTTCAAACAGCTCTTTGATGGTCCCGGTCTGCTCAATGGTGCCATCTTTAATGATGGCCCCGTTGCTGGCCAGGAACAGCACATCGGAAAAATTGTGGGACACCATGACAAAGGTGGTGGAAAACTCCTGGTGAAGGGATTTTAACAGATGTTTCAGATCATCCTGGAGCATGGGATCAAGGGCGGACAAGGGTTCATCCAGAAGCAGTATGCCCGGATCCAGGATCAGTGCCCGGGCCAGGGCCGTTCGTTGTTTCTCTCCACCGCTTAACGTTCCCGGATATCGGGCCAGAAGGTGGGACAGATTCATTTGATCCACCAATAGATCAAATCGCTTTGAAACACTGGAGGGGGAAAGATCGTGGTACCGGACTCCATAGAGAATATTTTGCTTCACCGTCATGTGGGGAAACAACGCAAAATCTTGATACACAATGCCCATGTTTCTTCGTTCCGGGGAAAGGGCGTTGATATCTTTATCACCTATGGAAATGGTGCCGGAGGTGATGGGCATTAACCCCATAATGGCTTCTAAAAGTAAAGATTTGCCAGAGCCTGTGGGACCCAGAACGGCAAAGAAATCATTGGTGGGAATGGAAAGATCAATGTGCTTCAGGGAAAAAGTGGGCAGATCCAGGCATACATCAGAAAGTGTGATCATCTGTCCCGCCTTTCCCGGGACAGGAGGCGCAGGGTGATAAAAAGCAGCAGGGAGATGATGATGAGCCAGAAGGCAACGCATTGTGAATATTTCAGGCCATAGGCGGTGAAGCGTTCGTAAATGAGCACCGGAGCTGTCATGGGGTGATAGGCCACAATGACAACTGCCCCGAATTCACTGATGGCCCGGGCCGTACACATCACGGCTCCCAATATCATATGACGCCACACCATGGGAAAGGTGACCCTGAAAAAGGTAGCACCCATGCCCGCACCCAGACTGCGGGAGGCATTTTCCAGGCGCACGGGAATATTTTCAAATCCGGATTTCACGGTGTTGACGTAAAAAGGGGCTCCCACAAAGGTCAGCACCATGACAATGCCGGTGAGGGAGCCCATGATCTCCACATTGAACATCGCCAGGAGCTTTCCCGGTAGGGTGTTTCTTCCAAACAGACTTAAAATGGCAATACCGATGACCGGGTGGGGAATCATGATGGGTAGATCCACCAGTCCTTCAATGATATTTTTGCCTTTAAAGGATTTCCGGGCCAGAATATAAGCAAGGGGGGTGCCAAACAAAATGGCCATTAGGGTGGCCATGAGAGCGGTGAAAAGGCTTCGGCCCAGGGCCTCTTGAACGGTCTTTTCCTTGATGGTGAAGATGAGATCCGCTATTTCAGGGGTGGTAATCATCCTGCCCAAGGGCAGGATGATCAAAAGAACCAGGGGAATGCTTAAAAGGATGGAAAAGAACCAGAAATACTCCGACCCCCTGGCATAGGAAGGCAATTTTAATAACAACTTAATTTTTGACCTCGACAAGCCCCTGCAATGATCCTGGCAGGCTGGTCTTGATTTCATCGGTGGTTACCCGTGCAGGAATAAAGGGGGGTTGTCCCATATCCTTGAGGATTTTAAGCCCCCCTATAGGAGAGAGCAGGTAGTTAAGAAAGGCCTCTGCAGCTTCGGGGTTGGCACAGGATTTGATCATACTGATGCCGTAGGTGCAGGATTTACCTTTCTTGGTTTTCCAGGTCCCTGGTTTTTTACCGGTGACCTTTACCTCTGCTTGTTTGTAGAAAGGATCATATTTATAGTTGCCAAGGTTGATGTGATCGTTGAGTTTTACATATTTCAGTCCATGCTGCACAGCCACGGAGAGATATTCCCAAGCATAATCCATGTTGCCAGTTTTTAACAAATTCACCAGTTCCACGGATTTGGGACGGACATTTTTCATGGGGCGGTTGGCAAGGAGCTTTTCGTTCAATCCTGGGATGTTATAAAACTTTTCTGCCAGCTGCAATACCATAAGGCTTCGATATCCACAGGGGTCCAGGTTGGGATCGGAATGACCCCAGACCACGCCTTTTTCCCGGAGAATTTCGTGCCAATTTTCTTCTGTGACGGTGTCGCTGTGTTTGCTCTGATCTGTGTAGCACAATACCAACTGATTGGTGGCAAAGCGAATGTTCCAGTCTGCAAATTTGGGCATGAGAGTATTATCTATGACCTTATAATCGGCGGATGCCATGATGTCTGCGGATTTTCCCACTTCTGAGATGAGCCGTGCCATTTTGGTGCTGCCGCCTGCTTCCCGGAGAACGTCAACTTCGGGGAATTGTGTTTCAAATGCTTTTTCCATGGCGGCAAATGGAACAGAAAGACTGCCCGCATGGAAAATAATCAGCTTGCCGTTGGGAGCGGCATAAAGAGAGGCTGCCTGGAGTACCAACAGCAGGGAGAGGGCTATTTTAAAGAGTATTGGGTTGATGGAACGTTTTAATTTCATTGGAATCCCCTTTGATTCACCGTTTTATTGCGGACATTAACGCCATGATAGTATAAACATAAATATGAGTAAATACTCATCTGTTTAATGGCCGTATGGATTAAAGTCAAGACTGTTTTTTGAATTTAACATTTTTGGGCAAGAGAATGACAAATATCAACTATCATTAACTTCTTTCTCCACCCTACCTCTGAGATGCCTGCCCAGGAATAGTTCCATGGCCCGGTAGAAATCAAATCGGTTTCCCTCATTCATATGGCCCCAAAAGTGCTTTACAGCTTTTTTGGTAAAAAGCCCCTGCTAACACTACAGCGACACTTTGCTTGTTTCACTAAAAGTCGAGTGTTGAAAGGTGGGAAAACACGCTTTAGAATCCCCTCCAAACAGGGTGGATCATGAAAGTGTCGCTGTAGTGTTAGCAGGGACATTTTTTCAAAAGACTGTAAAGGATTTTTGGGGTCATATGAAGGATGCCGAAAATTTTATATAAAATTGTGGACAGGGGCCTCAACCCTGTCCGATTACACAGGAGTTAGTTACAATGAAAAGAATTACGTTGGCAAGCGGTGATAACATCCCCGCATTCGGTCTTGGGACCTGGAAATCTGCCCCCGGTGAAGTCTCTTCCGCAGTCAGGGAAGCGGTTGTCCTTGGCTACCGGCATATTGATTGTGCGCATATTTATGGAAATGAGGCTGAAATAGGCACCGCATTTGCTGAATTGGATGTGCCGCGCAAAGACCTGTGGGTTACATCCAAGCTCTGGAATAATGCACATGCTCCTGAAAACGTGCTCCCGGCCCTTGAAAAAACATTGGATAATTTGCAGCTTGCGTATCTTGATCTTTATCTGATCCATTGGCCCGTCCACTTCAAGGCGGACGTTGTCTATCCTGCCAACGGATCAGAATTTCTGCCATGGGATGCAATTCCTATTTTAGAAACATGGGCGGCTCTGGAAGCATGTGTGCGCAAAGGATTGGTTCGCAATATCGGGGTGAGTAACTTCAGCACCGCAAAGCTACAGACCATTATTGACGGCGCGGCCATTGCCCCGGCCATGAACCAGATCGAGATGCATCCGTATTTTCAGCAGCGGAGCATGAAAACGTTCTGCGCTCAAAAGAACATCGCGCTGACAGCATACGCTCCCCTTGGTTCCGGTGACCGTCCCGCAGCATTAAAGAATGACAATGAGCCCAGCCTGCTGCTGCATCCCGTCATTGAATCCGTGGCTAAAAAGCATAACGCCGGCGCTGGACAGGTGCTTATTAGCTGGGCCTTGCAGCTCGACACGGTCGTTATTCCCAAGTCTGTCAATCCAGAGCGTTTGAAGCAGAATTTTGACGCCATGAACCTGGTTCTGGATGCTGAGGATCTGCAGGCTATCAACAATCTGGATGTGGGCTATCAGTATGTGGATGGGAAATTTTGGGCTGTGGAAGGGTCTTCATACACAATAGAAAATTTGTGGGATAAGTAATCGCAATTCCTCGGTGCCCATACCTATCTCTTTAGCCGGTTCCTTCCCCTTTACTACGATGAATATGGCGATTCATAAAAAATTACGGAAGGATCATTTGTGAAGCCCTTGAGGTTGTTAAGCAATATATTGTTGATTAAAAAGAAAATTTGGCATCCTTCATATGACCCCAAAAGTAATTTACAGTCTTTTGGGAAAAAGTCCCTGCAAATGGGTAATACCCTAAAAAAGTGTAAAGTACTTTTGAAGGATGCCGAACTTTTGAAGGATGTCGAAAATTTATTTAAAAATATTAACCCACCATGGAGTCGGATAAATGACAGATATGCACAAAATTATGGAAAATCTAAACACGGCTACGCTCGCCTGCGATGCTGATCTCAAGGTCCTTTATGCCAACGATAAGTGCAAAGAACTGTTTAAGGTTTCGTTCAAAGTGGAGGGGTTTGTCGGTAAAAGCATGGTGGATTGCCACAAACCCGAAACCATCGAGAAGCTGAAAGATCTGTTTGAGGAGTACAAACAGAAAACCCGCAAAGTATATCATTACACCAGGGAAACCCCGGATGGCATACTCACCCTCGTGAATGTGCCTTTCTATGATGGCGACACCTTTGGCGGTGTTGTTGAATTTATTTTCGAAAGCGCCCTGGGGTAAGGAACGCCGGAGGATTATCTTATTCTGATTCAACTGATTTTAGTTTGAAATTTGGGCTTCCTTCATATGATTTCAAAATTACTTTACGGTTTCTTGAAAAAAGGATATTTTTAAAATTGAATCTGACTTCCAATGAAAAGAGAACCTTTTATCTTCATCTGACTTATTCCCTTCTCAATGGGGTGATTCTGGGAGTGCTTGCCCTGAATGAATTTGTTTTTATCAAAAGCCTCCATGGCTCCAACTTTCAACTGGGCTTCCTCTTTCAGTTCAGTGTGGTGGTGTTTGCCTTTTTGTTCATCTTAAATGAATTTTTAAAGCGTATCTCCAACAAGAAAAAGCTTTTGAAGGTGGTGGGGATCATCACCCATCTGCCCATGGCCCTGCTTGTCTTTTTTCCCCATGCCAGCCCGGCACCCATTTATAATTATCTTTTTATGGCGATATTTCTGATCTATTTCATGGGCTGGCCGGTGACCCTTCCTTTGATTAACCTGTTTTTAAAGAACAGTTATTCCCATGCCCATTTTTCAACCCTGTTCAGCTATGCCACCTCGGTGAGCAAAGTGACCATGCTGGTGGTTACCTTTGGCTATGGCCTGCTCCTGGATCTGGACAACTATGTCTTTACCTGGATTTTCCCCGGGGTTTCTTTACTGGGCATCGGGGGCATTTATCTATTAACCTGCATTAAATACCGGCAACCGCCCCCTCCGGCAGAAATCCTTTGCCATGGGGTGGTGGCATCCATCCGGCAATCCATTCAGAACATGATGGATATTTTAAAAGGTAATACCGCTTACCGACACTTTGAGATCGGCTTTATGCTGTATGGCATTGCCTTTATGACATCCATCACGGTGATCACCATTTTTTTTAATGATTCTTTACATCTCAACTACGCCAGTGTGGCATTTTATAAAAACGGATGCAATGTGGTGGCCATCTTATTGTTGCCCCTGTGTGGGCGGCTTCTGGGTAAGATGGATCCACGGATTTTTGCCGGGTTCACCTATCTGGCCATGTTTTTCTATATCTTGTCCGTTGCACTGACCGAATTTTTACCGGTTAATTTTGAAATGTGGGGCATCCAAGTCTATTATTTGCTATTGCCGTACATGGTTTTCAACGGGATGTTTGTGGCGGGTATGGCACTTTTGTGGACCATCGGGTCTGCTTATTTCTGTAGTGATGAAGACACGGCAGAATACCAGTCCCTGCATCTTTCCCTGGTGGGTGTCCGGGCATTGTTCGCTCCCCTTGCAGGTGTCTGGCTCTATGAGATGATTGGCTTTGCCGGAACCTTTTCCATTGCCGCCGGATTGCTGGTGCTGGCCATGGGGGTGATGGGCTGGTCTTACAAGAAAAAATAGGCGACAGGGAATGTGTCATAAAATTTTGTATTATGAAAATTGGCTGACTATATTGTGTTCGTATCTATAACCCCCGTCTTTAATTCAGTTAGAGTAAATATTGATTTAAATCATCGATTGGCGGTGGAATCAGAACGAATTTACCCACATGCTTTTTATCTGTGAATTCACGTTGTGCTTCAACAATTTCTTTGAGTTGAAAAGTTTTTGCCAGAAGGGGTTTGATCTCACCTTTTTCGATATAGGAAATAAGGTTTGGGAAGACAGGTTTCTCCCACGCAGTACATCCTATCAGTGTCAAATCCTTTAGATAAAGGTCGCGCATATCAAGTTCCACAAGCGGGCCGGCAATGGCGCCCGAGGATACAAATCGCCCGCCTCTTTTCAATACTTTGAGCATCCCCCCAAAGCAATCTCCTGCAACATTGTCAACGACAACATCCACGGATTTTTCACCTAAAAAATCCACAATATCTTCGTCACGGGCAATGACCTGATCTGCACCTATTGCTTGTACTCGTTCAATTTTTGCTTTTCCTGCGATAGCTGTTACAAACGCTCCCCGCCGCTTTGCCAGTTGCACAGCTGCGGATCCGACACCACCCGAAGCGCCCGCGATTAATACATGCTCCCCTTTTGTCACCTTTGCCCGATGAAGCATATTTTCGGCTGTACTATAAGCGCATGGGATGGTGCCAAGCTCGGCATCACTCCACTCACAGTCCACCGGAAAAACCTCGGTTGCAGGTACTTTTGCAAATTGTGCAAACGCACCGTCAAAATCAGAAGCCATCCAAATATTTTCTAATGAATTCCAGCCTTTACTTCGAATGCAGGACCGAACCAATACGCGCGAGCCCACAAGGCTTTCATTACCCCCCGCTGCAACAGCCACCACCCGACCGCAACAATCTGTACCCTGAATGAACGGAAATGGTGTCGCCTCATTCCAACCGCCATCGCCCTGTTTCTCTGCATCTTGCTTCTCTTTTTTTCCAATTGTAAGGGATACCGTGCTAGTTGTAACCTTGGAAGAGTACCAGCCAAGGCGGGTATTGATTTCAGTATTATTTACTCCAGCGGCAAGTACCTGTAAAAGGACTTCATTTGATGCAAGTTCCGGAATCGGGACAGATCGGTAATCAAGTTTTTCATAACCGCCGTTTCCTGTTGTGACAACTGCTTTCATGGTTGTTCTGCAATCTTTGATATCAAAGCGATCCTTTACGGATGTTGTTGTGTTCTCTTTTTTCATACTATCCCTTTAATATCCGGAAGATATAGAAGATATTGGGGCACAGTGATATTAGAACGACAATGATCTATAACCACACGGTGAGGTCAAGAACTTTCAAAAAATCAAAAAGCCCGCTTGATTTCCATCTGTCTAAGAAAATGGGGCCAGACCCCAAGAAAATGTGGACAGTAAGAAAATGGAGACAGACCCCGGTTTTTGAAAAAAAGGATATTTTTAAAATTGAATCTGACTTCTAAGGGGCAGAAAAAATTGCTACCCCTTATCTGTAAGTTTCAAAAATCTGTTGCAGTGTCTGGTTTCCCGGACACAGCTCCTCTTGTGTCAAAGTGTTCAGGGGTTTGTCCGTTGTTTCGATAATATCATGGGTGTCCATCAGGGTTTCGTTGATATGAAGGATTCCTGTGAGGATCTGTCCCTTTTCCCGGTGGTCCTCAATTGCATTGATGGCAGAGCGTCTTTGGGTGACATCAAAGGAGTTGTCGCTTTTGTGGAGCTGGATGACGCTGCCGTCATGCAGGGCAACGGACTGGGTAGCCCCTTCCTCATAGTGCGTGGTGATTTCCTGTCTTTCGGGGATGACATCAAAGGTGCCTGATGCCTCCATATGGTCACGGACCCAGTTGTAACTTTTGGTGGAACTTGCGGTATTGTTAAAGGTAACACAGGGGGAAATCACATCCACAAGGGCAAATCCCTTGTGCAGCATGGCCGCCTTTAAAAGCGGGACCAATTGTTCTTTGTCTCCTGAAAATCCCCTGGCCACAAAACCGGCTCCCAGCTGAACCGCCATTTCGCAAAGATCAATGGCTTCAAATGGATTTGACCGTCCTTTTTTGCTGGCGGATCCCTTGTCCGCAGTTGCCGAATCCTGGCCCTTGGTGAGACCGTAACAGCCGTTGTTCATGACGATATAAACCATGTTCAGATTTCGCCGAACAAGGTGTACAAATTGTCCTATGCCGATGGAGGCGGTATCTCCGTCACCGGAAACACCAATGTACGACAGATCCTTATTGGCCATGTTGGCACCGGTGGCAATGGAGGGCATGCGGCCGTGGACCGAGTTGAACCCGTGGGATTTGTTAAGAAAGTAAGCAGGCGTCTTGGACGAACACCCGATCCCGGACAGCTTGGCCACCCGGTGGGGTTCAATGGAAAGCTCAAAACAGGCCTGGATAATGCCATTGGTAACGGAATCATGACCACAACCGGCACACAGGGTGGAGTCTAACCCTTCATAATCACTTCGGGTACACCCCAAATCATTTTTTGGCAGGCCGGGATGACGGAACACAGGTTTGCGGGAATTCATGCGGCACCTCCTTTGTGGGGCAGAGTCTTTTCCAATAGCGCTTCAATGGACTGGCAGATATATCTTGCATCAATGGGCGTCCCATCGATATGGGTGATGGATGTAAGTTTATCTGGAACAAAATTTAGTTCATTCATCAAAAGGGTGCGCATTTGGCCGTCCCGGTTCTGCTCGATCACAAAAATCTTCTCGTGCTGGTCAATAAAGTCGCTGACCTCATTCTGGAAGGGAAAGCCTCTCAAGCGCATGGTGTCCAGAGCAAGCCCTTTTTTATCAAGCATCTCCACAGCCTCATAGGTAGCCTGTGCACTGGTACCGTAAAAAATCAAGCCGATGGTAGATGTCTTATCATGTGTTTTAATATGGGGGCCAGGCACAAGACCTTTAGCGGTTTGCCATTTTTTTAACAACCGCTGCATGCAGCGTTTATAGGTGTCGTTGTCTTCTGTATAACCGGCATAGGGGTCATGGGAAGATCCCCGGGTAAAAAAGGCACCTTTTGACGGATGGGTTCCTGGGTATGTCCGGTAGCAGATGCCGTCGCCGTCGATGTCCAGGTACCTGCCCCAGTCCTGGGTTAGATTGTCCAGCTGTTCTCGGTCAAGTACTTTTCCCCGGCGATATTGGCGATCGTCATCCCACTCCATGGGCAGGCAGACATGATCATTCATACCCAGATCCAGGTCACTCATGAGGATCACCGGGGTCTGAAGTGTTTCCGCCAGGTCAAAGCTGTCTGCGGACATCTCGAAACATTCTGTTGGGCTGCAGGGAAACAGCAGCACATGTTTGGTATCACCGTGGGAGGCATAGGCACAGGCCAGGATGTCGGACTGTTGGGTCCGTGTGGGCATGCCCGTACTTGGACCGGCCCGCTGGACATTCACCAGAACCACGGGGATTTCTGCGAAATAAGCCAAACCCAAAAGTTCGCTCATCAGGGAAACCCCTGGACCTGAAGTGGCGGTAAAGGACCGAGCCCCGTTCCAGGAGGCGCCCAGGGCAATCCCCAGGGCAGACAGTTCATCTTCTGACTGGATAATGGCGGACTTTCTTTTTCCGGATTCATCCAGCCGGTATTGACGGGTAAATTTGTCAAAGGCTTCGATCACCGAGGTCGACGGGGTGATGGGATACCATCCGACAACGGTTGCACCACTGTAAACCGCCCCCAGGGCTGTGGCGCTGTTGCCGTCCATCAGGATGTGGCTGTCAAGTTTGTTGCTGCGCTTTACTGAAAGATTACAGACATCTTTAAAATGGGTTGATGCATAGTCAAATCCCAATTCCAGACAGCGGATATTGGGTGCTGCCAGTTTGGGTTTTTTACTGAACTGTTTTGTGATGGAATCGGTGAGAACAGAAAAATCCATATCCAAAAGAAAAGCAATTGCCCCCACATAGAGGATGTTCTTAAGCATGGGCCGGAGCTTGGGATTTTCTATTTCCCGGTTGCAAATATCAGTTAAAGGAATTCCGATGAGGGTGATATCATTTCTATTGAAATGTTCAGACAAAGTCCTTGTGGAATCATACAAAAAATATCCGCCGGGCAGCAGATCATCGTAATCCTTTTCAAGGGTCTGGCCGTTGATGGCAACAATGAAATCATACCCGCCCCGGCGCCCCAGGTAGCCTTGTTCACTGACCCTGACCTCATACCAGGTCGGCAGGCCTTGAATGTTGGACGGAAAAATATTTTTTGGGCTTACGGGGACGCCCAGCCTGAAGACCACCTTTGCAAAAAGGTTGTTGGCGCTGGCAGAACCGGATCCGTTCACATTGGCAAATCGGATAACAAAATCATTTACACTTGTCAGTTTTTTCATCGTTGTCCTGCCTTTGAAGGATTATAGGTGTATTTTTGCATGTCCCAGGCAGATGTGGGACACCTTTCCGCGCACAGTCCGCAATGAAGACACAGATCCTCATCTTTTACCATCACCCTTCCGGTGGGAAGAATATCAGAAACATAGAGGGGTTGGGACGTGTTTTTTGCCGGGATAAGAAGGCGGGATCTTAAATCCTGTTCGTCACCGTTTTTAATAAAATTAATGCAGGTCGTGGGGCAGACATCTACACAGGCATCGCATTCGATGCATTCTCCAGTAGTGAAGACCGTCTGGATATCGCAATTAAGACAGCGATGGGCTTCCTTAAATCCTATTTCTGGATTGAATCCCAGCTCGACTTCCATGAGGCGGTCCTTGATGGATTTAACCTTTGACACCATGGGAACATTCTGCCGGATCTCATCAGAGACTTGGCTGTGGTATATCCAGTCTCGGAGCCCCATTTTTTGGCCAGCACGTGTGGTAAAGGGCAGGGGCCTCTTGGTAAGCTCTTCTCCATTGCAGAACATATCAATGGAAAGGGCTGCCTGGTGCCCGTGGGCCACTGCGGTAATCACATTCTTGGGCCCAAAGGCGGCATCCCCGCCGAAAAAAACATGGTCAAGATCAGACTGAAAGGTGGTTTCATCCACCCGGGGCATGCCTTTTTCATTAAAAGTAAGGCCGATATCTTTTTCAATCCATGGGAAGGCATTCTGCTGGCCCACTGCCAACAGGACCTCGTCACAGGGAATGAAAACTGTTTCTGTGTCCGTTTTGTTGCCCTGCAATTGCTGAAAGTTAATCCCTTTCAGGTGGTCTCCTTCCAGGACAAATTCAACGGGGGACAGATGCTCTAAAATCGGGATATCCTCCCTGACGGCATCTTCAATTTCCCAGGGGGATGCTTTCATGGCGTCACGCGCCCCACGGATGATGATTTTGACATGTTTCCCCCCAAGCCTTCGGGCGGTCCTGCAGCAGTCCATGGCGGTATTTCCCCCACCGATCACCAGGGTTGTTTTACCGGTTTTTTTGGTATGCCCGTACTGGACACCTGCCAGCCATTCAATGCCGATGTGGACAAATGCTTTTGCAGCCTCCCTGCCTGGAAGATCAAGATCTCCGCCCCTTGGGGCTCCGGTGCCGACAAAGACGGCATCATACCCCTTGGTGAGAAATTCCTTCATGCTGGAGATATAGGTGTTTAAATGGGTAGTAACCCCCATGGAGAGGATGGTGTTCACCTCTTCGTCCAGAACTTTTTTGGGCAGCCGGAACGAGGGCACCTGACTTCGAACAAACCCGCCGGCCTCAACCTGGTCATCATAAAGGTCAATGCTGTAGCCAAGGCGCAACAGATCTCTGGCCACTGTCAAAGATGCCGGTCCCCCACCGATAAGGGCTATTTTCTTTCCATTTTTCTCCATGCAAGGCCCGGGCAAAAGGTGTGAAATGTCCCCTTTATTATCCGCACAAACCCGTTTAAGGCGGCAGATGGCAACGGCTTTCTCTTCCACCCGTCCCCTTCTACAGGCGGGTTCACAGGGCCTGTCACACACCCGGCCTAAAATCCCCGGAAAAACATTGGATTCCCAGTTGATCATATAGGCTTGGGCATATTTTTTTTCAGCAATAAGCCTGATGTATTCTGGTACCGGGGTATGGGCAGGACATGCAAACTGGCAATCGATTACGCGATGGAAATATTCAGGGTCATTAATGTCAGTTGGATTCAAGCTTTTTCTCCCGCTTTGTAAAGGTGTTTTAATCAGTCCATAAACCTGGTGTCAGATTTCATGTTTTGGGCTTTATCCTGGGTTTTTTCCAGCCAGCCTGTGGAGGTGACTGCTTTGGTGTCGAATCCAGGGACATAGGGTTTGATATCAATGAGGGGGGTATTGTCAAGCACATCGATGTCCTCTATTTCCAATATATTGCCTTTCCGGGATATGAGCCGGATGATGGACAGGCCGATGGAGTTGGGACGCCGTGGTGCCCGGGTGGCAAACACTCCCCTCTGGGTCTTGTCAAGAAAAGGGGTGACCATGAGGTCGAATCCTTTTGACTCGTGGAAATGGTAAAGCAGGATCAGGTGGGAGAATCCGTCGATGTCTTCCAGGCCCTGTTCATAGGCGGGGTCAATATGTATCTTTCCCTTGATGCCTTTGGCCCCCGAGGGCTGAATGGGCATGCCTTCCCTATCCTTGAACGGTGTTTCAATGGTGCCGATGGGTGAAAATTCCATATTAGTCTCCAATTTGTTTTTTCCTGTTTTATTCAGTTTTGATATAGATGAATCAAAAGGCAAAGTCCAGAATAATAAAGGAAAAGGAGGATATCAGCCATTAGATTTACAAGGATTTTCCCAGGAACAGATACGAATTTAAAACCGTGACCCGCAAGTGCATATATAAATCATTCGGGCTTGATCATAACGTCGGCCACCTTGTGGTGGAATTTTATAATTTTAAAATAAGTACTATTATTCCAAGACTTTGAGGTGGGTGTTGACTTCTCTCCCGTTTAGTGGCCCATCTTATGATCAACCCCCATCGGGTGCATTCCCATTTTCCCGGCACTATCTATAACTTATTGATTTTATAGAAAACCGGCAAGAAAACCCCTGAGTCTTTAGCTCAGGGGATGAATTGCCGGACTTGCTAACCTTATGATTCAATATATTTCCTCCTTACGGCATCAAGTGAAGTATTTGCGATTGAGCAACAAAAATATCCATCACTCCAGAAAATTTTTTTCTTCCAAAAAAAATTCTGGAGCTGTGGCCATTCTTTCCATATACAGTGGGTATTTTCTTGCTTTAATCGTCGAACAATTTGTAATGGAGATAACTTGGGAACACGCTCTACCATTAAATGAATGTAATAAATTTAAGGAGATACATACATCAATATCTTTTGATGAAAAATTATTTTAATTTGCTTGATATTTTTCACAACCGTCGTAAAACCATTTGTTATTTTCACATAAGCACCTTTATTTTGGACACCCACGGCCCTATAAATAGAACCATCAAACTCAACGATGTCATGGGGCCGGATACTGTATCTCTGCCTTCGGATCTGACGCCTTCCCTTGGACTTTTTAAAGCCACGGTACTTCCGTAAATCCTCCCCATTCAGGTTCTTGTTTCGAGTTCTGCGCCCATTATTAAGATCATTGCCGGCAACTATCTTGTTTGTTCGGACATCAAGGATCTTTGCATCATAAAATTTTTCAAGGCATCGGTTGTTTTTACGTTTTTGTTGAAAGAACACAGGGGGTGTCCTTTTTTGATGTTGGCCATTGGCTATACAAAAAGCATCATTAAAATGGGTCTTGGAAAGACCCAGGCTTATCCGATTATGTTTTGTGATATGGCCGTATGTATGATCACATTGTAAAGCGTTAACGAGTTTCCAGCGTACCATGGACATAAAGGTTGTAGGCTTGAATGTCTTAACTTTGGGTTCCCATCCATACAGGCAAGCATTTTTTTTGTGTCTTGGGGCTGTATGGCATTTAGTGCATAGCGTTATCAGATTCCCAGGCCTGTCTGTTCGATCCTTTTTCCAGAATCCGATATGATGAATTTGTAGGATCGGACTTTTTGCCTTGTTTTTACAATCTGGATGCTGACATTTGTGATTATCCCGATGCAAAATATATTCACGTAAATTCCAAAAACCGAGTTGTTCCCCTTTCTGATACGCTTTCCCTTCAATCTCACCATCTGCTTTAATTTTTTGAATATCAAAAGCAGCTACTTCAATTATTGTTTCAGTTATTGGCATTATTGACTGTAACCGGTGAACAAATTTAATATGGCTATCAAGCTTATGCTGAATACTGGGGGCCAACCACCCATTCTGCTTGTTCTGTTTGTCAAATCTGGGTTTACGGTGTCTAAGCCTGGATCTTCTTTGTCTGCGGTACATGAGCCTTTTGTTATTTCTTTCAACCTGACCTTTCAGCAACTCGATTTCACAGGAAAATAATTCCTTTGTGCTATCAATCACTGAAAAGCCAATGGTGGCATACCCTGCATCCACCCCCAATGTTAAATTTTGTTTGGATTCTCCTGTGGCATAACATAATTGAATAGTGAAAGGTCGATAGCTGTCAATTTTAGCTTTCCCCTGACGTATCAATACCCTTGCTTTCCGTGGAGAAGTCGGCATTAAAGCCGCCCCTCTCATGTTTTTAACAAATACTTGCAAATTAAATCCTTTGGGTAAAATTTGGCAGAGACTTACAAGCTCTGCCCTCACATACGTGAGTGATCCACCTCGCCAATGTTACAATGGGTTTGCAATATCAGCATCACTTCTCCTACCCTCAGAGATGTTTAAACACTGACCTCATAGCCCTCGGCGTGTGGAGTACCTTGGGATGACTATATATTCCAATGTAACGTAGCCACCAATTTTACAGTGGCTTAGGCTAATCAACCGGGCTTACAAGTTGCCTTGCAAGCCCCTGAGTCTTTAGCTCAGGGGTTGTTGACGATGCATGGCTTCTACCAAGTCGGTAATTTCGAGGAACATATAGAAACCGCCAAAGAAAGAAAGGTTGTTGACGATGCATGGCTTCTACCAAGTCGGTAATGCCGGTAATAGCGTCAATGGTTAAATTCCCCGCACCACGGATATCCGACTCGTATTTAATTTTTGTCATATTAGTTCATCTTTTAGAGCCTGATAATTTTTAAACAGGCTCTAAAACCTATTTGAATAAGGTGTTAGTCCTTATCTTTTTTGGCTTTCTTTTCTTTACGTTTTTCTTTTAATGATTTTTCTGACTTTTTCTTAACTGCTTTTTGTGCATCTTTTCCCTTAGCCATGATTTCCCCCTATTTTTATGGTTTATAAAATGTTGCTTCTGATTGTATTTCTATCATAGTCAGAATACAAGCGGAATTATTTTATGGTGGAGGATTTGTCCTGGTGAATTCCTGGGCAGGTCGCCTAAAAGTTTAGAGGTGGTGATTCACCTGTAGAAATCTACCCACTCAAGATCAAGTTTGGTGGTACCTGACAAGAGTTCATCAGGTACTATCACTTCATAGTAATCCGTAGAGTTTGATTTATGTTTTGTTGCGTTGAGTTCATGCCGTTCGACATTTCTGTTTGAGGATGATATGTTGAGGCCTTCTAAGCCTTTCAGATGCAAATGAAGAACAACTTTGGGTGGCCACTGCCCTTTGGCCAACTCAATATTCCCCCTCCCAATACCTCTGTCACTTGTAATGTCAAAGATCACTTGGTTTTGAGTCAATGTTGTTTTGATGTGATCATTGGAAGTGTTCCTGCATTCTGCCTTGAATGCAGGTGCCATATCGTCAGGACTGAAACAACCAGTGCAGATAACCAATAGTAGGATTTGTAGGTACTTCATGTTCTCCAATCTAACTTTTTCGACCTGTGCGGGTAGCTCTTTGCGGACCCGATTTGAAGCAACATTTCTGGTTTATTTGTAATTTAACAATACAAAATAAAGGCTATATTTGATCTGTTTGTCTCGCCAAACGCTAGGAATAACTGGTACCCGCACAGATCGAACTTTTTACAGGTTCATCAATTTTACATAATGATAATATTCTCGGATTAGCGAATTGGAAAAGCGTACATCAGACCGCCTTGAGAACTTAGAGCATTCGGCGTTCCTTGGCGTTCAAGCTTAAATGGGGTGTCTTTGCCAAGATGCCGGTCAAACACCTCTCCATAGTTGCCGACCTGCTTGATAATATTGTATGCCCAATTAGTTGGGATCTGGAGTTTTTCTGCCATATCTGCAGTTGCGCTTTTTTCTCCGAAAAGCCGTTTCACCGCTTTGGGCTGGCTGGCAAGATCTTTAACCACAGTGTCGATGTTCTGAGATGTAATGCCGTATTGATCTGCTGTTAACATAATTTGAAACCCCCAGAAGAGGATGGATTCCAGTTCCTGGTCCGGTTGGCACACCAACGTCAACGGTTCATTAGAAATGACTTCGGGTAAAATGATATATCCTTTTGGATCCGGTGCCAGCTGGCGATCGGACATAAGGGCTGTCAGGTCACTGGCCAGGCAATCACATTTCCCGGCATAGAAGGCTTGAAGGCGTGCGGTTTTGTCCCCAATATTCTCAACTTTGTATTTCATCTTTCGGTTTGTGAACCAGTCGGCGATATTCAGTAGAGTTGTTGAGCCCTCCTCGGCGCATATACTGGCCCCGTTTAATTCAGCTGCGGATTTTACGCCAAGCTTGTCTGAAACCATGAAGCCTTGGCCGTCATAGAATGTTGTGGCCACAAATACCAAACCCCAACAAAAAAATACGCTTCAAGACCGTATCTCTGCCATCCCGGATCGCTGTATGCCATCTTGGCCGTCGAAAGCATGTCATGAATCCCTACTATAACAACGAGAGAAGTGTCTTTATAAGCACCAATAAGCGTATTGAAAATAGCTGGAAGCGAGCTCTTAAAAGCCTGGGGTAGAATGATCAGGCGAACTTTTTGCCAATAGCTGAAGCCAAGACTGTCCGCTGCATCAAACTGTCCTGATGATAACGTCTGGAGCCCTCCCCTAATATCCTCGGCAAAGTACGCTGCATGAAATATCATCAGTGCGACCAGGACTGCGATCAATGGTTCGATCACAAACCCCTGGGGCAGGATCAGGGGGAAAACAAATAATCCCATGAAAAGAACTGTCAGCAGGGGTACCCCACGAATCAACTCAATATAAGCTATAGTCACACTTCGAATGAGAAAATGATCGTTCTGAAACCGGCCAAGTGCCAGTAATATGCCAAGCGGGAATGCCGCAGCAAGGCTGAATACAGCTAAAAGAAGGAACACCGGCAGCCCGTTCCAACTAACAGTTTGTACCATCTGTAGTCCTATTGTTCCGCCCAGCATAAGTAAAACAAATAGTGCTGCCCCTCCTACCCAGAGGATGAGCATGGGTTTGACTTTTAACCGGTTAGACATCAAGGTGCCAACCAGACCGATAACAATAAAACTTGCCAGAGCGGCCCGCCATTGCTGATTATAGGGATAAGTTCCAAACAGAATAAGCCGAGCTTTCTCTTGCATAAAGGGCCAGCAGGCACCGTCTGCCGATCTGCAGAGGGCTTCGTTTCCGGAGAATCCGACGGCATCGATAAACAGCCATGAGACCGCAATCGGGATAAACCAAACCAAAAATAGTAGAACGCAGATAGTGACGACTCCGTCAAAGAAACTGCCGAATAGGTTATGATGAATCCACCGAAAAAAACCAAATTTAATCTGGAGGGGTTTTTCTGTCGATTTCTCGGACGATGTCATTTTGTTTAGTTCTCCACGATTTTGACATGGGCATTGAACCAGTTTAAAAGGCTGGTAACCACAAGGCTGATCGCTAAATAAGTCATCATGGTTATGGACATAAGTTCAATGGGGCGGAACGTCTGGTTAATCGATGTACTCATTACAGAAACAAGATCTGAATAGCCGATGGCCAGTGCAATGGACGTGTTTTTTACCAGATTCAGATACTGGTTGCCTATAGGAGGGATGATCATTCTAAGGGCCAGAGGAAGGACGACAAGCCTTGTGGTCAATAATGGTTTTAGTCCCAGAGCTGCCGAAGCTTCTATCTGGCCTTGGGAGACGGACTGGATACCGCCCCGGACCAATTCGGTTATTTGCCCACCATGGTAAATGCTCAAAGTGATCGCCAATGCAACGAACTGAACGGACAACCAGCTGCCGCCTTCAAAATCGAATCCTATTTGAACCGGTATGGATAGTTGATAGGGAACGTTGAATATAGCAGATATCCCTAAAACGACGGCTATAAATGCGCCGCAGATCGGCAGGACCTGGGGTAATCGCTGGCCTGTTCGTTCCTGGTATCGTTTGGCATGCCGCTGCCAAAAAATTGCAGATAAAAACCATATAGCGATACCTGCCAGTACAAATTGCATACGATCATCCCAGATTAATTTAGGGAAATAAAATGCGCGATTTGAAATATAGACACAGCCAAAGAGGTCCCAAGCCTGTCTGACCACGGGAAGTCCGTTTACCATGACTATGAAAATAGCTAAAAGAATCAGTAATTTGGGGAGATTTCTGCAAACCTCCACGTAAGCCATTGCCAGTCGGATGCCGATCCAGTTGTTGCCGCTACGGATAATCCCCATGACAGTACCGATGATCGTTGAGCCTACAATGCATACAATAGACAATTCCACGGTGTTGAGAAAACCCACAAGAAGAACTCTGGCATAGCTGTCCGATGCCGAGTAAGCGATCAAGGACTCATTGACGTCAAATCCTGCTTCTCCGCCTAAAAAACCGAATCCGGGCCGGATTCCAACTGCTGCAAGAGTGTTCAAACTGCAGCGGCCCTGAATATTTGGACAGTGAACCAAGCAAGTTAAGCTATAGTTCGCTTGACCATACCACATTTATCCGATTAGGCTGCTTTATTTTGTTGATGCTGATTTTGCTATGCTGGCCAGCGCTTTTTCTATTTTTGCTATGACCTCTTCGCAACCGGCAATATTATGCCTTTTTTCTAAATACCTTGGATCGTTATAGGATATCCATACCTTAGCATTGTCATCTTCCCAGATTAATGCTTTTTGGGGTAAATCAATAGCAACACTTTGCTGACATTTCATAAGGGGGCTTCCTACCTTTGGATTCCCGAATATTATTAGTTCTGTATCTCGAAGTTCGATGCCGACTTTGCCAGCGCCTTCGGAATGCTTTATTCGATTGAAGACAGTCATTCCTTTCTCTTTCAAGATGTTCACCATTCGATCTGCAGTTTCTTTTACATTAAAGGTGCTTTGGATTTTAATCAATCCATCTATTGCTTCTGCATGGATTGCAATGGATAATATCAACAGTACGGTGAGAATTAATTTTTTCATGGTCTTTTCCTTTAAAGGCTGAGACTTGCAGTCTGCTTCAACGCCGTGGATAGGTGGAGCGCGTAGCGGGCCACCCTATCGTTTAGGGTAACCGGCTGCAAGGGCTACCAAAAGTTAACAGAAAGCGCATCACTTCAAAGCAACTTCAGCCTTAAAAAACGCAGGCCCTTGCCGTCGGGTTAACCCGTTGGTTATGTCCGTTTTACCCCATATCGTGTTTTGGGGGCTTGGTACTATTCTTATGCCGGTTCCGACTGAACCACCTGCATTTCTTCTGTCAACGTTTCCGGCGAGATATCCTGTTCATTGGGCCAAGTCACAGCACCGAACAGAATTCCAACCTGATTAAAATAATTTGTATCTTTAAGTTCTCTGAACATTCCTCTCTCCAGATAGGGGCTCATGTCAAAAACACCTTTTCGCCCGTCCTCCGTCTCGACATATATTTTATAATCAGATTTGGGTTTCACGATTTTTATATCCCAGTACATGAAATCACCTCACAGTGGTTTAATTTTATAAGGATTCTCGCCTAATGTTGCAATTTCCCAGTTGGCTAAAAGCTCATCCCGGTGAAGCTCTACCCAGGCCTGAACCAGTCTCAACTGTTTTCTGGGTAGCTTTCCGGCAAGTATCTCTCCTTCGTCAATGCCGACTGATGCTTCAAACTCAGCATACTTTGCATGGATATGCGGCAAATTATGATGCTTGTTATCAAGCAGATACATACGGATTATTATTCCGTAAAACATTGAAATTATCGGCATCTTATAGCCTCCGATTTAAAATTGTTTTGTTTTGGTTGTTTGGTAATACTCTCCGCCAATTTGAAACGGCATAACGTCTAAATGAGCTGACACAAAAGCCGCTTCACCCTTTAAGTTCAAGACAAATCGGCTCGGCTTTTGTGGTCAGTTCTATTTTTCGGTTAGGCTTTTTATGGCATTTATCTTAACCATGTTAAAAGGCTTCAATTCCATTTATTGCAACGGTCTCAATTTTAGAAAGCTCGGCTCCCATCTTGCCCGCAATATACCACAAATCATAGGCCTGTTGCATACGCAACCAAAGACCTGGGCCATTACCTGCAAATTTGCCAATCCTAAGTGCCATTTCAGTCGTAATTGGATGAGTACAGGCTAATATACGATGAAGCTGTTGACGAGAAACACCCAATTTCCTCGCTGCTTCACTA
>Ga0307987_1000353_pt1 | contig 27543 bp, 37 predicted proteins | sample EllFjometagen181_FD_203157 | JGI IMG/M metagenome (GOLD analysis project Ga0307987, IMG submission 203157) | Marine microbial communities from Ellis Fjord, Antarctic Ocean - #181 | ecosystem: Environmental > Aquatic > Marine > Unclassified | place: Southern Ocean | collected 2014-10-08 | reverse complement strand
TTTGCAGCACTTTAAAGGAGGTGTCTATGTTGGGTGTAAAATACAAAGACCGGACTATCCAAAAAATCAAGAAATGCCTCGCCCTGGGGAAAAGCTGTGAGCCCCATGAGGCATCTTTGGCCATTAAACGAGCTCAGGAACTCATGGAAAAATATGGGGTTACTGTTGATGACGTAAAATTGTCCGATATCAACCGGGTGGATGCGTTCATGGGCAAGGCCAAAACGCCCCCTCGTTTTGAATTTTCCCTGGCGGCCATGATTCGGGATGTGTTTGGTTGCGAAACAGTGCTTAAACCGGGTTACGGTTTTAGAACCGGATATTATACCGATGTTTCCTTTATCGGTTTTGGCCCCAGTGCCGAACTTGCCGCTTACACTTTTGATGTGTTGAACAAACAGATTGTAAAGGGCAGGAAAACTTACCTTGCGACTCTCCAGAAACGGTTGAAAAGGTCCACAAAAACCAGGAGAGGGGATCTGTGGGCTGAGGCCTGGGTGAGAGCCGCTGCAAAAAAGGCAATTACTCTTTCATTAAGCAAGAATAAAAAAGAGCTTATTGAGAAATGGAAAGCCCTGGAATATTCGAATCTCCAGGATACTACACCGAAAAAGATCAAATACAAGGGCCGTGGGGATTATGATGCAGTGGTCAAAGGTATTGAGGCAGGTAGCGATGCCACGCTTCATCATGGGGTTAACAACACCGGACAAACACCTTTAAAATTAGGGCAATAAGGGAGCATCGAAAATGGATAAAAAGACTCAAGACTCAAGTATAAAACAAAGACAGATCATTGCCATGGCTTGCGGCCACTTCGATTTCAGCAAAGAGGACAAAAAGGCCATGCTCATGGATCGTTACAAGGAGGAAAGCACCACGGGCCTGAACTATGCACAGGCCGAAGAGGTGATTGACGATTTTGTAAGCAAGGGTTTTGTCATCCGGTCCACCAAAAGAAAGTATATGAGACGAACAACCGTTACAGGGAAAAAGTCCGGCCAGCTGGTTGCTCTTGCGTCTCCTGCCGAGCTTTCCAAAATTGATGCAGTGGCCGGGCTGATCAGCTGGCGGGTTGAGAACGGTCTTCAGAAATGGATGAAAAAGCGGTTCAAGATAACCCAGGTTAAAACTGCCTGGGAGGCCTTTCGGGTGATTGAAGGGCTTAAGGGTATGTTCAAAAATCAAATGAAGAAAGAACACGGCCCGGACTGGTATCAGGAACCCTATGAGGATGTTGAGATCTGCTATTTCATTGCCGAGCATTTCCCGGCCATGGTGAATGGGCATCCCCTCCCGGCATATGCCCGGGTCCGGGATCTGGAAGAACTGCGTAATATAACCGCTTGTATGGCAGGTTAAGGAGCTTGAAATGAATAAACCACCTGAGCTTACTAAAGAAATTCAAAGCATATGCTGCACCTCTGTGGATGATGCCAGAATGGCCATATGGAGGGAACGTCGCATTGATGTACTGCAGGATTGTCTTGCTTATGAAAAAGCAGGCATGGACAGAGCTTCTATGCTCAAAATGATCACCTCCAAGCTTACTAAACTTGAACATGATGGATGGCTGCCGAAAGCTGTTATCAAGGTTTTGAAGGAAGGCCATCCTTTGGACTGGTCCTATGAAGAATCAACCAGCCGGACAAATTCCGGGGGCCATACTCTCTGGGCTTTTACCGGGTTCCATGAAAACGGGACTTGGATCAGTCGTAGATTGTATCAAACATTAGAGGTTCACAAAGCTAATCTGGTCCACCTGGAATTACTTTGCCGAGGTGTTATAGCTAAAAAAGTTGGTTATCCTTCCCAGAAGGATTATGACGAATATAGCGACTATTACAAAGAGATTCTTATTAAGAGGAGGCCATAATGGGAGCATTATCACCAAGCCAGACAATCATAAGATACCAAGTTGAAAACATAAATGAAGCCGTTGTTCCGGCAATGGTCCTGGCTGGATTAAAGGCCAATGCCATGCCGGTGATCCCGGATGAGTATAAAGAAACAATAATAGGTTGGGTTCCCTTTGAAAGCCCATATATACCGGACTTTGTAGCGAATCCATTCCTGTACAATGGCGTGTCTTTGTTTTCTTTAAGGATTGACAAAAAGACGGTACCGCCCAAAGTTCTCCAGCAGCAAATGGCGATCAGCTTTGAAAAAAGAAAAACTGAAACCGGCAGAGAATTTCTTTCTAAAAATGAAAAGGCTGAAATTCGGGAATTGCTTTATGATTCTTTGCTTCAAAAAACCTCTTGTATACCTTCTGTGTTTGATTTTGCCTGGGACCATGACCTTGGGCTTGCTTATTTCTATACGGCTCAAAAAGCGGCCATAGAGGTTCTTGAGAATCTGTTTTACAAATCATTTGAGTGCAGACTTGTCCGCACGATCCCATACACCCAGGCCGCATGCCGTATGACTGAAGCTGATGAGGATCGCCTTGCAGCATTAACTCCGATAAAAATAGGAGATTAGAAGTATGAAATTAGACATTGTTACTGCGTATAACAAATATCAATTCCTTGGATATGAATTCCTTCTCTGGCTTTGGTACGCTTCGGAGAAAGAACCGAAGGCAATCAATTACTTTGCCGATGTCGATCGATCGGTGGAGATTACAGTCGGCAATAGCATCACTATAGAAATCCAGGGCACCGGCTATCCCGAAAAAGTCATCATCAAAAGAGAAGATGCCGGATTCGAGGAGGCTTTCCTGTTCATAAAAAAGGGTGGGGTTATTGCTCAGATAAATTTGGTTTTCAAAATTGATGATCTGGAATTCTGCTTTGATTTGAAAGGGGATGATTTCTCGGTGAGAAACCTTAGATGCACATCGGGCACCATGCCACCACCCACCTCGGATGAAATAGAAGGTGCCATCCTTGAAAAATGGTTCTTGAATAGTGAGGTGTTTGGTTGCCTTGATTTTTTATATGACCACTTCATTGAGATCAGGTTGGCAGATGAATTGAGAAAAAATCTGGTTTCAAAAATTGGTCAGCGGGTATCTGGAAGTATAAAAGATTAGAGCGACTCAAGGAGGAATAGCCATGACAAATGAAATACTATACACGCTCGCAAAGCAACTGCCCACGGCAACCGGCATCCGGACAAATTACGGAGAGATTGAGCTTGACGATGAGATGAGGCGAGCGGTCGAAACTGCCTTGATTCCGATTCTGGAAAAACGGGTGGGGATCGTAAGAGAGAAGCAAGTCTCCTCTTTGCAAAAATTTGCGAAGGACATCCAAAGGTGCATGGACCCGATTTCGATGGAGTGTCTATGTACGGATGAAAAAGAAGACAACTCCGCTCCGCATGAGCACGCTGATTATTGCCCTGTATATTTATGGGATTATTTAGGCCGCGTGGCCGCAAAGGAGGAATAATAGCAATCAATAAAAAAATGCTTCCAGGGCAAAAATTTAGTGCGCCCATGGCCTTTTGTAATGCCTGTTTTTACTAATGTTTTGAGTCAATTAAATGATATAGGAAATGGAAATGATTTATAAAAATGTAGATGGAATAAGAATTTTAGAGTTTGGGCAGGGGGATATTGAGGTGGCAAATGGTTTTATCAATGGTACGGATGATACGTGTGTTGTATTCACTCCCCAAATGCCTGAAGATATCGGTGAAATATCCAAGCAGGCGACTGAAAAATATGGAGATAAAGCCGTAGTCAGGACAGACGCCTATACCATGTTTGCTTTTAGCGATTCACGGTCTATTGATGTGATTATAAATCACCTCAAACAGGCTAAGGAAAATCTGGCCACGGAGGATCTGAAAAGATGAATATAAAAAATTTATTAGAAATGGATATGGGCGAAGCAATTGATTGGTTAATTGATAATTCAAATACATACAAGCTTGTTAAGAACGAGGCAAAGGAATTGCCATGCCCACAATGCAACGCACTCAATGAAACATTGGAAAAGAAATTTATGACCGGACAGGAAAAAATTGACTTAATGAAAAAATTAGACTGCCCGGATATTGGGTCTGTCGTGGGTCGGAATGAAATGGTTCTCTGTGAGGAGATTAACCGCTTGAGAGAGTGCGTGAAAGACCTGGATAGACTTGTGCATGATCAAGTTGTTGTTATGCAATCGGCGTTAATAGAAGCCTCTCACAACGGGCATCAGGCCGGGTTGAAATGGATTTATAATGAGCTTTGGGGGCCTGGGCCTTTGCCTGACGAAAATGATAAATGGTTTTATGATGCAAGCCTTTATTATTGTGCTCACAAGACTGATCCTATGGGGCCTTGTGAGATATGCGGTATCCCATCATCTCGTTTGCGAATGAAACATGTGGCATGCTGTGGTGAGCATCTTAAAGAGGCCCTTCAAAAAGCAGGATTATAGAATACAATCATTACCCAAACAAGGAGATTTGATGAGTCTCATATCAGACGAAAAATTCAAGGAGATGCTTACCCAGAGCAGTTTGCCCATCCGGGCAAGCTACCGGCCTGGTGAAGTTTGCAGCCTCCTGGGTATTAGCCCCAGAACATTCTGGCGTTTGACTGAGCATTATGAGATTGATCCGGCTACAAGTGAACCCCGTAACCCCAACAGTCTTGATTCATATCTTTTGCAGTCCCATCGCCGGGTAAGATATAATGAAATCCTTGCCTACCTGAACCGCAACAATACGTACGAACGCAGGAACGCTCCAGACCCCCGCCAAATGCTTATTTTCGACTAATTTAAAACCCAGATCCCCCAAAAAAACCCTTGATATTCCGCATATCAAGGGTTTTTTGTCTTGTGCCAAAACAGTACAAACCGGACAGCTATCCCCGCCCATCTATGAAATAACCAACCTGTTGAGCAAATAAACTTTTAATTAAAGAATAGGCTTTGGGATGGGAAAAAATGTAAAAACAATTGATGTGTACCTCACAAGGCACCACCGAAGCGACCAGGGCACGGAAGGGGTTCTTTCTGTGCCCGAACTTTTTTTTTCGTGCTTTGCCTTGGAGCTGCCCTGGCGGGATAATATTCCCAATATTTCCTGTATTCTGGCCGGGACTTATCCCGTGGCCTGGAGAGTCTCTAAAAGATTTTCAGCCTTTCATATCCAAAATGTCCCCAACAGATCTTACATCCTCATTCACTCCGGTAACTTTGCCGGTGATGTGACCAAGGGATTTAAAACCCATGTGCAAGGATGTGTTCTCCTGGGTCAAAGGGCGGGTTTTTTGGAAGGCCAGCGAGCGGTGTTGGTATCCCGGAATATGGTGAGGCGTTTCAATGCGCTTTTAGAAGGCAAAGAGGCTCGTGTCATCATCCGTGATCCCAGAGAGGATGGCAATGGATGATTGTGACCTTAGTTCCATCCATGCGGACCGTTTCCAACGCCAGGCCATAGCACGGGCCAGGAGTAGGTATCCGACCGGGGAATCCCGATTCGAGTGTGTTGAGTGTGGAAACGAAATCCCGGAGGCCAGGCGTAAAGCGGTGTCCGGTTGTACTCGGTGCGTACCATGCGAAACTAAAGCAGAAAAAACATAATAAAAAGCATCTGTAATGGAACAGAATAGCAAGTTAAACAAGGGGGCTTGATGGATCCGGTAACAGCAGCAGCAACAACAATTATTTCAGCACCATATTTTTTGAAGATCCTGGAGATGGTTCTGAATCTTGGCCCGATAGGCCTTGTTCTGGTGGTTTGGTACTTCGACAAACAGAAGACAGATGATGTTCTTCGCATCTATTCAGCCAATATGCAGACCATGTTCGACAAGTATACCCAAGACATGCATGAGATGCGGCAAATGTATCTTACCAATGCCTCTTTGGTAAAACGGTATGCAGACATGGCCGGAGATTTGAAGGAGATCATCACCCTGAGCACCCAGACCATGACCCGCCTGGTGGACCGAATTGACAGGGAGGTGTGCAAATGACCCGCGAACGCCTGATATGGCAGGGGCAAAAACAGGAAAAAGAACTTGAATCTAAACACCTTAAAATATCCATTGATGGGCTTGTACACAGCCTCCGGACAGAGCTTAATCCCCATAACCCAATCGAAGAAATAAATCAGGAATTGGTATGGGAACAAGCTTTTGAAATGGCGGATAAGCTGACCCGATACAAACAGCTTTGCGCAGAAATCAAAAATATCAACAAATCTTTGGGGATCTGATCGTGGCTGAAGCCTATTCATATGAAACCCGGTTGGACGCCCGGGGCCACTATGTCATCAACGGCATGACCTATGAACATGTGGCCGGGGTTACCGGTATCTCGGTTTCCCAGCTCAAAAAATGGGGATCGGATGAAGGCTGGGTGGCCAGGCGAAAAGAATATCGGGAGGCCCAGGCTTCCATTACAGAAAATACGGTTTTACTCCGGGCAGGGCTCCTTAAGAATGCCCTGAAAACACAAGATGCCCAGGATGTTTATGCCGTGGCCGCCATGGAGAAGATCGCTATTGTCCTGGAAAAAATCCGGCCAGCGGATCAGGGCATGCCAGATGTTCCAATGCGCTTTGATAATCCGGAGGATATGATTGACGGGCTGTGGTCAGCCATTGAGGCCCGGGCTACCAAGATGATCAATACACCTGAGACCATGGATCTTAAACAGATCCAGGCCGGCATCAAGACCTGGTGCGATCTTAAACGACAGTATGCGGACAAGAGCAAAGCCTCCGGACAAAAGCAAAAAGGCTTTGACGCGGACCAATTCGCCATTGTCGAACAGCTTCTGGAGAGATTTTAATCATGCCGTTACTGCCATACCAGACAAAGTGGAACAAGGATAAGGCCCGGATTAAAGCGTGGGAAAAATCCCGCCGTATCGGTGCGTCCTTTGGGGATGCGGCAAGATCCGCTCTTTTAGCCTCTACGCAAGCTGAGGCAGGCGGCATGAGCACCTACTACATTGGCACCAATAAGGACATGACCAGCCAATATATCGGGGATACCGGCATGTGGGCCAAAAAATACAATCTGGTGGCCGATGAGATGGAAGAAGAAACCGTAATCCTGGAGAATGACCAGGCTGTAACGGTTTATCGCATCCGCTTTTCCACAAATCACGAAGTGGTGGGTTTGCCTTCCAAGGCCCTGGCTCTGCGATCCAAGCAGGGTCGGGTGATCCTTGATGAAGCGGCATTTATGGAAGATTTTGAGGATGTTTTTGCTGCAGCCAAGGCCCTGACCATGTTGGGTGGCAGTATTGGTATACTATCCACCCATAACGGTGAGGACAACCCTTTTAACCAGCTTATCCTGGATATCCGAGCGGGTAAACTTCCATACTCTTTGCATCGCACCACCCTGGATGACGCCATGTCCGACGATTACTATCGGCATGTGGTCTGCGAAAAGCGGCACATCGAATATACGCCTGAAGGCGAACAGCAGTGGTACGAAGAAACCCTGGCCGATTTTGGGGAGGATGCCGATGAAGAATTGTTCTGCATTCCCCGCCGGGGAGGTGGTGCATGGCTGAACAGGAACATCATTGAGGCCTGCATGAAACCGGAAAGTCTTGTGATCGAATGGGCTCCACCGGCGGATGATTTTGTAGACTGGGATCTTGGTGTGGCCGAGCGAGAGACTATGGACTGGTGCCGGGAACATCTGGAGCCTTTGCTCAAGGAGCTTAACTCTTCTTTGCGGCATGGCATGGGCACTGACTTCGGCCGATCCGGGGATCTCACCGTGGACTGGGTGGTGTGTGAACTGCCTGACCTATCCGTCCACACGCCTTTTGTTTTGGAACTGCGCAACGCCCCGTTCAGGACCCAGTCTCAGATTTACAACTACATTGCAGACCGTTTGCCAAGGCTGTCCGGGCTGGCCCTGGACGCCCGGGGCAACGGACAGGCCACGGCTGAGTTTGCCCGGCAGGATTACGGGCCGGAGATAGTGGCGGAGGTTATGCTGTCCCAGGGCTGGTACCGGGAACACTCTCCCCGGCTCAAAGCCAACCTTGAAGACCGGACATTTACTATTCCCAAAAAAACCACGATTTTGGACGATTTGAGAGCTATGAAAATAAAGAAAGGTATTGCCATGCCCCCTGAAGGGAAAAGTCAGTCAGGCGCAAATCAGAGGCATTGTGACGCAGCTGTGGCTGCCATACTTGCATTGTTTGCCATCAAGACCATTGTCGGAGAGGTAGGTCCTCTGGAAGTTACCACGGCCATTCCCATGCAATCACAGCAAATGTTCAGGGGGTACAATTGATGGATAAAGGACTCTGGCTTTCAGAAAACAATTTTCTATCTTTGTCTGAATTGGAAAACCAAAAACATAGCCCTCTTCTGGGCGAACTATATTCATCTTCCACTCTGGGGGGCTTTGACCCGGTTTCTTTCATGGGGCTCATGCCTGATCCTGATCCGGTTCTGCAAAAAACCGGGGACGGTATCGATGTTTTAAGAACCCTGACAGCAGACGATAAGGTCATTTCTTGTATACAAAACCGGAAACTTGGCACCCTTAAAAAGCAAGATTACTTGTTTGAGCCAGGTAAGCTTGAGGATAAGGAGCCGGACAATGACTCCAAAGATATCTGTAAAAAGCTTGTGGAGGATCTCGGGAAAGTCAATTTTTATAACATCATCGCCCAGATCCTTGATGCACCATACTATGGTCAAACCCCTGTTGAAATCATTTGGGAGTCCATTGACGGAGTGCTGCACATCTCGGATTTAAAACCCAGGCCGGTTGAGTGGTTCGCCTATAACGAAAAGCATGAGGCGGTTTTTTCCGGAGATCTTGTAAATGAGCCTGTCATCCCGGAAAAGCTTGTGATTGCAAGGCATTTCCCTGATGCAAAAAATCCTTATGGATTGCGGCTTTTGTCCCGGTGCCTGTGGCCCGTGGCCATTAAAAAAGGCGGGATTCGATTTTGGACCATTCTGTGTGAACGGTTCGGCATGCCCTGGGTGATCGGTAAAGTCGGAGGAGACAAGGCTGAAAGAGATGCTGCACTTACCCAGCTTACATCCATGGTCCAGAATGCTGTGGCTGTTGTGGGAAGGGACGCTGAGGTGGATATCCATACAGTGACAGGCAAAGGCGGTGATCTCCATCCCGCCTTGATTCGCCATTGTGATACGGCCATTGCCCGGGTGCTCCAGGGGCAGAACCTGACCAACGAAGGCAGCGGCGGTGGCAACTATTCAGAGTCAAAAACCAGCAAAGAGGCGTTGGGTGACTTCCAGGAAGCGGACGAACACCTGATCGTCTCTTTTATGAATGACCTGGCAAAGATCTATACCCGGGTAAATTCTGCCCATGCTCTGGCCCCTTCATTCCGATACAGGGAGCCTGAAGATTATAGTGCTTTAGCTGAGCTCGATGTCAAACTCCATGGCGTGGGCGTGAGGTTCACCAAAGATCATTTTAAACGTAAATATCGTATGAAAGATGATGAATTTGAACTGGCATCCGAGGGTGGCGATACACCCGAACCTGATGAAAACCAAAGCTTATCTTCAGAGTTCAGTTCAAATAAAGACAAATTTACCCCTGAGCAGGCCATTCTGGAGCAATTTAGCACGGATTTAAGAGATTCCGCCCTCAAAGGATACCCGGAAGATCGAGAAAGCGCTTTTAGGCGTAATTATGGAATCCGATAGTTTTGAGGAGGCCATGCTCAAACTTCTGGAATCATATCCCGATCTTGATGTCGGAAATATGGAAGAAATCCTGGAACAAGGTCTTTTAAATTCTGCCTTGTACGGCATTCATATCGAACAGCTTGAGGGTGGCGATGATGATTAAGGTCAAACCCCAGGCATTAAAATTCAAAGATGCGGTTAATTTTTGGGAGAGCAAAGTCAAGCTGTCGCCGTCTGGATACCGCAAACTGTCTGATGAGGCAAAAATGAAAGCCTTTGCCGTGGCAGGCATTGCCAAGGGTGACGAACTTGAAACGGTCTATAATGCCCTGGGCCAAGCCATTGAAGGCAACATCAATTTTGAAGATTTCAAAAACCAGTGCAGCACCATCTTTGAGAAACGGGGCTGGACCGGGATCAGTTCCTGGCGGGTGGATAATATTTTCAGAACCAATGTCCAGCAGGCGTATATGGCAGGCCGATGGAAACAGGCCAGTGCGGCGTCAAGCTTAAGACCCTACGGGCAATATTCTGCCGTGAATGATAAACGAACCAGACCCACCCACACGGCCTTGCACGGTGTCACATATCCCCTTAATCATCCCTTTTGGGATACCTGGTGGCCGCTTAACGGGTTCCGGTGCAGGTGCAATGTCAAGACACTGTCCGAGCGCCAGGTCAAAAAAAGAGGGATTGAAGTTAAGACAGAAGATATTACCGGCAAGCTGGTTGAACCGGTGGACCCCAGGACCGGGAACAAATTGCCGGCAAGAAATTTGATGCCGGATCCCGGATTTATGTTTCACCCGGGTAAGAGTGCCTTTGGCGGTATCACGCCGAAAGAAGGCCCAGGGGGAATGGATGATATCGGCCCCAAAAGCTTTTCTGACTATGGGCGGCGTAAGCTGGATAACCTTCCTGCCAAATCATACCAGCGATACACAGATAAAGATCTGCTTGAGACCAAACAGGCTCATATTAAACGAACGGGCAAGAATAGCAAGGAAGCTGAAGGGTATTACCTTGCAACATTCCTGTCGGAATTCGGCATAAAACCCGGCAAAACAGTCGTTTACAAAGACGTTATGAATGAGCACCTCATAATTGGTGATGCATTGTTCACAACAGTGGGCGGAAGGCTGAAAATCACCAAAAACGGCCGGGAACAATATCTTAAATTATTGGCCCGGGCCATCCGTGATCCCTATGAAATATGGTTGGTGCCCCAAAAAATGAAGGGTAACGGAAGAATTATTATCCGGCGGCGGTATATCGCTGCATTTTCCAACGGCTCGGATAACAAGATCACAGGATTTGTGGCCTTTGATTACGCCAAACACGGATGGGAAGGAGTAACCGCTTTTCCGCCTGACAAAACAACCTATGCGGACGGATTAAGGAATGGGGTTCTTGTTTATAAAAAATGATTGCAAGGAGACAGGATCGGCTCACAATCCTGTTCGTAAAATGCGGCACGATGAGGTGGCCCTCCTCGCAAGTTACGTCCCTAATAATATTAAAGATTTGAAGGAGTGTCAAGATGGAATGGATTGAAATTTGTAAGGCTGGCACATTTACGGCCAAGAACGGAGAAAAGGTTACCCTGACCAAAGGTGATCTGGATAATATTGCGGCGTCTTACGATCCAAAGGAGCGTGATGCCCCGTTGGTATTCGGACACCCTGAAGACAACCACCCGGCGTTTGGCTGGGTGGAAAAGATGAAAAGAACCGGAGAAATTCTTCTGGCACAATTTCAGAAGGTTCCGGAGGCCGTGAAAGAGCTTGTGAATGCCGGTCATTACAAAAAAGTGTCCGTTTCCCTTATGGCCGATAAAAAGACCTTGCGTCATGTGGGGCTTTTGGGCGCGGTGCAGCCTGCCGTGCCCGGGCTCAAAGACGTGAGGTTTGAGGATGGGGAGGATGGTCTGACAATAGAGTTTTCTAATCAAGCAGATCCAAACAAAAAACCGGAGGAGGATGACGTGGAAAAAAAGGAACTGGAACAAAAATTGGCAGCCGAAGAAACCGCCAGAAAAAAGGCAGAGGCCGAAGCTAAAGAATCCAAGAATAAAGCCGAAGCGGCGGAAAAAGAGCTTTCTGAATCAAAACTCAAAGCCGAAGCGGCGGAAAAAGAGCTTTCTGAATCAAAACTCAAAGCCCGGGAAGGCGAGCTTGAAACCCGGATTAACAAGCTTGTAGGCAAGAAAATCCTAGCCAAGGACAAACCCATGGTTAAAAAGATTGCTCTTGCCCTGGGGGACACCGGTGAAGAGATTGAGTTCTCCGATGGCCAGGGGAAAAAGGGACTGGATGAGCATCTGTTTGATTTCCTTTCCGGCTTGCCGGACCTGGGCTTGACCACGGAATTCAGTGATCCCGGCAATTCTGGCCAGGATGCCAGCATTGACACCTCGGATATGATGACCCGGGTTTAACCTGAAGGTCACACGTAAACCCAATTTTTACAGGAGACTAAAGGTCACACGTAACCTGAAGGTCACACGTAAAGCCTTTTTTGGGCTTAACCCAATTTTTACAGGAGACAAATGTTATGCATGATGCAGTTATTGGAACCTTAAACGTCCAGATAAAAACCATCCGGGCTCCCGGACATGACCCGGTTCTTTCCACAGTGAAGCTTGCCGCAGATCAGGGAACCCTGAGAGCCGGCCTCATCCTTTCCAAGGATGCCAGTGATGAAGGTATCCCCTATGAAAGCCTTTCCCAAGTTCTTGGAACAGGGAACGGATCCACCAAGAACTATTCTGGAACTATTACCGGAGCCCCACTTGAGCCGGGCAGTGTCGTGGTCACGGACGGTGTTGAAACATTCACCGATGATGCCATTGGTAACTTGATTGGTGATGGCGGCGGTACCGGTACCGTAATCTATAAAAACGGATCTGTGAGTGTGGCCTTCAATGTGGCCGTGACAAACGCCACGGAGATCCCGGTCACATCAAGCAGCGAGGTTGCCGGTGTCCTGGACCGGGATGTGGACACCACAATATCGGTTGCTGGTGTGACAATAACCCACGGGACGGTCAAGGAAGATGAGCTGCTGAAAGGCAGTGCTTCTGTGGCCTGTGTTGCAGCTGACTTCAAGCTGCTTAGGAAAAAAGGCGTTTACCCGGTCTAGGCTTTACCCGGTCTAAGCCTGATTTAATAACGGTTTAAGCCTCTAAATTAAATTAGAAGGAGTAAGTTATGTTACATTCAGAAGTTCTGGCGCTGTTTGCCCTGGCGACCCAGGTCAAGACATTCAAACAGCTTGACCCCCTTGAAACATCGGTGATGGATATTGTTTTTAAATCCCGTCCCCAGCACCCCATGGCATTGATCGGCGTCAAAGATATCATTGATATCACCCAGACAGCTCCCGTGATCAGCCGCTCTGCCCCTGCCACTCCCGTGGGAGAAGGCAGCACAAGTTACAGCTTCATTGAACCTTTGGCCCTTAATCCCAGTGATTTTATAAGCGCTGCGGAACTCAATGACCTTAAAACCTGGGGCATTGCCACCAAGGAAGCCTGGCTGAAATCCAAACAGGATAAGCTTAGAAAAATTGTCCGCAGATCCACCGAAGGGATTGCTGCAACCTCCCTGACCGGCGCTATTGAATGGCCGTTAAAACTTGAATCCGGTGCCTGGGACACCTACCGGATCCAGTTTGGCACCCCGCTTTCATATGAACCCCCAAAATTATGGGATGCAGAGACTGCCACCATTGTCGAAGTTTACGACACCCTCATGAAAATGAGAAAAGCCCTGCGCAAAAAAGGGTATGGCGGCAAGATCGAAATATGGGCCGGCGACAAGGTCTATCTTGCGCTTCTGAAACTTGTGGACAGCGTTAAATCCACGGCCAAACAGAATATCCGGATTGAAAGAGTGGAAGCCGGTATTGATGTCGGTGGGTATCTTATTAAACCCATGGACGAAACCTATCAGAACCCCCAGACCAAAACCGCCGTGGATAAGGTCCCGGCCCACAAGCTTGTCATGATCGCATTGGATGCAGGTCATTCCTGTTATTACTGTGCCCTGGACGATCTGGATGCAAGGCTGCAGCCTTTGCCGTTCTTTCTCAAACCCATTGTCAAACAAAATCCATCCGGCATCGATGTCCTTGGCATGAGCAAACCCTTGCCGGTGATTAATCCCAACGGCGTCTGCTGGGCCGAATTGACGGCTGAATAAATAATGGGGTCAGGCTTGCGCGCAATTACGCAACTACGCAAGCCTGACCCCAAAAAAGACAAAGGAGAAAGTATCCATGACGGTTCTATACTGCACAGAAGCGGATTTAAAAGACTACATCCTTACGGGATATCTTGACAAGCTTGAAGAGATCAATCCCGGGATATGCTCTCGGACCCTTGAGAATGTTTCGGCGGAGATCCTGGAGGCGATTTGGCAGGGAGGCCATTCTATCCCGGAAACAGGATCATCCGCCATGTTAAAACGCATCTGTGCAGTTATGACCGCCTACCGGTGTGTGGGCGATATTACCACCCTCATGGATACTGAAGCAAGCTCCGGGAACGAGTGGATACCCCTTCAAAGGATGTTTGAAAAGAGTGAAAAAGACCTGGATAAAATCCGGGAAGGAAGGCTGGATCCCTATCCTGGATCTGTCAGCGGAGATACGGGAATCAGCGTGTCCGCACCTGCGGCAATATTCGGCCCATCGACCTGGGAGAACTTCTAATGGCTGGTGCCTCTTTTAGAATGGATTTTTCAAGGGTGAACAACGTGCTGGGTAATGCCGTGACAAAGATCTCCAACCGGCAGGTGCTATCCGAGACCCTGGGGGAACAACTGGTTTCCTCCACTATTGAACGGTTTGAAGATGAGAAAGGCCCGGACGGTGAGGACTGGAAAAAATCCAGGCGGGCTGAAGATGAAGGGGGACAAACCTTGTCCGACAAAGGGCATTTAAAGGGGTCAATCAATTATGAAGCATCCCCTGCTGCCGTGACCGTTGGCACAACAGATAAGGTCAAGGGTGCCATTCACCAGTATGGGGGAGAGATTAAGCCCAAAAAAGGCAATGCCCTCAAATTTAAGATAGGATCCGGCTTTGTCACGGTGAAAAAAGTCACCATGCCGGCACGGCCCTACCTTGGCATCAATGAAGAGGATATTGAAGAGGCAAAGGAAACCATCAGTTTGTTTATGCAAAAGGGGCTCGGGGGCTAAATGAGATCATTTGTAAAGGATATCATCACCCAGGCAGCGGTAATAGCCGGGCTTGATGAAGCTTGTGTCATGGACAAACCGAATAAGGAAACCGTGATGCTGCCGGAAAAAAGGATCCAGCTTGAATATCTTTCCCAGAGCCTTGAAAGAAAATTTAAAAGAGTGGCCCGGGCTGCCAGCACCCAAAGTCCAAACACCCACAGAACCATCCGGGCAAGGATATATAAAACAGACTTGATTGTCCGTGCAGAGGTCAAATCAAACGATGAAGCCTGGCTTGAAACCTTTGTGAATACGTTCCTTGTTGAATTGCCCCACAAGGTGGCCACCCCGGAAAATGATCTTGTGATCGTTGAGGCCACAAGGGCGGTAAGGGGCGGGTTTGGAAAACGGACGGTGGAAGTGTTTAAAAAACGTTCCAATGCCTTGCACATCACCTTTAAGGGCATGATTTGCAAGGACAGGGAAGTGCCCTTAATCACGGATGTAAATATAAAAGACGGCACTGAGTACCAAGAATCAGCCGGCTAAACGATCAAACAAAAAAAGGAGTTATCATGGTTAAAGGAACTATCAAACCGGATACGATGGGATCAACCAAACAGACCACCGATACCGGTGTGAAAGAAAGCGCTAACATTGTAAAGCCCGCCAAAATCAAACCAGACAAAAAACCGGACAATGGTCTTGTCGATATTGACGAACTTGCAAAAGTTAAGGATTTACCGTGGTGGGAAAAGGCGGCATTTTTCAGAGCTGCCAGCTGGGCCCCCGGGAAAAAGGTCACGGAAAAAGCGTTCGACCAGGGCTTGAAGAGGTTCCAGGAAAGACACCTGGGATCCGGCAAAATTTAACCTGAAGGCTACAGTGTAATCTGAAGTCATATAAAAAAAAGGAGAAATAAACCATGGGTGAAGTACTTGAATATATAATCGACGGAACCAGCGGGCTGGCTCCAGGTGGGGTCGAAGGATCCTGTATTGTTGCCGGCGTATGCAGCAAAGGAGATGTTGGTAAAGGATATCTTTTGGGCAAATCAAGCGACCTTGATGATCTGCTTGGCTCAGGCCCCCTTGTTGACCGACTCAGGGACCTTTTTGCCACGGGCGGGCAGAATCCCAAAGCCATTGCCGTACCCGTAACAGGAACACCCGGCGGCTATATTGCCGGGGTGGAGCATACTGGCACAGGTCCTGAAGGCGTTGCAACAGGGGTTGCCACGGAGAATGCGGATGTTGTGGTTGAGATTGATACAGGCGGGGAGCTTGGAACTGCCACGGCAAAGGTATCCACAGACGGCGGATCAACTTTTGATGCGGCTGAAGCTGTTCCTGCTGACGGTCAAATCACCATCGGGGCAACCGGGGCAACGCTTACCCTGGCCTCGGGAACCCATGTGTCCGGAGATACCTATGAATTTGCCGTCAGAAATTCCATCGGGCCTGTTCAAAAGACAGGTGCCGGGGGACCGGAGATTGCACTGGCCGGTACTGTTAAGGCGGCGGCTGAACTGATTCTGAAAGTCATATCATCCGGTGCGTTGAATGAAGCCACCTATCAACTCAGCCTGGATGGTGATTCCTTCGGCCCTGTAAAAACGGTTCCTCTGGACGGTGTTATCCTAGCCGGTGATACCGGTGTGACCATTACGGTTGCCGGCGGTGATGATCTGGTGGCAGGGGTTATTTTTAAATGCCGTCTTTTGGCTCCGGTTCCTTCCATCACCTCGGTGATGACAGCCCTTGAGCAGCCGTTAAACCTTTACGATGTGGAATTTGTTTATGTCGTTGGGTCATCGGATTCTGTTGATTGGGCTGCAATGGGGGTCAAGGCGGATGAACTCTGGAACGCCCACCGGCCCACTTTCTTTGTGGCTGAAGCAAGGCTCCCCTGGGCAGGTGAAGACCTCAACGAATGGACCGCTGCCATGGTGGCGGACAAACAGGGGTATGCCCATCGGTTTGTTTCTGTATGTGCGGCCTTTGGAGAGGTGACAGATACAACCGGAAGCCGGGTTTTTCGCAACTGGGCAGGACTCATGGCGGGTAAAATACTTTCCATACCGGTCATGCGGGCAACGGGCCGGGTCAGGGACAGTGGAATATCCCAGGGAAGCCTGCCCGACGATTTTACAAGTGCCATGCAGCAAACCCTTGAAAGCGAAGGATATGCAACGGCAAAGTATTATGCCGGGTTGAATTCTGCTTATTGGGGAGATGCCAAAACCCTTGCCGATATTACCAGTGACTACCAGTACATTGAGGTCTTAAGGACTGTTTTTAAGGCTGTCCGGAAGGCAAGGATTGCAGCGCTCAAGAGCATGTACGATGAGGCGGGCGATCCCCTGGCCGAGGGTGGCGCTGCAGGGCTCAATTATCTTAAGGCCAATATCTGCATGGCCTTAAATACCATGAAAGCTGCTGTACCGACAGAGCTTGCCGATTATGTGGTCACCATCCCGGAAGGCCAGGACATTGTCAACAACGGCGTGGCTGTGGAGATGCAGCTTATCGGAATACCAATCATCAGACAGATCAAGCTTTTTGCCAGCTATATTTATGCCGGCAGCGGATTTGATCCAAGATTAAGCTAAGGAGAAACCGATGACTATTAATGGAAATTATTACGACTGGGAAGGTGTTGAGATCCAGCTCCAACCGTCGGGTGTGGCCATTGGAGTGACGGAGATCAACTACAATGATGAAAGGGGCATTGAAGCCCGGTACGGCAAGGGTGCAGTGCCCAGGGGATATGGCAGGAAGAATTATAAAGCATCCGGCTCCATGACCCTTGACAAAGATGAGGCGGAGATCTTGAGAAAAGGCCTTGGCGGATCTTTTTACAGCAACACGCCGTTTCCCATTATTGTATCCTATTCTCATAAGGACCAGACGACCGTCACAGACACATTGCCCGACTGTATGATCACCAAGGTTGATACATCCGCCAAACAGGATGACGACAATACAGGGACTATAAAGTTTGATTTTATTATCCTGAGCCCCATCGAGTGGGATGGTATCTCGGCATACAAGTAGGATGAAGAACAATCAGACTTACACCCCATAAAAAAGGAAACAATCATGAGTGATGTGCAAATAAAAGACAGCAAAGACGAAGGGTATCAAGAGTTCAGCCATGAGTTTTTTGATACATTTAAAGGCAACGACGTATCGGTTGCCGTAAGATTTACCAAACCCAAACCCCAGGCGACCGAAAGAGCGCAAAAACAAATGATGAAATCGCCGAATCTGGCCCTGAAGAACTTGTGCTTAAGCGCAGTTCATTCCGACGATAAAGAAAAAATGCAGGAAATTTTTAAGGAGTATTCCGGGCTTGCGTCGACCTTTGGGGGTGCCCTTCTTAAAGCATGCGGATTTGGTGAGCTGGGAAACTAATTAAACAGGCCAGGGGGCAGCTTGAGAACAGTGATTTATCACAGTTGCAGATCTTAATTCGGCACTGGCTTCACGAGCCGCCCTCTGAAAGCCTGGATACTTTGATTGAACAATCGGCATCAGCTCTCTGGATTGAAGAAAGATTTTTTAAAAACATGGCTAAAATAATGGGAGGAAAGTAATGAACACGGTTTTTGCGGTGCAGGCGGTTATGGGTCTTGTGGATAATATCACAGGACCCTTGCGTGCTGTTCGTGGCGGCATGGACGATACTGAGGCCGGAGCTGGCAGGTTAACCTCCAGGATGGGCATGCTGACACGAACATTGCTTCCTCTTGCCGTTGCGGCCGGGGTTTTTCTTGCCGCCCTTGCCCCGGCTGTGGGGGTTGCTGCTGATTTTGAGGCGTCGATTTCCCGGGTCGGGGCTGTGTCAGGTGCCAGTGTCAGCGAGCTTGCGGCATTGGAAAGTGCCGCCCTGGATCTGGGGTCTTCAACCGCCTGGTCAGCCATGGAGGTGGCCCAGGCTGAACAAAAGCTCGCCATGGCCGGCTATAGCACACAACAGAACATTGCTGCATTGCCCGGAGTATTAAATCTTGCATCTGCAGCCCAGGAGGATCTCGGAAGCACAGCCGATGTCGCTTCAAATATTTTATCTGCATTTAAGCTTGAAGCGTCACAGACCGGAGATGTGGCAGATATTCTGACGGCCGCATTTACGTCCAGCAACACAACCTTGTCAGGTCTTGGGTCAACCATAGCCACTGTTGGTCCTGTGGCTGCAGCTGCCGGGGCATCCCTTGCAGAGGTGGCTGCCATGGCGGGCAAGCTAGGTGATGTAGGTATCCCAGCGGCTGTGGCAGGTACTGCGATTAAAATTGCTTTTCAACGACTACAGGCTCCTGCAGGTGCGGCCGCAAATCAGCTCAAAAATCTTGGGATTGCAACAAAAGATTCTGCCGGCAATATGCTCCCGATCTTTGATATTCTCAAAAACCTGGAAACACAGACAGCCGCAATGGGTTCTGCGGACAGAGCCGGTGTATTAAAAAAGGTTTTTGGAGAAGAGGCCGTTGGCAGCGTAACAGCCCTCATGGGTGTCGGCATTGATAATATCCGAGAGTATTCGCAAGTTCTTGGCAATTCCACAGGCAAGGCGGCTGCAGTGGCAAAGATGCAGCTAGACAATTTCAATGGCGCAGTTGTCATGCTTGGCAGTGCCTGGGAAGGCTTAAAGATCTCTATCGGGGAAATTTTCCTACCCGTTCTAACCCCCCTTATTCAAGGAATAACTACTGTAGTGGGATGGCTGTTTATGCTTGCTCAGACACCTGTTGGGAAGGCGATCATCGGTGTAAGCGCGGCCATTGCAGTTGGTGTGATTGCGATGACAGCTTTTGCCGGTGCATCCGCTTTGGCAACTATGGCCCTTCCTTTTATTACAGGAGCGCTTGCCTCGGTGGGTGCCGCATTTGTGGCAGTATCCTGGCCTGTGTGGGCTATAGTTGCAGTCATCGGTATTTTATATATTGCCTGGCGGAAAAACCTTGGTGGAATGGCAGATATCGTATCTGGGTGGTGGAACAAGATCTCGCTGGTATTTCAAGGGGTCCGTGCTGTTTTTTCCTCTCTTTCCGGCACAACCGGCATGATTGAAGGTGAACTTTCAAAGGATATCAAAGCGGCTGGCCTTGTGGGCCTTGTAACCACTGTGGGAAAGGTAGTCTACAGAATAAAAATGTTCTTTTCCGGTATGTGGGATGCTGTAAAATTCAGCATTTTGGGCATTGCCGATATATTCCGGCCCGTATTTGCCAGCATAATGTCTGCGGTAAGGCCCTTGTGGGATATATTCAAGGCTGTGGGGTCTGTTATTGCACAGGTGGGTGCAGCGTTATGGGGGGTGCAAGCATCCACCGATGTTTCCTCCTGGAAAACGTTCGGGGAGGTTGTGGGAATTATCGTAGGCGGGGCCTTCCAGATGCTAGCCTGGGCAATCAGGCTGGTGATAACCCCAATCAAGTGGTTATTCGATCTCGTAGGTTTGCTGCTTTCGGGTTTTGTGTGGCTTGGCGAAGGCATCGGCACGGCAGCGGGATGGATCGTTACCAGCCTTGAAGCTCTGCCTGCCATGTTCGGACGTATTGCAGACGCAATGTCCAAGGCTTTTAGTATGGTATTTGGCTGGATAGCCGGAAAGATTACAGGGATAGCCAATTTTTTATCCGCAATAGACTGGTCAGGCATCGGAACAAAATTGATAGGTACCTTGTCAGCAGGCATCAAGTGGGCGTTCATGAATCTTACCCCTGTCGGCTGGCTGATTCAGGCTTTTTCAGGAGTAAAAGGTTTTCTTGAGGGCATTGATCTTTCACAGGCTGGTGCAAAATTGATGGGCACATTGGCAGCAGGGATCAAATCAACCTTAAGTTGGCCTTTTGACCTTGTCAAAACAAGTTTGACGAAAATCCGGAACCTGCTGCCTTTTTCCGATGCCAAAGAGGGGCCTCTTTCAACATTGACGCTTTCCGGAGCAAAGATGATGGAAACCATCGGGGGCGGCATCCAGGGTGCGGCACCGGCTCTGATGAAAACTGTTTCAGGTATCATGGTTGGTGTTGCCGCATTTTTCGGGATAGGCGGTGAATCCAATATATCAGCAAACGCTTTAGATGCGGTCGATCAACCCCAGGCAGCAATAATTGAGCAGGCCGTCCCTGTAGCGCCGCCCAAGCTTGATCCCTTGGCGGGTATTGACCCTCTGGTTACCTCAATGGCCGTAAAGGGCCTGGATCTGCCAAAGATACCGGAGCTGTCGGCATCCATGGCCATACCCGAGCCGGATCAAAATATCCCGGGACTCAATGACCGAGTCTCCCCGTCTCCGGCCGTGGAAAATCGGACAAAGACCACAAAAAATTCAAATAAAAAAGTGGTGAATAATACCTTCAACATCACCCTGCCAGGTGTAACTGATGCCCAAGGATTCGTAAAAGAACTCCAGAAGCTTGTGGAGGGATGCGATGTCTGATGGCCTTTTAAAATTTGACCACGGGATTATCTCATTGAACGGCGTAGATATGCCGGGAATAATGAAAAACCAGGCAATCAAAGGGTCTGTCCGGTTTGATACAGCGGAACCGGACGGCCATTCCGGCACAGTCAGGACGCCCCTGGGCTGGGAAGATTCTGACATCACCCTGGTGGTTGAACTGATATCCGGAGAGCAGACAGCTCCTTATACCGGATCCGGATCATGCTATGAAAAACTTGCCCGGATCAACCGGATTTTTAAGGGCAAAGACAACGGTGCCAATCCAAATGTATACGAAGTCAACAATCCCCATGCCAATGCAAGGGATATTCACCAGGTAGTTTTTTCCGGTCTCCAGTCGACTGAAACAGATGAAGATGATGTGCTGGAAGTTCATATGAACTTTGTTGAGCATCTGCCCTTTGAACAGATTCCGGAGAAACAGGTTGCCACAGCTGACAAGGCTTTTGCAAGCGACAACAATCCCCATGAGCAGAATCCTGACCCGGATGAATCAATTATGGTGGATGTTTCATGATGGCCAGAATCACAGGCATAAGAACCCATATTTTCATTGGCAACCTTGAAATATTCAGGTGCCCGGAATGCAGTATTCATTATTCCAGACATTCCCACCTGTCCTGCGTTGAAATTCTTTTGTCAGATCCTGGCGGGAATCTTTTCAAAACATTTAAGGCCAGTGATCCTGTAATCATCCGGATAGGATACAGAGATCAGGTACCGGATGAATGGACCGGCACTATTTCAAAAATTGCTCCGCCAAACAAAAGGGATCAAATCCTTGTTAAAGCAGTGGGCATGGAAAGGCCTTTGAGTGACACCCGCATTATCCAATCATGGGAGAATGAAACTCCGGAGGCAATTGTGACCTGGGCAATTGGCCAGGCCGGTCTTGATGTTGGCAAAATTGATTCTCCAGGAGTGATATTCCCAAGGTTTATTGCTTCAAACATTCCGGTGTGGCAATTGGCCAGGCAGTGCGAACATACCTGCCGTAAGGCATTTGCCCTGGACATGAGAGGCTGGGCTCTTTGGATGGGCAGCGACGGGATAGTGAACTGGTGCAGATCTGATGAGGATGTTGACATACCGGTTATTGAAACCGGATCCACCTTGATCCGGCATTTGCCGGCAACTGGATTGCAGACGGGCCTGAGCCTGGTTGAAACATTCCTGATGCCCGGATTCAAACGCTGCATGAAATTCAGGCTAAAGGATAACGCCAGGGGGATTGATCAGATATTCAGCAGCCTGGCTGTGCGGCATGTAATCAAGCCGGCATCTGTCAGAACGTTTATCAAGTATGGAGAAATGTATGAAAAATATTGATCTTAAAGCGTTATTAAAAAGGGTAATGGAGTTGGTAATGCCGGACCTGAGATCTTATTACCGGATTGTCCGGAAAGCCAAAGTTACCAAATCCTATGCTTCTGATGGCCAATACTGGGCAGATGTCCAGCCCCTAAAAAATGATGAATCCGTGGACGAATCGGAACCTGTCATCCCCCGGGTGGAAATCCCGGTGATGTGGGGCGGGCCTGAGCGGGGAATTGTCTGTCCGCCTGCCATCGGAACTTTTTGTGATCTCTCATATTATGATGGGGATCCCAATTATCCCAGAATATCGAATTTTCGTTGGCATGGCATGAAAGCACCTGCCGTGGAAATCGGCGGATTGATCATCCAGCAGGCTCCAGGAGTCTATTTTAAAATTGATGCACAAAAAAATATTGAAATCGTTACCTCGGGAAATATCACCCTCAAGGGTACCCGGATTGATCTCAATCCATAAGGAGGCGATATGCCAGCGGCTCATAGACATAAAGATACTTGTACAGGACACGGATGTTTTCCATCCCGGGCAAACGCAAAGGCCAGCGATGATGTTTTTGTTAACAGCAAAGGGTGGCACCGGAAAGGGGATGCTTGGGAAATTCACTGTTGAGGCCCCCCTTGACACGGAGGTATCGCTGCCGGAGGCAGCGCAACGGTTTTTGTAAATGGACAGTCAGTATGCAGGATAGGTGATCCTGTGGATTGTGGTAGCAACATGGCAACGGGGAGTAATAATGTCTTTGCAGGATAAAATATTTGGACAAGATATCAAGCTTAATGAAACAGGCCAGGCCATGGTGGCGGCAAATGGCGAATTGCTGCTTACGGATGGCCCGGGGACAGGCAGCCAGGATATCAAACTGCGGCTGTTCACTCCCCTGGGCACACTTTTTTACGACAAAGAATTCGGCAGTCTCGTTCATGAATGGATCAAGGATGAAAACAGTCTTTTTGCAAGAATGGGGTTTTGTTCCGAGGTGGTAAGAAGGATCCGGATGGACCCGAGAGTGCTTCCCGGCAGTGAATCATGCAGTATTTTATACTGGGATGAGAAAGGCATAAAGTCTACAGCCTCCTGGAGGTTTATTAATGAATCCCACATTTACAACCTGATTATTGAGGTTGGAACCAATATGGAAATGGTGATTAAAGATGTCAATCCCGGTCAGTAAAACCCTTGATGAAGTCAGGAACGATTTGTTCCAAAAAATATCGGATCTCCAGGAGTCTGGCAATCTGCCACAAAAATTAAATTTGAACAAAGGGGTTGTCAGAGGGCTGATTGAGCTTTGGGCCTGGGGGCTATACCAGCTTTATCAATTTTTAATATTAGTTTTTGGGCAGCTTTTTCCCTCCCTGGCCACAGGGATGTGGCTGGATCTGCATTGCGCCCAGGTGGGAGTGATTAGACAACTGGCCACCAAAGCATTGGGGCAGGTACTGTTTGCCCGGGATAATACGGCGGAGAATATCACCATCCGGAAAAACACGATTATCAAGACCAAACCGGACGCCGCCGGAATCATATATCGATTTGTTGTCCTGGGCAGTGTTGTGCTTCCGGCGGGCCAGGATTCCATCTTGGTGGATGTTGAGTCTGAAGACTATGGCAGGCAGGCCAATGTGACAACGCATATGATTTGTGAGATATCAACCGTCATCCCTGGTATTGACACAGTTTCCAATGGGGATGACTGGCTTACCCGGGAAGCGGTGGACAAGGAAGAGGATGAGCCGTTGAGGGAAAGATATGTGTTGGCTTGGAAGGATGTTAATGGCAGTACTAAATATGCCTATGAAAGCTGGGCAAGAAGCGTATCAGGGGTTGTGTCTGTGAAGGTTATGGACCAGCACCCAAGGGGCCAGGGAACGGTGGATGTCATTGTGAAAGGAGCTGCCGGCATACCGTCACAAGAGTTAATTGATGCGGTTTTTAAAGTGACCGAATCAAACCGACCGATAAATGATGATGTCAAAGTTGTCTCTCCCGTTCCTGTTAATGCGGCCATTGACGGTGAACTTGTTCTCGTGTCGGGGACACCTGAAATAATCTTGGCCGGTGTGGAAAACAGGATACAAGCCTTGTTTCAGGATCCGCCTGTTCTGGCTGGAGTGGATCCCCTTGAAATATCAGAAGACCTGACAATTGACCGGCTCACCCACGTGGCCATGGCTGTTCCCGGGATCAAGAAAATCAACTGGGGTATGGCAGGGGATATACAGGTTCCGGACAATGGTCTGGCGATTTTGCAAAGCCTTAATTTGACAACCACATGGGCGGAGGAAGTTTGATGTCTGTTTTTTGGGAATATTTCAGGAAAACCTTGCGATTTCCACTGATCTGGCCGGACGGATATTTGTCTTTGCTGGTTAAGGGCGGAGCACAGGTTTTGGACCAGGTCCGAGACGACATTCTTGAATACAGACGGCAGGCAATGCCTGGATCGTGTGACTCTCAATATCTGGATCGTATTGCCTCGGGTCGGGGTATCACCCGGTGGGCAGCGGAGCCGGATGATCTGTGGCGTGGCAGGGTTGTGAACGCCTATATGTTTAACAAAACAGGCGGGCAAAGGTCCTGCGTTCAGCAGTTATTTGCCATAGCCGGGATTGAAGCACAGATATTTGAAGCCCATGAGATTTTTGAGGCTGCTGCTGCGGCCGGTGGTGAAAAACTGGACGGCTCCTGGGATTTGGACGGCAGTATTGTTCTTCGGGATTTTCGCAGTATTCAGGGCTTGCCGTATGTTTCGTGGGCTGAGTTTGCGGTAAAGGTCGATCTTGCCACTTATGATCAGTGGGATGCCATGGGGCGAAATATTGTAAATGAGTTTAAGCCCGCCCGGTCTGTGATGGTGGTTTTTTACGGGTTAAGCGCAGTCGCAATCTGTCGTTTGAGTTCCGAGTATGCCGCATTTTTGAAAAATGACACCGTTATTTCTTATCCCTGGTGTACTCCTCGCTTAGATGGTTCCTGGAGCTTGGGCACGGGCGGGCAGTTGTATGATTTGGGTGGTGAGCTTGCGGTTGATGGGACCTGGGCTGTGGGGGGATATGAGCCTGTCATCGCCCTGGAAAAATTACGGCAGTGCAACATAGACACACAATTACTGGTTACAAATGAGTCAGTGCGGGCGGATCGATATATTACGGCCGGGTTGGGCGAACCCGGCTTGAACCTGAACGGCGGATGGCAGGTTGGTTTCAACCGGATATTTGGCTTATCAAGTACCCGGATGAAAAAAGCCATTGAGATAGACAGTGCACCTCAAATCAATATTGTCGCCAGATTGAAGATGGATGTGGATTATCCGGCAAGCCCACAGAACCTTGATGCGGCCGCCAAATTAAACACCTGGCATCAACTCAATGGTGGCTGGTCCCTATCCCAAGGTGCAAGAAATGTGAAGATTGACGGATCATGGCCAGTGAGAAGGGAACCAGGGTTTCGGGCTGAAGGTGCTTGCAGGGCTCTGATATCTATCCAGGCGGGTTTAGCGGCTAAACTCGGGTCTTATCCCAATATTGGTGTGCATTGGACCCCCCGGGTGAACGGCGGTTGGCGGGTTGGACCGCATCATAAGGTTGACGGGTCGTGGTTTCTAAGCGGGTCTGCGGTGCTGAGCAGTCCAAAACTTTGTCATCATTATAAAAAATTAAACGGATCATGGCGGATAGGTGAGTGCAGTAAAAGATTGCCCTTTGCTTTTCAGCCAGGCCCACAAAGTGAATTGCAAATAATAAGGAGGGGATAATTATGGGGGAAGCTGTAACTACCAATGGTTTTCGGAAACGCCTGGCCAGGCATTTTTTTAATGGCCAGTCATTGCCGCCGATCACCCAGATGGCGTTTGGTGACGGCGGGCATAAAGACGACAGGACACCGCAAAGTCCGGATCCAGATCAAGTTGCTTTGAACCACGAATGTTTAAGAAAGGACCTGATCAACCTTGTCCAGGAAGATGATTATAGCGTGACCGGCACCGGCAGGATTGCCAAGTCCGAGCTGATCGGCATTAATCTGTCCGAAGCGGGTTTGCTGGATGAAGCCGGGAGCCTTATGGCATTCAAAAATTTTTCGCCCAAGATCAAGGATGGTGACGAAGAATATGATTTTACAATAAAACTGAAATTTTAACCACGATCACACGTAAAAAGGAGGATCTGTTATGACATTACCCAACAAACCCATCACGCCGATTCCGGAAAATGATCCGGATGCCGTGCCCAGTTTGTGGAATTTCCGGTACGATGAAATTGACGAAAACTTTGAGAACTTAGACAATCGGCTGTTGTTAAAAGAAAACGAGATAACCGCAGCCCGTGGGGGCGAACCCTCTCTTGATTCGCGCCTGGATGAAATCGAAACGAACGTCGAAGGCCTTGACCCCGATATGCAGAATTCATTGGTGGCGGCCGTGATGGCGGCTGTTGATTCTGCCGGGCTTGCCAACCGTGAGATGGATCGGCTTAAGAATGTGCTGATCCAGGAAGGCGAGGTAACGATCCTGAATAGGGGTCTTGTCAGTGGTTGCTCGATTACAAAATCGAGCAATGCAACCCGCAACCTGAACCTCGCGGCCGGGAAACCATTCGCGCACGGTCGGGTATATTCTGTCAATGAATTGCTCAACACATCTGCTGTTCCGGCCAATAACGGTGCGGCGGTTGCAACCTGTTACGCATATCTCTGGACCGATGGAAACGGTGATATTCAATGTGATTGCACAAGCCTGGGAGAAGCGGTCCCGGAAAACGGCATTGAAATTTACAGTATAAGCGTACCTGCTGGCAATAATGAAACCACGGACCCGTATCTTGCAAGCGTTACCTTGACTGATACCCGTCGCTTCCGGGTAGAAGCGCCGGTTACCCGGCGCCTCCCCCAGTTGAGTAGCCCAAGGGAACTTCCCCCTCAGGCTCTCTCAGATCCGTACGTGAATCTCTC